>BNJS01001335.1_pt1 | contig 102761 bp, 169 predicted proteins | sample 8540461 | NCBI WGS metagenome assembly BNJS01 (sample SAMD00202454, study PRJDB9452) | human saliva metagenome | isolation source: human saliva | place: Japan | reverse complement strand
AGGAACTGTTGCAATTCATAAAAAGTAAAAATAGTTTGTTACTGAGTAAATTTCTTAACTCATTTATTTTTACTTTAGTATTAAAAATTTTAATTTTGCAACAGCCCCTATAAAAATTAATTATTTCTTTTGTTTCTTATAATCTTCAACTGTTCCATTAAATATTTCTTTTCCTCTTCCTCCAGCATTTATTGTATCTGAGATTACACTATATCTTTCTACATATACTGTCTTCTTAAATGAAAGTGGAGGATATCTATTATTGTTCCATCATCTAACTGTACTTTTCCTATATAGGCTTTAAAAATCATCTGTTATTACTACTCCTTGCTTATATAAGAATATATTTCCATCATCATCAGGATTATTTTTTTATTAGATATTCTTTATCTTTTACTATCAACTATTTTTTTATTGTTGATGATAATATTTTAACATCATGATGATTATCTGTATCACTCTCTTTTATCATATATCCATATATAATTTAAAGGTGAATTTTCTTTTTGTTCATCTACTAAATTTGTTGTTATAGAAATTTCTATTATTATTATAATTATGAAACTAAAATCTATAACTATGTAATACACATGAAGTAAAAAAACTAATAAAAGATACTAAACTTATAAATATTTTTTTCATTATTTACCTCCATACCTTTTTTTTCTTGTGTTCTTTTTATCTTTCCATCTTTTCAAATATACTTCTCATATCTTTTCCATCCATTTCACCTATCTTATAATTTCATAATTTGGTACTGCTATTTCTTTCCATCATTTTGTATCTAAAGGGAATATACATTGCTGCTCCATATATTGAACCTTGGCTATGCCAATTCATCATATTTAATTCTTTTAACAAGTAGCCTAAGAAAAATTTCTTAGGCTACCTATAAAAATTAATTATTTATTTTTCTTACTTTCTTTTAAAACTTTTTGCATTTCTTCAATAGAATTGTACATCTTTTTCAAAAGTACTTGGATCTTTTTGGATAATCTTCTGCCCAACCTCTATAATATACATCATAATCATTTCCAGTTATATCATTTACAAATGTTCTATAAATAGTCTTTTTAAATAATATTGGTGGTATTTTTAGTTCTTGGTCTTATTATTTTTCCATCTGTATCAATAATTTCTATTTCTCCTATATCTAATATATATTCATTATAGTTTTGTATGTGTTATTTTTTTATTGGTAATTCTAAATCATAATCATATGCTGAATATCTTATTTTTTTCTTTAGGCATTATGTATTCTTTTCCATTTACTATCATTTTAAAGTCATTATAAAAATTTTTATTCTATAATTTTCATTATAATCTTTAGGAGCAATTCGTTCATCATCTATAAATCGAATCCATATTTATCATTTATTATATCATTCATTTTATCAATATCTTTCTTAGAGATTCCCATTCTATTTATTTTTTCATTTTCTATTATTGCATAAGCATCTATATAGGTTCCCGTTGAAAAAATGTGGTTTAAATCCCCAAAAACTTTTGCTATTACTAGAACAAGCATTAGCAATTATAACTAAAAATAGTCAAAATTATAAATTTAAAACTATTTTTTTATCATTTTCATCAACTCCTTTTATTTATTGTGAGAATCCTTTCTTTTCTTCTTTATGTTTACTATATGCTTTAGTTTCTAATGGATTTATTTCTACATTTTCCCTTTTTAAGTTAATGCCTCCACTAAAAATTAAATTATTGATATATTTTCTTTAAAGGTACTTGGATCTTTTGGATAATCTTCAGCCCAACCTCTATAATAAATATCTTCAGAACCAATAAAATTTTTCTTTAAAAGCTCTTACCATTGTTTTTAAATAAAAGAGAGGTATTTTTCTTTAGCTTTTATTACTTTTCCATTCTTATCTAATATTTCTATTTCTCCTATTTCTAGTATATAGCTATCATCATTTGTTTTGTTATATCTACTGGTGCTGGATAACTATACTCTATCCAAATATCCCCTTGATCTCTTTCTTTCTCTTACTATTTTTTTCTTTTGGTATAATATATTCTTTTCCATTTAATATAAATTTTAAAGTCATTATAAAACTTTATATTATAAAATGTTCGTGAATCTTCATTAGCATATATTCTATTTCCTGTATTGAATTTTTATTCTATATTTATTTGATATGATATTATTTGCTTTTATCAATATTATCTCTTGAAACTCCCATTCTATTGATTTTTCCATTTTCTATTATTCCGTATATATCATCATTATATGTACCTGTTACAAAATATGGTTTAAACTCAAATAGTCCCGAACAAGATGTTAATGTAAATACTATTGTAAATAAAAACTAAATATTTTATCCTATTTTTCATTTTTACCACTTCCATTTTTCTTCTTTTTATTATTAAAAATCTTTATATGTATCACTGGTGAACTACTCCCGCTTGTAGAAGTGGGAGCTTCTTAGGAAATGTGTGCTTTTTGTTAGCCACATATATTTACAAGCTCTTCGGTAGTTCCCTACCCTGATATATTTTTAACTTATTTTTCTCTTAATATTTCCAATCCTTTTCTTAATATATTTATACTTGCATTATAATCTCTATCTATTTCTAGTCCACAGTATTCACAATGATATATTCTTTCTGATAATATTAGAGTTTCTTTTATACTACCACAACTTGAACAAGTCTTACTACTTGGATAAAAATGTAGGTACTTTTTACAATCTTTCTTCCATACCAATTTGCTTTTATATTCTAGTTGTCTTACAAATTCACTCCAACTTACATCTGATATACTTTTTGCTAATTTGTGATTTTTAACATTCCCTTTATATTTAAGTCTTCTATACAGATTATATCGTGGTTATTGATAATTTTTGTACTCAACTTATTTACAAAGTCTTTTCTTTTTATTTCTAATTTTATTATGTATTTTTGCTACTTTTTCTTTTGTTTTTGATAATTCTTACTATCTGATAGTTTTTTATCGCTATCTTTAGCAAGTTTACATCTCTTTGATAGTTTTCTTTGTTCTCTTTTTAGTTTTTCATATTCTTTTGATAGCTTCAAATTTTTCTACTTTTTGTAGCAATCACTCATTGTTGCAAAGTTCTTTTTATTCCTAAATCTATTCCAATATTTTTATTAGTTTTTGGTAATTCTTTGATTTCTTCTTCACATAATATTGAAACAAAATAATGATCAAGACTATTTTTTTACTTATTGTTGCTGATTTAATTATACCTTTTATTTCTCTATGCAATTTGATTTTTAACTAGCGATTTTAATTTAGGAAGTTTTTATGTAGCTATCTTTAATATATATTGTATTTTTTGATTATTTGTAGTATAGCTTTGGACTGGGTTAGATTTACACTTTATATTTTGGAAAAAGCAAAAATCTTTATTTTTAAGAAAAATTCTTAAAAAGCCTTTTCTAAATTTAATTGTGCATTAGCAAAGAGCTAAGCTATCAACTTCTTTTAAATAAGGATATTCTTCTTTTATATTTAGCAGGAGTAGGGATATTTAGTTTTTAATTCCTGTTGATTTATATTCTTCATAATCTTTCTTTTCTATCATCTAACATAAGGTTATGAACTTTTCTAACACAACCAAAGTTTTTTTGAGAAAAAGATTACTTGTTCTAAGGTAGGGATATATTCTGAATTTATATGCTTTTTAATTATCTTCATTTTTCCTCCTTGTATGATAAATACATAAAATATTTATCTATACAACCTCCTTTTCATAGTTTATTTTATTTAATATTTTTATATAATTTATTTATACTGTGGACTTTTTATTTTAACCTAAAGAGCTTTTGCTACTTTTTAAGGAGACTACTGCACACTCTTTTAACTCATATACTTATAGTTGGATAAGTTTTTAAACTTTCATATATCATCAAGAATGTATTGTTTTCTAAGATGTGGATTCCACAGTTATTAATTTTTTTAAGGATGTGATCTTATGTTTTTACTTGGTATTGATATTTGCTAAACTTAATCATGTTGCTTCTTGTTTGATTCTTCCACTAATGAAGTTGTTTTTCTAATTTTAAATTCAAAAAATGATTTTAAAGGTTTTTAGCGCTCTTTTAAATAAAAATTAAAAAGTTTTCGATGCTAAAAATCTTATTATTGGCTTAGAATCAACTTCTCATTATGGTGAAAATCTTATTAATTTTTATTTATACATGATTTTTAAAGTTGCACTTATTAATCCTTTGCAAACTTCACATCTGAGAAAAAGCTAATATTAGAGATGCTAAAAATGATAATCTAGACTCTCTTAATATTGCTAAATCTTTAGTTTTTGCTAAACTTAACTTCGTTTCTAAGAAGAACATTGAGTGTTTTTCTCTAAAAACTTACTAGATTTAGAAGTAACCCTAATTAAGCAAAAAGTAAAAGCTAAAATTCAATTAATATCTTTACTTGATTTTACTTTTTCCCAGAATTACAATATCTTTTTAAAAAGTAAAATTCATAGCAAAGCAATCTACTCTCTTCTTAAAAATATCCTTCAGCAGAGGAGATAGCAGCCCTAAAAGATGATGAAATCTCTAATCTTTTATATGCTTCTTCAAAAAGGACATTTCAAAAAGAAAAAGTCCGTTGAGCTTAAAGTCTTGCTAAAAACTACTGTTGGTATTAAGGATACTTCAATCTCATTACATTTAATTCAGTTAATAGAATTAATTGAATTATATACCAAACAAATTAAAGATATTGAAATTAAAAATAACTGATATAGTTAATAATTTAGACACAACACTTCTATCAGTTCCTGGAATAAGTGTTGTTGCTTGTGCCATTATATTAGGGTGAAACAAATAATTTTGAAAAATTTTTCTAGACTCTAAAAATTACTTGCATTTGCTGGTCTTGATCAAAGATAAGACAATCAGGTAATTTTTAATGCTTCATCTTGTAGAATGTCTAAAAAGGTTCTCCATAGTTTAGGGTATGCTTTAATCTTTACTGCTTGGAATATTGTTAGGGCATTCAGAAAAATTTAATAAATATTATTCTTTAAAAGCGCTCACAAGGTAAATCACATTACAACGCTCTTGGTCATGTTGCGCATAAACTAGTAAGAATTTTATTTACATTGATAAAGAAAGACATTTCTTATCAAGAAGAAAAATTAGAATAGTATATATTAGATTTTAACTATATGAAAAAAATCAAAGAGTTTTCATAACTCTAATTTTGTTATACCCAAAATTCTTATTTAAAAATAAAAAGTTCTTGACTTTTTCATAGTTGGTCTCCTTACTTGCTACACCAATACTCAATACAAAAACTTCTACTCCAAAAAGCACTCTTTTTGTTACCTTTTAACTGATTTAATTATATCATATTTTGAAACAATTTCAAGAGAAATAAAAGCAATTCATCCCCTACTTATAGAAGTAGGGGACTTCTTGCTAGATATTGTTAAATAATCTTAAGATATCATCATATCCATTTCTTATCTTTTGCCATTTCCTATAACTTGGTGTTGTTGTTTCTTGCCCTGCAAATATAAAACTATGTGCTGTAAATGGATTTAATTTTTGTTTATTAATATAAAATATTCTTCCTTCTTCTTGAGCTCTTATTTTTATCTACATTAAAGATATTCTAACTGCTCATCTCTTATTACATTTCCGCATTTCCTCCTACTATATTTGTAACTCCATCCATTATCATTTTTACTAAATGAAACATTTCCATTAATACTAAAATCAGTATTAAATCATTTCAAAAACTTAATAATTTCATCTATACTAATAGGTTTAAAATTATTTGCATCTACTCCAACATCATATCTTCTTAGACCTTTTTTTCAAGTTTTCAAAATTATATAAAGAATTATTATGTTGATGTCCATGTAAATGATAAAGCACCTCTATAAAACTTGTTCCATTCTTCTAATGGATAATGAAATAACACAAAGTTATTTTCGTACTCTAACTCATAATAATCCTTAACCCATTCAAATATATATGAATGAAAGTTTTTCTTCCACAAAATTGTCATGATTACCCTTTAATTAAATATTTTTACCCTTTAGTTGAGAAAATGAACTGTATTTGCATTACTAGCCCTTTCATAGTAACATCTCCAAGTATATATACTTCATCATTGGCTTTCACGATATTATTCAATTGTCTATAATTTTTCTATTCATTTCATCAGCATTTTTAAAAGGTCTTTTTGTATGATTTATGATATTTTCATGATAGAAATGAATATCTGCTGTAAAATATACCATATTTTGAACTCCTGTAGTTTTATATATTATACACTATTTATTTAAATTTTAAAGCACATTTTGATATAATACTCAGTGATCAAAAAGAGGTGAAGTTATGAAAAATATTTGTTATATTATTAGTTTTATTTTTCTGTTATTGTGAGTGCAAAAACTCCTACTAAAAAGTTACTGTAAAGGTCTCATAATAGTAAAGAGTACTCTATAATTTCTAGATAAATTTATGATAAGAGCTGAGAAATGTCTGAAACAGGAGATAAAGTCTTTTTTAGATGACTATATAAAAATATTGAGAACAGTAGAGTTATGAGCATTGAAGATAATTACACAAAGATAAAGAAGCTTTTTCTTTAGTTGAAGTAGCATTATTTACGAAAAGCTCATATTCAGAAGGAGAAGATGACAAGAAACCGACAGATGAAGATTATAAAGAAATGCAAGAAAAATGCGTAAAAAACATATAAACAACTAGAAGATTATGCAACTATACAAACCATAGCTGATATAAAAATAATAAAAAGAGACTGTGAGCTACAACAGTCTCTTTACTTTTTAATTAAATATTATAGTCTTTTATCGTTTTCGAAGTTCTTCCATTAACTCTTCATCAACAGGTATATCTTTCTTCATACATACTTCTAATAACTCTTTCAAATGGGATAATACCAACAGATAAGAATAGACCTTTTAGGTAAAAACCATTCTAAAAGTTTTTAGTTTTATTAGAAATTCATCTATCTTTTTGGTCTCCTAATGGTAAAGTTACTAGGCATCTGAACCATACCAAACTTTTTGTTTGTTGTGATGCTTTATTGATTTATCAATACCTCTTTTAACATTATCTTCAACAGTATATAGTAAACCCTATCACTTTTCTAGAAGTCTAACTTGGGTATCGTTAATATGTAGTACTACAAATTTCAGATTTTCACTTTCAGTGTCATTCATATTTATCTTATTCATTATTTAGCCCCTTCTTTTTAAACCACCAAAAACTCCTTTTAATTTAGCAGCCATTTTTGTAGTAAAGCTATCAACAACAGAATATAATATAGGGATTAAAACTAGTGTTAAAAATAGTTGAGAAAGCTAATCCAAATATTACTGTACCAGCCATACCTCTGGTAGAATTCTGAACCTTCTCCTAAACCTAAAAGCCATGGGTATCATACCGAATACTGTTGTCATAGTTGTCATAAGTAGTAGGTCTTAATCTTGTTTCACAAGAATAGATAATTGCATACTCTTTATCATAACCCTGAGTTCTCATAGTCTTAATAAAGTCTATAAGCACTATGGCATTGTTAACAACGACCTCAGCAGTAGGATTACACCTATCATAACCATTATATCTATAGGTTGTCTTAAAACCATCAAGTCCCCAAATAACTCCAATTAAAGCTAGTGGTATAGAACCCTATTATTATAAATGGTAATAAGAAACTTTCAAATTGTGCAGCAAGTAAAGCATGAATTAAGAAAAATTGAAATAGATAATGCAAATGATAATTGACTCATAGTCTTTTGCATGTTTTCAGCTCTCCACCCCAACTGTATGAAATAGTTGAAGGAGGATTTAAGTTGTTAAATTCTTCAATTATCTTTGATTGTATTTCTCCTAGACCAACTCCAGCATTATTACCAGAGATAGTAACAGTATAGATACCATTTTTCTTTCTTATTTCAGAAGTTCCTTCTGCATATTGTAAAAGTTGCAACATCTGACAACTTAACGAATTTATTATCTCCAACTTTAATATTTAAAAGAAGATAAAGTATTTATATCATTTCTCTTTTTCTTTAGGAAGTCTGACTAAAACATCAATTTCTTCACTATCTGTTTTTAAAGTTACAGTATTAGCTTTTGTCTCCACCTAACATATAGTAACTTACAGTTTGAGCAATAACAGTAGGACTGATACCATAACTTGCTATCTTATCTCTATCTATATTTAATCTTAATTCTATAATTCCTGGATCAAGAGTTGAAGATATATCGACCATACCATCATAAGACTGTAGTTTTTCTAAAAAGTTGTTTACCAAACTTTTTAATTTCATCTTAGTTTAGAACCTTGTAATAAGAATTCAATATCTTTTTGACTTTGTCCACCAGAGAATTGGTTAGTCATAGATATTCTTGCGTCTAAAAACATTAGAAGCTTTTTCTTATGTCATCCATAATTGTAAATACACTTTCTTTTCTTGTATTCTTTTTACCAACATTGACATTGATTGAAATACTAGACGTACTTACTAGCATTAGATAACTTTCAGTATGAGGATCATTTTTAACAATTTCTTCTAATTCTTTTTGCAATTCTTTCAGCCTTAGCTAAATCAGTACCCTTTTTGTAGTTCAGCAGTCATTGAGTATTTTTCCTTGGTCTTGTTTAGGCATAAATTCAAATTTTTAATAATTTGGAATTCATACTAAAAATACTGAAGAAAAATAGACCAACCATGATAAGAACTGTCAATCCTTTATGAGAAAACAGCCTTATTAATTACTTTTTAAATAGAAAGCTTTTTACTTTTTAAAGAATTTACCATCTTCAGATTTCATTGATTTTCTATTTAAAAATCTACTTGCCAAACATAGGTATCAATGTTATTGCTACTATGATAGCAGCTAGGGTTAGAGAAGATTATTGCATAAGACATATCTCTAAAGAATTCTCTTGCAAGCCCTGGAATAAAATAATATTGGTAGGAAAACTACTATAGTTGTTAAGGCAGAAGCTATAACAGAGAAAGTAACTTCTTCTGTACCATTTTCAGCAGCTTCTCTAACAGGGGAATTTAATTCAGTTATATGTCTATAGATATTATCAACAACAACAACCGAGTTATCCGTTAGCATACCAACCCCTATTGAAAGTCCCATTAGGGAAATCAAGTTAAGAGTTGTACCTCTCATTGCTAAGAAAGCAAAGGTAAATACTATTGCAACAGGAAGTGCTAATGAAATTAACACAGTTGTTCTGAAACTCTTTAAGAAAACAAACAGTATAATAGTAGCCAGTACCAATCCTTGCACAGCAGAACTAGAAACATTTGAAATTGAATTATTAATATTTTCCAGAAGAGTCCATTTCTATACTGTATTCAGTACCTGCTAGCATATATGAGTCTCATTTTCTCATAACTTTAAAAAGCTGCATTATTTAAAGTTATAGTATCTCCATCAGAAGATTTTTGCAATAGAACTACTACTGACTCTTTTTCCATTAAGATATCCTACATTATCAGCATCTTTTGTTAATACAACATTGGCTACATCTTTTAATCTTAAAGTATTACCATTAGAACTAATTAATATATTTTTATATTGATCTATATAGTCTAAATCTCCCATAAATCTGATAATCATATCTTTGCTACCAGTAGATACTTACCATAGGATATGTTGCAACAGATGTTCTAACAATGTTATATAATTCACAGGTGATAGATTATATGAAGCTAATTTATCACTATCAACTTGAATTTGTAATTGTTTATCAGGGTTACCAAAGATATCAACTGCCCCTATACCCGGTAAACTTTCAAGTCTAGGTTTTAATTGTCTCTTTAATAAAAAAGTTGTAAGTGCAGTTTTTACTATCAGCATTAAAAAGCTATAACAGCTGTCATATTACCAGAACCAGCTTCAACTTTTCTAACTAATGGAGTATTTGCATCACTAGGTAAATCATTTTGTTATTTTTGAAACTTCTCTTTGAATTTGGGTAACTTTTTCATCTGTATCAACTCCATATTCAAAGTTTACAACAACAGTAGAGACTACTATAAGCAGAATACAGTTTGTATTTTATCAATAGCCTCTACATTTGAAAGACTGTCTTTTATTTTTGTGACCTGAGATTCTACATCCTCACTAACAGCACCACTCCAAGTGGTAGATATTGTGACAACGGATCTTTATGTTTGGTATCAATTCTTTTTCATTGAGAACATTGCAAGTAATCCAATGAAAATAAATGATAACATTACCATTGTTGTAGCACAGGTTTACGTATTGAAATCCCCTACTAATGACATATTATTTCACCTCATTTTTAATTTCCAACAGTATCATTGTTTTGAAGACCAAATAGACCTTTAACAATGATTTTATCTCCTTCTTTAATTTCTGGAGAAGAAATTTCTGTATATAGTAGGTTTGTTGCTCCTACAGTAACTTCAACTTGTTTTTGCTTTACCATCTTCATATTTGAATACATAGTTTACTAAATCTCTTGTTACTATTTAGCCTCATCTTCTACACTTAGAACAGAAAGATTCTCCAACAGGAGATAACAACATTTCCAAACATACCATCTTTTGATTTCTCCATCAGAATTATCAAGAGTTAGCAACTTTAAAGTTTTTAGTTGTACTATCAGCAATAGGGTTAAGTTCAGTAATTTTGGCTTTATATTCTTTTCCTAAAGCATCTATTTTTACATCTATTTCATCACCAAGTTTTTACCTTAGAAATTGCTTCAGGAGTTATACCCACATAAGATTGCATTTGTTTATCATTTAGGATAGTAAATAGAGTTTCTTTTTGCAGCTATATCATTTCCTTCTTTTATAAATAAAGTACCAACAATTCCACTTATATCAGCTTTTTAGACAAGTTTAGAATAACTATTTTGAGCATTCATATATGCAGCCTTAGTAACTTCAAATTTCCTTGAGCATCTAGTAAATGTTGCTTCATAGTTTGAAAATTCTAAATGTAAAATTAATTGTTTGTCATATAGAGTTTTTAAACTTTTGATAGTTATTTCTAGCTATGTTATAGTTAGCGGTAGCCGATTGATATTAGCCTTAGCTTGAAGAAAAATCAGCTTCTGTTTGAGCATCAGAAAGCTTAACTATAATTTCACCTTATTTACATATTCACCCATTTCTTTTTATAAATTTTTCTACTGTCGCTCCTTTATTAGTTGAAAAATCAACCTTTGATAAAGGTTCCCCAAACAGCACTTGATTCAAAAAGTTTTAGACATTTTGTCTAGTTGTTATAGCTGAAAACTTCTACAGGCTTAGCAGCTGTTTGTGTCTCAGTTACAGCAGCTTTCATTTTTAGCATCTTTTGCTTCTTTATCTTTTTCCACAAGCAACTACTAATAAACTAGTTGCAAGCAATATTGTTAATAATCATATTCCTTCCTTTTCATTAGTAAAGTTAATAAAAATAAATAAGCTGCTTTTTAAATATGATTATTGCGACGTCCATAATGTTGATAGAGCCTTTGTGGAGCTCTAGAGACATTATAGGCTGGCAAAGTAATCTTTACAACATTTTTATTTATATTAACAATGATCTATATGTTTCAAATGCATAGTAATAATCAAGTAACACTTTGTTGTATGCTATTCTTGCTTGTCTATATGTGTTTTCAAAATCTAAAATAATCTATAGTTGAAATAAGTCCAGCATCATATTTTTCTTGGTTCATTTCAAAAGTTTGCTTTAGCAGCTCTACAGCTTTTTCTTTGAGCTGCAACTTGTTTTTCTAAACTTACAACATTTGAGATAAGCACTCTTTACATTTATTTCAATATTTTCTTTAGCAGAAGTATTTTTTAATACTTGTTGTTCCTCTTCTAACTTAGCAACCTTATAGTTATCTAAGTCTTTTCCGAAAGAGAATACTTTCCAAGAAACTTGAACTCCACCAATCCATTCCAGCATCTCTATATGATCTTGAGAATGAAGCTCTTTCTTGTCCACCTGTTCCATAAGAAACATAGGCACTTACTTGAGGTAATAAATCTCCAGCAGCAGCCATTCTACTAGCAGAAGCTACATTTACTTGTTCATCAGCAATTTTTGCAGATAAACTTTGATTTAAAGCTTGATTTAAATCAGTATTTAAGTTTAGACTATCTGATAAATTATTAGAGATATCAAAACTTACTAAATTTAATGGCTCAGATTTATTTATCCCTGTTCTTATATATAATTTTTCTTTATTTGTGTCAGCTAAATTTTTGTAAATTGATGATTTGTGCTCTTATATCTTCTAATGAATATTCAGTTTTGAAGAATATCAGGGTTTAGTTATAAGTCTTAACTTTAATTGTTCTTCTTGTTTATAGTGTCTTTTTAATAAGATTTCTTCTGAACTTTTAAGAACAGCTAGATTTCTTTCAGCATTTATGATATCCGAGTATATTTTTATAGTTTCTAGTCTGTTTTGAATCTTACTTTGTAAATAAGAATAACACTATATTTTTCATAGGCTTTAGCACCTTTAATTCCTGCTGATATAGCTCCACCTGTGAAAAGAGGTTGAGTAACTTTTAAAGTTTGAGTATAACCTTTTTTCTTCGAAACATAGTTTCCTCCACTTTGAGTTAAAATGTTTCTTTCATGTTCTCCTAAAGTAACAGCACCACTATAAGTTACTGAAGGTAAAAGCTTCTTTAAAAGCCTTGCTTACATTTTAGTTTAGAAATTTCTAAACTCTTTCAGAAATTTTTCATCTCTTTACTGTTATTAAGTGATAAATCTATAGTCTGATCTAGAGTCAAATCTCTAGCTAAAAGCTACATTTGCTCAATAAAACAAAAATGCATTAATAATTTTTCATTCTTCCTCCTAAAATAAATTATCTATATAAAATTTTTAATACTTTCTTTTATAAATTCAAGATTTTCTTTCATCTCTTGACTTCTATATAATTCTTTAACTCTCATCTAAAGTTTTTGATGAAAATTTATTAGTTTCAAAAATTAATATTTTCCATCATTAAAAATACTTCAGTGATACTAAATATTATCTTAGAACATTTTTCCATATCTTTTTCTTTAATATTTATAGACTTCTTATATTTCTTTAAAATACTCTTTATGAAATCTATTGTTTTTACGTGCTGTATTTTTAGTTTTAATAAAATTTTCTTCATTAAAAACCTCATAGTTTCTTTTTTTAAACTTGTCATTACTAATTCTAGTTTTAAATTTCTGTCATTTAAATTAAGCATAGAATTTTACATAGTAATTTAAACATTCATCTATACTATATAGAATTTGAAGCTAAGTTTTTCACTAAAAAACTTTTTGCATTCTCTGAATACTCATCTAAGATTTCAGCTAGCATATTATCCTTTGAAGGAAAATAAGTATAGAAGCTACCTTTTGATATACCTAATTCTGATGTCAATTTGTTTATTGATAAGTTAGAATAACCTTCTGTAATTATCATATCTTTGCTTTTTCTAAAATTAGTAACTTCTTATCGTTATCAAAATTCATATCATTTTTAATCTCCTTTAATTATAGTTAAAATTCTAGTTTCATAAGTTGACCATAAGGTCATTGACCAAGTGGTCAAGGAACATATTATCAAATATTTTAGTATTCGTCAAGTATGAAAAATTAAATCTCAATATTTCATATTTTGTAAATTATTTTACTAAATTTTAAAAATGAAATTTCAAAATAAAAATAAAAATAGTATTTTGATAGAAAATAAAAATTAAATTCTTACTTGTACTAATTAATAAAATATGTTAAAATTAACTGAATATTTGATTTAAAAAGTATTTTTAAAAACTTTTATTAGATAGGAGAGAAATATGAAGAAATTTAGAAATGATAATGATGAAGACGATTTTGAAGATACAGAAGTAAAAGCAACAAGTGCAGAAACAACCAGAGAAAGATAACAGAAGATTAATTAAGATAATATTAAATATAATTTTAATTATAGCTATTATAAAAAGTTGGACTTGGAGTATTTGAAAGATATTATTTCAATGAATTTTTATTATAAGGCTCCAAACTTAACAGGACTTAGTATAGAAGAAGCAAAAAGACTATGTTCAAAGTCTCCTTTAAATATTAGAGATGGGGGAAGTTTATTCAGACTTACCTTATGGAACAGTTGCTTTACAAGAACCTGCTGAAGGAACTATAGTTAAAAGATCAAGAAATATGAAAGTATGGGTAAGTAAGGAATCACCTTCAGTGTTCTTAGATGATTTAGTAGGTATGAACTATATAGAAGCAAGTTCTTTACTTAATAAAAATGGTATGACAGTTGGAGAAGTAAAAAGATGAGATCAGATTTACCTATTAACAAATTATAGCGACTTCACCAAAAAGTGGAGAACCTATATCAAGAGGACAAAAGTTTGATTTCTTAATAAGCAATGGATTGGAATAATAATATAAATAGTTTGTTATTATAAAGATTGAGATAGTAAAAACAGTTCATTTGCTAACTAAATTTCTTAACGATAAAAATCAAAAGATTCGCTGTAATTTTCAGCAAACTTGCTGACAAGTCAGCTTCAAACACGCTGAATTACTCGGCTCATTCTGTTTGATTTTTATCTAAAATTCAGTGCAAGTTCACTTTTATTTTTACTAATGTCTAGTAGTGTAACTCACTTATTTATATTTTAAAAAGAAAGAGTGATGGAGGTAAAAAGAAAATTCAAGGCGTAGTAATTAATAAGATTCAAGGTTTCTATTATGTTGAAAGCAACAATAGAAGTCTTTGAATGTAAATTGAGAGGAATTTTTAAAAGAAAACAAATAACAAATATAATTGTGTTGTAGGGTGATAGGTTGAAATCTCTGAGGATAATGCAATAGTAGAAATATTCGAAAGAGAAAATATGCTAATAAGACCTATAGTTGCAAATGTGGATTATCTAGTAATACAGTTTGCAGCAAAACATCAAATATAGATTATGAAAAGAATAAATTTACTATTATTAACAGCATTTTTACTATAAAGTAAAAACCTTTAGTAATAGTAAATAAGATAGATTATTTAAGTGAAGAAGAATTAACAGAATTAAAAGAAAGATTGGCTCACTTAAAAAGTATAGGAGTACCTACATTTTTAATCTCTTGTCAAGAGAATGTTGGGCTTCAAGAAGTAGAAGATTTCTTAAAAAGATAAAACGACTGTAATAGGGTGAGATATAGTGGAGTTGGAAAAATCAAGTCTTATCAATTTTTACAAAGTGAAAGAGTCTTAAAGACTGGAGAAATTAGTGAAAAGATTACAAAGAGGTAAACATGCAACAAGAGATTCTAATATGATTAGAGATGAAAGCAGGAGGTTATATAATAGATACTCCTGGGTTCTCTTCAATAGAAGTACCAAAAATTGAAAATAGGAAGAATTGATTTCTTTGTTCCTGAATTTACAAATATAGATAGTTGTAAATTTTTAAATTGTTCTCATACACATGAGCCAAATTGTAATGTAAAAAAGCTGTGGAAGAAAATAGAATATCTCAAGATAGATATAATTTTTATAAAAACTTTAGAAATTTTATCAGAAAGGTGGAATAGGTATGACTAAGGGGATAAAAATAGCTCCTTCTATATTATCAAGTGATTTTTCAAAAGCTTAGTGAAGAACTTGTGGCAATCGATAAGGCAGGTGCAGACTACATTCATATAGATGTTATGGACGGTGAATTTGTACCCTAATTTAACTTTTTGGACTCTCCTGTAATAAAGTGCATTAGAAAAATGTACTGAGCTTGTGTTCGATGTTCATCTAATGATAGATAGACCTGAAAAGATACATTGAAGATTTCGTAAAAGCAGGAGCAGATATTGTTGTTGTACATGCAGAATCTACAATCCATTTACATAGAGTTATACAACAAATAAAATCTTTTTGGAGTAAAAAGCAGGTGTTTCACTCAAATCCTTCAACATCAGAAGATGTATTAAAATATGTTATCAATGATATTGACATGGTTTTTGGTTATGAGTGTAAATCCAGGTTTTGGAGGGCAAAAATTCATACCTGCAGTGGTAGAAAAATAAAAAGCAATTAAGAAAATGAGAGCAGATATAGATATAGAAGTAGATGGTGGAATAACTGATGAAACTATAAAAGTTTGTGCAGATGCAGGAGCTAATATATTTGTTGCTGGTTCTTATGTATTCTCAGGAGATTACAAAGAAAGAATCGACTTATTGAAAATCAAAAAGTAAACTAGAGGAGGAATTTCAAATGACGGTGAATATACAAAGAGTAAATGATGTTTTAGAAGAATATTACAAACTGTTTTACAAGACAGAAGATATGGCTTTAAAAAGAGGAATTAAAGCTTTAACACATACAGAATTACATATTATTGAATCTGTTGGACAAGACACTCAATTAACTATGAATGAACTTGCAGATAAGATAGGAATTACAATGGGGAACTGCAACAGTTGCTATTTCAAAAATTATCTGACAAAGGATATATAGATAGAGCAAGATCTACAACTGATAGAAGAAAAGGTATTTGTTTCACTTACAAAAAGGAGTAGATGCCTTAACTTATCATAATAACTATCATAAAAATGATAATGGCTTCAATAACTGAAAGCATACCTGAAAAAGATTTACAAAAATTTGTTGAAACTTTTTGAAATTATTTTTAGATTCATTAAGAAATAAAACAGACTATTTTTAAACCTATGACTATTACAGATTTTAAAGAAGGAACAAAAGTTTCTATAGTTGAAATAAAAGGAACACCTATTGTTCAAAAACTATTTCTTAAACCATGGAATAGAAAAACTTTACACTTTTTAAAAGTTTTAAAAATCTGGTGATAAATCATTATTTAAAAATAGAAAAAGAAGATGGAGAAGTTTTTAACTCTTGATATCTTAGATGCAAAAATTTAATAGGAGTAAAAGGCTGATTAATATGTTATATATGGACAGTATATCTCTTTCAAAAATAAAGGAAGAGTTAAAAAGACTTTAGAAGGAAAAAGAATAAATAGAATCTTTAAAAATAATGAATATACAATTTCTCTTCATTTTGGGAAAATTGAACTTCTATTTTCTTGTATACCAGCTCTAGCACTTTGCTACATTAGTAAAAAATAAAAGAGCAAAGCAATTCTAGATATATCTTCATCATTAATTTCTAATTTAAGAAAGCATTTAATGAATGCTATGTTGACTGATATAGAGCAGCTAGGGTTTGATAGAATCCTAGCTTTTCATTTTCTAGAATTAATGAGTTAGGTGAGATAAAAATACAAGATATATTTTTGAATGTCTTGGGAAATTGTCTAATGTTATTTTTACTGATCAGGGAAGATAAGGTATTGGATACATTAAAGAAATTCCATATTTCAGAAAATATAGACAGAACATTATTTTTTTAGGTGAAACTTATTCAAGACCCTAAATATGATAAAAATATTACCTACCGAGGCTAAATAAAGATAAATTTGATAGCTTATTAGCAAGTGGAAATGTTTTTCTCAAATGAAATAGAAGGGAGTGGGAAAATATTTAAATAATATAAAAATCTTTTGAAGAATTTTACAAATATTTTAAATAGTCCTGTAAAAGCTAAAATCTATTTCAAAGATAAGAAAAATAAAATTGGCAACAGTTTTAGACTTAGATTTTAAAGATTATGATGAAGTGAAAGAATTTTTCTTCATATGATGAAATGATAAATTTCTATATAGATTATGAGCATACTACAACAAGTTATATGCTTTTAAAAATAGATTGGAAAGTTTCCTTGAAAAGAAATTAAAGAAATTAAATAAGATCTTAAGCTTAATTAAAAAGGATATAGAAGATTCAGAAACTATGGAAAGCATAAAAGAAAAAGGAGATATTTTTAGCTTCCGTTCTTTATAATGTGAAAAAGAGAATGAATTCTGTAAAAAGCTTTATGACTTCTATAACAATGAAGAAATTGAAATTGAGTTAGATAGTTTAATAAGTCCTAAGGAAAAATTTAGATAGAATCTATAAGAAGTACAACAAGGTAAAAAGAGGACTTACAAAATGCTATAAGACGTGATAAAGAGATAAGAGAAGAAATTTCATATATAGAAAGTACTTTACTTTTTATTGAAAGTAGTACAGATGTAAATTCTTTAAGAGATTGAAGAAGAATTAATAAAATTGAACTATATCAAGAGTTTACATAATAAAAAGAAAAACTAAACTAAAAAAAGAAGTGAAGTATGGTTTAATTGAAGGAGAAGATTATTTAATTCTCTATGGTAGAAATAACTTAGAGAATGATAATTTAACTTTTAAAAATCTCTGAGAAAAAATGATTATTGGTTCCATGTGAAAAGATATTCCAAGTTCTCATATCATTTTTAAAAAGCTACAAAAACTAACAGATGAATTAATTGTTAAGGCAGCACAGGTATCAGCTTATTATTCTAAAGATACCAACTTAGGTGAAAAAGTAACTGTAGATTATACTTTGAGAAAGAATGTATCTAAACCTAATGGAGCAAAACCAGGTTTTTGTAATATATGTAAGTCAAAAATCTGTTGTTGTTGAAAAAGTAGAATTAGAGAAAATATAAAAATAAAATTGTATAAGGAGCAAAATAATATGGATTTCAAGTGTTTTTATAGAATATAAAAATAGGACTAAAAAGATATAAAAGATAGTATTCCTTTTAAAAAGAATTACTTAAACTTAAATATAAAAAAACATTTTTTTAAAAATCTTTTTAGAGTTTCTTGTATCTATATTAATTTTTGCTAGTATAATTCCAAAATTTACTGAATGGATATATTCTTTCAGATATATTAATATCATAATTCAGATTATCATATTATTTTTGTTTTTAAAAATATGGTTATGTTTCTTTTTAAAAATAAATATGGTAAATTTGTTTTTATAGAGATACTAATGTGCTTGATACTATCAATTGAAGGATATTTAACTTTATATTTACTTATGAAATGATAATAAAAATTAGTTATTGATAAATACCAATGCTTATACGTTATTCTTCTTTTTCAATTTATATTAATTTTATATTTTGAAAATAAAAATGAGCCAAAAAGTGAGGTTAGATTTATTTTATAAAAATATTCTTTTTAAAAGAAAAAAATATTTTTGATTTCCTTGTTAAAAATACAAAGTTCAAATAAATAATATTGATACTCTAACTTTTTATTAATGAAACCAAAAAGAGCTAAAAAGGAAATAGAACCATTTTTATTTTTTTATAAAACTAGGAAAATATTTTTCTCCTATAATTATTCCATTAATTATATATTTTATTCAAAAACTTATGAAGGAAAAATTATATAAACTTGCAATACTTTTACTTCTAATTCTATTATTTTTCTTTTTAGTTGTTTATTCTATTTTGGAGTGTATTTTATCCTATTATCAAAATATGATTATTTAATTTATGATTTAAATCAAATAATTATTTTTAATAAAACATTATAGTAATATAGATAAAAATGTATAAAAATAAAAGGGTTACTTTCAGAAAAATGGAAGTAACCTTTTTCATTAAGAATTATAATTTTTCAACTAAGTTTTTTTGAAAGCTAGAAGGAACTTTTTACTTTTTGTTCTTCATAGTTATATGCTAAAAACAGTTGCTGTTCCTGTTATAGCTAAGTCATCACCACAGAAAATTTCATGTTCAAAAATTATTCTTAAACCTTTTATTTCAATTTTAGTTATATTAACTTTTTATTTCTTGATTTAAAAATAATTGTTTTTTTGTATTGAACAGTTGCTTCAGTTTGAATAAAACCACTTCCATCTCCTATATCTGTTTCACTTAAATTATTAGCTCTTAAAAAAATTCTTCTCTAGCCCATTGAAAAAAATAATAGAGCTCTTTTCATTACCTACATGATTACCATAATTTAAATCTTCTTGTTTTTATTGTGTAATTAAATGTAAACATATTACCTCCTTATATTTTAAGAAAATAATATCATAGTATTACTTTGAATTCAAGTGAAAAATAAAGTATGATAAAGTAAAAAGGCTATATAGAAATCTATATAGCCTTTTATCTATTTAAAGTTATCCTTTTTAACTAATGGTTTTCCACAACAAGTGAATTCACAACATTCGTGAGAAGCATCGTGAGTTTCACAGTTATCATTAGTTCCACAATCACATGCATTTTTAACTTCTATTTCAAAGTCACAACATTGACATTTATAAACTTCACCTTTTTCATATTTTCACAACTTACCATATCATATCCTCCTTAAAGTTTTTCATATAATTGAGTACTCATTCAACTGTACAAATGTATAGTATCATTAAACAAGAAATTTGTCAACTATTTTTTTATAAAAAATAAAGAATTATTTTTAAAAGATTTTTAAAAATATAGATAAAATAGTAGTTTGAATAAGTAAAAATAAAAAAAGAGCTTGTTGTAAATTTTACTTTTTCGGTAAAATACAATAAAGCTCACTTTTATTATTTTTAAATAATCCTGATATTTTGGATCATTTTGAACTTCAGTTATAAGATCTGGCAGAACACTTCCTAATGGATAAATCTCATCATTTCTTTTCAACAGAGGCATAACCAATATCAGTATATACTTTATTATTAGAAAGGGTAACAGGAATTTTAAAAGTAGAATCTCATATTTGGCTGATACAATATATGAATCTTTTTCTTGTTCTTTTATACTCCAATCAAAAGTTTTCTTTTACTTTTTTGTTATAGTGACAGGATTATTATTTTCAATTTCTGTAACTGTAACTAAGAATGCTGCAAGATCTTCAACTGTTTCTACACCATAATTTGTTGAATACTATATTTTCATTGATAGGAATATCTTTAGTAGTTTCTAAAAATACGTTCTTTTTCTTTACATGCAGTAAATCCTAAAAGTATAATTATCATTAAAATTATTTTTCATTTAAATCCCTTCTAATTTTATTATATATATAAATATATTATATAATAAAAATAAAAATACAATAATTTCAAACGTTTGCAATTATAAAATTATATTATAAAAATAATATTAAAAACTGTAGCTAAATTTTCAGCTACAGTTTTTGATAATACTACATATGTTTTTTTGGCAACTTTGATAACTTCTTCTAATTTATCGTTAGAAAGATTTAAAGTTTTTTTAGATCTTCGATCATATTTTCAACTCTATTTTTCTTTACCAATTAATCCTTTAAATTCAGCTTTCTTTTCTTCTATAATATTATCTATGAAATTTTTCTAATTTTTGTCATTTTATTCTCCTCCTAGTTTTAATTAAAATTTTTTTACTGTACTACAAAAATAAACTATTAAGTAAATAGTTTTTTTAGAAATATAAAAATTTTAATTCAATCTAAAGTCAAAGAATAGAAATAAATGTTGCCAAGACAGATGTGCACATCTGTCACAGAAAGCTAAGAAAAAGCTTATTACAAACATTAACCATATTACACATCCCCTTTACTATTTTTGATTTCCAAGATAAAATCTTTGATAACTTAATTATATACCATTCCAAGAAAAAAGCAAGTGAAATATATTCATTTTAAAAGAAAAAATAGAACTAATAAAAAGATAGTTCTAAAAAAATATTAAGTGCTATATTATTGTAACGAAATATGCTATAATAACATCAAATATATAAGATAGTGGGAGTTTGGGACAAAATATCAAATTAAATTTCAATTAATTTTATTCGCATTAGGTTCTTGTTTTTGTATTCGCTGCAGTTTTAACAAACTTCTCTTAAAAATATTTAAAATCCTTTTAAGGAGGACATGAGTTATGAAAAATAAGAAAATATGTTTTTACTAGTTATGGCTTTACTTTTAATTAACTTTTGTAAACTTTGAATGCTTCTCAAAAAGACTAGGGAGAAAAAGAGGCTACAAACTCTCTGGTATCTAGTACTAAGCTTAATCTTGTACAAAAAAATAATAAAAAATTTTTTTACTATTGAAGTTTATAGTTCTAATGGGAAAATTATCTACAAGAAGTGAGTATGAGACTAAAAAGATAAAGATGAGAATTTTGAAAAAAATGAAATAAGAAAGCTTTTATGAATTAGAAAAAAATCAGGAAAAATTGACTATAGTTCAAAAAGTTATAGAAACATATTATGAAAATGGAAATTTAAAAAACTAGATTGACTGATACTCATGTTAAAGAAAAAAATTAGAAGAATATGATGAAAATGGAAAAACTTATAAGAGTAGAAAATGGAGAATAAAACAATTTAGTAAAAAAAGACTATTGTAAAATTAAAATTTTAATCCTAAAGTAAAAAAATAAGTGAGTTACGAATGGAAATTTTTAGATAAAAAAATCAAATAGAATGAGCCGAGCAAATGCAGGAGTGTCTGAGTGTAACGAGTTTCCTGATTTCTTAGAAGCACTTAGCAATTTATTGCTTAGAGCTTCTTATGATGCAGATTCTTGATTTTTTTATCGTTAAGAAATTTACTCAGTAACGAACTATTTTTACTTTTTATTATTATACAACAGCTTTTTAGTAATTTTCAACTAGTTCTTTAAAAGAAGTAGGAACTTTTTAACTTTTTTTGTTCTTCATAGTTATATGCTAAAACAGTTGCTGTTCCTGTTATAGCTAAGTCCTCACCACAGAAAATTTCATGTTCAAAAATTATTCTTAAACCTTTTTATTTCAATTTTTAGTTATATTAACTTTTTATTTCTTGATTTAAAAAAATAATTGTTTTTTTGTATTGAACAGTAGCTTCAGTTTGGATAAAACCACTTCCATCTCCTATATCTGTTTCAGCTTAAATTATTAGCTCTTAAAAAATTCTTCTCTAGCCCATTGAAAAAAATAATAAAAGCTCTTTCATTACCTACATGATTACCATAATTTAAATCTTCTTGTTTTTATTGTGTAATTAAATGTAAAACATATTACCTCCTTATATTTAAGAAAAATAATATCATAGTATTACTTTGAATTCAAGTGAAAATAAAGTATGCATAAAGTAAAAAGGCTATATAGAAATCTATATAGCCTTTATCTATTTGAAGTTATCCTTTTTACTAATGGTTTTTCCACAACAAGTGAATTCACAACATTCGTGAGAAGCATCGTGAGTTTCACAGTTATCATTAGTTCCACAATCACATGCATTTTTAACTTCTATTTCGAAGTCACAACATTGACATTTATAAACTTCACCTTTTTTTCATATTTTTCACAACTTACCATATCATATCCTCCTTAAAAGTTTTTTTATAATTGAGTACTCATTCAACTGTACAAATGTATAGTATCATTAAACAAGAAATTTGTCAACTATTTTTTTATAAAAATAAAGAATTATTTTAAAAAGATTTTTAAAATATAGATAAAAATCATAATTTAAGCAATAAAAACTGTATCTAATAAATTTTTAGATACAGTTTTGATAATACTACATATGTTTTTGGCAACTTTGATAACTTCTTCTAATTTATCGTTAGAAAGATTTAAAGTTTTTAGATCTTCGATCATATTTTCAACTCTATTTTCTTTACCAATTAATCCTTTTAAATTCAGCTTTCTTTTTCTTCTATAATATTATCTATAAAATTTTCTATTTTTGTCATTTCATTCTCCTCCTAGTTTTAATTAAAAATTTTTACTGTACTACAAAAATAAACTATTAAGTAAATAGTTTTTAGAAATATAAAATTTTAATTCAATCTAAGTCAAAGAATAGAAATAAATGTTTGCAAGACAGATGTGCACATCTGTCACAGAAAGCTAAGAAAAAAGCTTATTACAAACATTGACCATATTACACATCCCCTTTACTATTTTGATTTCCAAGATAAAATCTTTGATAACTTAATTATATACCATTCCAAGAAAAAGCAAGTAAGATAAATATACTCATTTTAAAAAAGGAAAAAAATAGAACTAATAAAAAAAGATAGTTCTAAAAATATTAAAGTGCTATATTATTGTAACGAAATATGCTATAATGATATCAATTATATAAAATAGAGGGAGGTTATTATGAAAAAGATTAAAATGCCAGATACTTTTGTAATCATATTTTTTGTTGTTTTGTTTGCATCACTTTTGACTTACATAGTTCCAGTTGGAAAATTTGAAATGCAAGAAGTGACTTACATAACTAATACAGGAGCTGAAAAAACAAGAAATGTACCAGTTCCAGGGAGTTTCTCTTATGAGCTAGATGATCAAGGAAACGAACTAAAAAAAGGTATAAAAATATTTGAGCCTGGTGGAGAAGTTGGGGTAACTAACTATATATTTGAAGGGCTAGCAAGTGGAGATAAATGGGGAACAGCAGTTGGAATAGTTGCCTTTTTATTAGTTGTTGGTGGAGCTTTTGGAATAATTTTAAAAACAGGAGCTGTTGAAAGTGGAATATATTCTATGATAAGTAAGAGTAAGGGCTCAGAGCTTGTACTCATACCAGTTATATTCATACTATTCTCCTTAGGTGGAGCAGTCTTTGGAATGGGAGAGGAGGCGATACCTTTTGCAATGCTAATCATACCTATAGTAATAGATATGGGATATGATTCAGTAACGGGAATTTTGATAACATATATTTCAACTCAAATAGGTTTTGCAACTTCTTGGATGAACCCATTCAGTGTTGCAGTTGCACAAGGAGTTTCAGGAATACCAGTTTTATCAGGAGCAGGATTTAGAATGTTTATGTGGACATTCTTCACAGCTTTTGGAGTAATCTACACAATCTTTCTATGCAAGAAGAGTAAAGAGAAATCCTGAATCTTCAATAGCATATAAGACAGATGCATATTTTTAGAAATAATTTTTAAATCTGAAGAACAAGGAAATAGAGAATTTAAGTTAGGACATAAATTAATTATCTTAGTTTTAATTTTAGGTATGGCTTGGGTTGTTTATGGAGTTATAAAAGAAGGATATTATCTACCAGAAATAGCAACTCAATTTGTAATAATGGGATTGATAGCAGGAGTAATTGGAGTAGTATTTAAACTAAATAATATGTCAGTGAATGATATAGCAACTTCTTTCAGAAAAAGGTGCTAGAAGATATGGTTGGAGCTGCTCTAGTTATAGGTATGGCTAAGGGAATAGTTTTAATATTAGGTGGAACAAGTGCAGATACTCCTACTATTTTAAAATACTATACTTAACTATGTTGCATCAGGACTTAGCAATATGTCAGCTGCTTTCTGTGCTTGGGTAATGTATATCTTCCAATCAATATTCAATTTCTTTGTTGTGTCAGGATCAGGGCAAGCAGCTCTTACTATGCCAATAATGGCACCACTTTCAGACTTAGTTGGAGTAACAAGACAAGTTGCTGTTTTAGCTTTCCAATTAGGGAGATGGATTTACAAATATGATAGTTCCTACTTCAGGAATACTTATGGCAGTATTAGGAATTGCTAAAATTGAATGGGGAGTTTGGGCAAAATATCAAATTAAATTCCAATTAATTTTATTTCGCATTAGGTTCTTGTTTTGTATTCGCTGCAGTTTTAACAAACTTCTCTTAAAATATTTAAAATCCTTTAAGGAGGACATGAGTTATGAAAATAAGAAAATATTTTTTTACTAGTTATGGCTTTAATTTTTATTAACTTTTAAATTTGAATGCTGCTACAACAAAAGGAAATATACGAAAAACTAAGTTCCCCAAAAAGCAATAGCAGAGATAAATTTAACTTATAAATATGTAGAAAATGGCGAATATATTGAAATATATGATGAAAATGGAAATTTATTGTTTAAAGATAAATCTTATATTCCAGAACCAAATATTACTACTTCAGCTATGAAGGTTAAAAATTATTTTAAAAATGGAAAGAAAATTCCTGTTACTGAGCAATATTTTTCCTAGTGGTAAAAATACGAGCAATAACTGAATATAATTTAAAAAGTTAAAGATGAAGACATAGAAAAAATGATATAAGAAAAATTCTATACATCAAATAAACTAGGTCAAAATATTTATAATTCTGTAATTACAGAAACTTATTATGAAAGTGGAAATTTAAAAACTAGAATGACTGACACTGGTAATAAAGGAAAATTAGAAGGATATTATGAAAATGGAAATCTCATTACTGAAGTAAATCTTATAAATGAAAAGATGGGTGAATTGACTAAAACTTATCCTGAGGGGATAGTTAAGAATTATTATCCTAATGGAATTTTAAAATCAAAAAAATCGAATTTAAAAAAAGGAATTGGTAATGGAATTTATGAAACTTACTACGAAAATGGAAAACTTTTGAGAAAAACTACTATGAAAAATGGAAAACCAGATGGAAAAATATGAAGTATATGCTCCTGATGGAAAAGTTAGAAGAAAGTGTTTTTTTATAAGAATGGTGAGGTAGTAAATAAATAAGTATAATTAAAAAAATAGGGACTATTATATTTACTAGTTTGTAATAGTCCCTATAAATTATCAATCATAAATTATTAAAAAGTTTACAGTATTAAATCCAATAGGAAAATTAAACATGCTAACCATATTCCAAAAGAATACAATACTAGTTATTAAAATTATAATAGCATGAGGCATCATATATGCTAATAAATCACCAAAATCCAAATTTTTTTATTATATTTATTACAATATATTAAAAACAAGTGGGAAAGAAAAACTCATAAGTGGAGAAATTATATTTGTAGCAGAATCTCCAAGTCTATAAGCTAGTTGAGATAATTCTGGAGAAACACCCATCTTGTATAACATAGGTAAAAAAATATTGGTGCAATCAATACATATTTACTACTCATAGAACCTATAAATAAATTTATGAAAGAACAAAATAGTATAAATACTATCATAAGTGGTATTCTAGTTAATCCAATTTCAGAAAGGAAATTGTCCACCCTTTGGCAGCTATTATTATTCCCTAATTGAGAATAAGAAAACCAAGATATGAATATAGATGAGAAAGAAACATAAAACTATAAATGCTCCAAAACCATCTAAAGATTTAAAGTAGGTAAGATCATTAAATCTTTATCACTTTATTTTAATAATTGATTCATATAATTAGAGTAGAATTTTTATTAGGGATATATTCTTTGTAACAAATGTTACAGAAATTATATTAAAATTCTTATACAATAAGGAAAAATATAGTAAAAATAAATAAGAATTTTTAGGAGGATATAATGAAAAATATTAGTAGGATTATTATTAGTAAGTTCAGCATTATCTTTTTGCAGCAACACAAAAGAGTGCCTTTAGAAAAAAATTAGGAACTAGAGGAGATGGAAGAATACTATATCTTGAAGGACAAGAAAAAAACCTTATTCAGGAGAAAGTAGAAAGAAAAATATCCAAATGGGAAAACTTCTTGGAGTTGCTACAATGAAAGATGGAAAATTAAATGGAAAATCTTATGAATACTATGAAAATGGAAAAGTATTAAGAGAAGAAACTTATGTAAATGGAGAAGCTAATGGATCAGCAAAATCATATCATGAAAAATGGAAAAAGTAGAATATGAAACAAATTTTGTAAATGGAAAAAGAGAAGGAATAGAAAAAGGCTATTCAAAAAAACAGGAGTTCTAGTATCAGTAGTACCATATAAAAAATGGAGAAGCAAATGGGTTAGCAAAAGTTCTACAATGAACAAACAGGTAAATTAGAATATGAAACTAGTGTGGTTAATGGTCAAAGAAACGGTCTATCTAAAAAAATACTATCCAAGTGGAAAAATTATTGAGTGAAGTAAATTTTAAAAATGATAAAGAAGAAGGAATGATGAAAGCTTACTATGAATCTGGTAAGTTACAAGGAGAAATACCTCATAAAAAAATGGAGAATTAGATGGAGTTATAAAATTTTTATAATGAAAGATGGAAAAAGTAGCTGAACAAGCGACATTTAAAAATGGAAAAGAAGTGAAAATAATCTTGAAAACTGAGCTATTGCAAGCAAAATGCAGTAGCTCTTTTTACAAAGACATTATTCTAAAAAAATTAATTAAATCTTAATATTCATAGTGTATAATAAATATAAATTCTAAAAAAATATTAAAAAAAGTAAAAAAATTAGGAGGAATACAATGAAAAATTATTACTAGGATTATTATTAATAAGCTCAGTATTATCTTTTTGGAGCAACACAAAGAGTGAACATAGAAAAATTAGTAACTAATGAAAGTAGAGACACACTATATCTTGAAGAAACAAAAAAGCCTTATTCAGGAGAAGTAGAAAGAAAATATCCAGATGGAAAACTTCTTGGACTTGCTACAGTTAAAGATGGTAAATTAAATGGAAAAATCTTATGAGTACTATGAAAATGGAAAAATTAAAAAAATAGAAGAAAATTATGTAAATGGAAAAATCTGAAGGAGTATCAAAAGTTTTTTATCCTAATGGTAAAGTAGAATATGAAGTTCAATTTAAAAAATAATAAAAAGAAGGAGTAGCAAAATTATACTCAGAAAATGGGAATATTAATATCAGAAATTCCATTTTAAAAAAATGATGTTGTAATAGGAGTAGCAAGGTATATAATGCACAAACAGGTAAATTAGAATATGAAGAAAATCTAGTTAATGGAAAAAGAAATGGTTTTATCAAAAAATATTATCCAAGTGGAAAAAGTATTAAATGAGGTAAATTTTAAAGATGATAAGGAAGAAGGAATTATGAGGTTTTACTATGAAACAGGTAAATTACAGGAGAAATACCTTATAAAAAAATGGACAAGTAGATGGAGTAGTAAAAAGCTTATGATGAAAAATGGAAAACTAATAGAACAAGCAGTATATAAAAATGGAGAAGAAGTAAAATAAATAAGAAATTCAGGAGAAATACAATGAAAAATATTGCTAGGATTATTATTGCTGAGTTCAGCATTATCTTTTGGAGCAACGCAAAGAATATCCTTAGAAACAAATTAGAAACTAATGAAAGTAAAGATATATTATACCTTGCAGGAACAAAAACTCCTTATTCAGGTGAAGCTGAAATAAGATATCCAAGTGGACAACTTCTTTCAGTTGCCACATTTAAAAAAATGGGAAAATAAATGGAAAAAGCTTATGAATATTACCCAAGTGGACAACTAAAATTAGAAGAAAAATTATGCAAATGGGAAAAAAATAATGAGCTTGTCAAAAATCATATTATGAAAATGGACAACTAAGATTAGAAGAAAAATTATATAAATGGAAAAACTTAATGGTCTATCAAAAATCATATTATGAAAATGGGCAACTACAAGATGAAATCCCCTATAAAAATGATAAAAAAAGAAGGAATAGTAAAAACTTACATAGAAAATGGGACATTAATCTCAGAAGTTACATTTAAAAAAATGGAGTTGTGGTAGGAAAGTCAAAGTTATATAATACAAAAAACTGGTAAATTAGCAGCTGTAAGTAATATAAATGATAGGAAAAATAGAAGGAGTATCTAGAGAATATTATCCAAGTGGCAAATTATTAAGTGAGTAAGATATAACAAAAAAATGGTAGAATTGATGGGATTGCAAAAGTTTATAATGAACAAACAGGTAAATTAGAGAGAAATACCTCATAAAGATGGAAAAAAATAGAAGGAATTGAAAAAAATTTATGATGAGAAGGGCAAACTAATAGGGACAATAACATTTGAAAATAATCAAATAATGGAAGAAGTGACATATAAAGATGGAAAAAAATAATAGACCAAAAAGTATATCCATTAGGAAAAAGATCTAGAAAATGAACTATTAAAAAAATATAACTCCTTGACAATTTCATTAAAAAATTGAGCTATTGCAAATAAAATGCAATAGCTGGTAATAAATGTTACAGAGATTATATTAAAAATTCTTATATAATAAAACAATATGAACAAAATAAATAAAAAAATTTGGGAGGAATATAATGAAAAATTATTAGTAGGATTATTATTAGTAGCAAGTTCAGTACTATCTTTTTGGAGCACAAAGAGTTCCTTATGAAAAATTATCATTTCAGGTGGTTATATATCTTATAACGATGAAAAATTTACTGGAGAATTTGAAAGAAAAAGATCCAAGAACAGGAAAAATTAATATGGTAGGTTCTGTTAAAAATGGAGAATTACATGGAACAAGTTATAGTTATGATGAAAATGGAAAAGTAACTGAAGAAATAATATTTAAAAAAAGGAATGAAAGAAGGAGCTAGTAAACTTTATTATCCATCAGAGCTGTAGCAGCTAAATTAAATTATAAAAAAATGATAGATATGAAGGTTTACAAAAATATTACTATGAAAATGGGAAATTACAAGCTGAAATTGAAATGAGCAAAAGGTCAATTAGACGGAGTTACAAAGATGTATGACGAAAAATGGAAAAATTAAAAGAAGAAATAATATATAAAAATGGAAAAAGTAAAATAAACTAAAAATTTAGGAGGATAGAATGAAAAATTATTGGTAGCTTTATTATTAATAGTAAGTTCAGTATTATCTTTTGGAGCAGAAAAAGTTCCTTATGAAAAAAATTATCATTTTCAAATGGATATATATATTATAATAATCAAGAGTTTACAGGAGAATTTGAGAAAAAAAGACCCAAAATACTGGAATAGTTAAGATGGTTGCTTCTGTTAAAAATGGGAAAATTAGATGGAATGTCTTATACTTATGATGAGATTGGAAGATTAATTGAAGACACCATATAAGAATGGACTAAGAGAAGGAACTGGTAAAAGTTTATTATAAATCAGGAGTTCTATCAGCTAAGTTAACTTATAAAAAAATGATGAGTATGAAGGTGTACAAAAATATTATTATGAAAAATGGAAAATTACAAACTGAAATCCCAACTAGTCAAGGTGTAGTAACTGGAGCAGTAAAATTATATGATAAGAGAGGAAGATTTGAAGGAGAAACTGTATCATATGATGAGAAAAATTATAATAAACTAAAAATAGAGCTATTGCAAATAAAATGCAATAGCTTTTTAAAAATATATTTTTAAAAATTAATCTAATATTAATATTTCATCTTTGTATAATAGTAAAAATAAAAAAATTTAGGGAGGTAAAAATGAAAAATTATTAGCAGGATTATTATTAGTAGGTTCAGTATTATCTTTTGGAGCACAAAGAATGCAAGTTGAAAAATGGTAATGAACGGGGATTTATTCTATGTTCAAGGTGAGCAAAAACCTTATTCTGGAGAAATTGAGAAAAAGTATCCAAAGTGGAAAAAAACTCTTGGACTAGCTACAATTAAAGCAGGAAAGTTAGAAGGAAAAAGTATATGAATATTATGAAAATGGTAAAGTAAAAATCAGAAGGAAATTATGTAAATGGAAAAAGCTGAAGGAGTAGAAAAACTATTATAAAAAGTGGTAAAATTAGAATCTGAAGTTCCATTCAAAAATGCTAGAGAGAAGGAGTAGCAAAAGTATTACAGTGAAAATGGTATGTTAGTAGCAGAAGTTCCATATAAAAATGATGTTACATCAGGTTTAGGAAAAACAATATAATGAAAAAAACAGGTAAATTAGAATATGAAGTTACTCTAGCTAATGGAGTAAGAAATGGGGTATCTAAAAAATTACTATCCAAGTGGTAAATTATTAAGTGAAGTAAACTATAAGAACGATATACAAGATGGACCTGCAAAATCTTACTATGAAAAATGGTAAACTACAAGCGGAAGGTACTTATAAAAATGGAGAAGTAGATGGAGTAGCAACAACTTATGATGAAAATGGAAAAATACTTCAACAAGTTACATATAAAAAATGGAAAAAAGAAGTAAAATAAGCAAAAAAGAGCTATTGTAATTTATTTACAGTAGTTCTTTTTATATAAAATATTTTATAAACAAAATTTTTATATTGAAATATTTCTAATAGAGTATAATAAGAGGTGAACTACTCGACTAACACTAACGAGTGCTAGAGCTACAGAGTTCTTACATTTAATAAAATTAATATATTTTCAAAAATTAGGAGGCTTTTTATGAAAATTAAATTAGATGGAGTAGCAGAAACATTACTTATAACATTAAATGCAAGAGCTAAAAGACTATGAGAATCCAAAAATCTGTGTTACATGATAAGAAATCTTTTGAAATTGCCTCACAGTTAGACTATGATTTTAAAAAATTTGATACTGCTTGGGCTAGTTATTATGGAATATTAGCAAGAGCATATATAATGGATGAGGAAGTTAAAAGAAATTTATAGAAAGATATCCTGATTGTGTGATAGTTTCAATAGGTTGTGGACTTGATACTAGATTTGAAAAGAGTAGATAATGGAAAAAAATAACTTGGTATAATCTTGATTTACCAGAAGTGATTGAAACAAGAAAAATTATTTTTCATAGAGCATGACAGAGTAAAAAATATTTCAAAAATCAGTTTTTGAATCTGATTGGACTAAGGAAGTTGTAACTGATGGAAAAGAGCTACTTATAATTTCTGAGGGAGTTTTAATGTTTTTCACTGAAGATGAAGTAAAAAGTTTTAGAAATATTAGTTAATAATTTTGAAAAATTTGAATTACACTTAGATTTACTTTACAAGGGAACTATAAGAATGACAGCCAAAACATGATACTTTGATGAATAATGTTAAATTTAAGTGGGGAGTAAAAGATGGTAGTGAAGTTGTAAAACTTGAGCCCAAATTAAAAACAAATAGGACTTATTAATTTTACATGGCAAAAATTTTACCATTATCAAAAAGATATTTATTCCACTTATGTGGATTGTTAATAATCGTTTAGGAATGTACACATATAACAAGTGAACTACTCACGACTAACACCCTACGAGTGCTAGAGTCGAGAGCTTCATAAGATAACTAAAAAAGTAAGTTATCTTCTAAGAAGTTTGGTTTTTAAACCCTTATTCTTTTTGGCTAGTCCACGATAGCCACTACTGGATAAGACTTGTGTCTACACCGCTACTTTTATCTGTATATCATATTTTTAAAAAGAACAATTATACAGAACAGTGAATATTTTTACAAGGCTACTGTTTACTAGCCTTAATCCCTATATATTCAGTTGCTAATGTTCTAAATATATTATACACTAAAACTAGTAAAATTGCAAATTTTAGTACAACATTTTCAATGTTGGTGTTATTCATACCCTACGAGTACATGTCTCACGGCTAAAAGCCACGAGTGTTCTAACACATTTAATAAAAATGGGGCTGTTACAAATTAATAAAAAGTAAAAAAATAGTTTATTACTGAGTAGATTTTTATCTAAAAATCTACATTCGTAACTCACTTATTTTTAGCTTTTGAATTAAGATTATAATATGTAACAGCCCGAATTTTCTACATCATTATATTTTTTTATTCTTTGATACTCTCACAAACACTAGAAGTGAAACAACAGTCATTAAAGTTAAAATGGCTGACATAGCAGCAGCTATACCATAACTTCCCTCTTGAAACATATACATATATTTGTAATGTTAATGTTATTGTCTTATAGTTATATAAGATGATACTTGAAGAAAGTTCAGTAATAATTGTTATCCAACTTAAAAGTGCTCCTGAAATAATACCATTCATCATCATAGGAGTTGTTATCTTAAAGAAATGATTTCATACGAGAAGCTCCTAAACTGATTGAGGCTTCTTCGATAGAAAGTGGTATCTGTTGAAGTATAGCAACAGATGATCTTATAGTATAAGCATTTCTTCTTATGATAAGTGATATTACCATTATTAAGAAAGTTCCAACTAAGACAAAAGGTTTTTTATTGAAAGCACTTACCAAGGCTATCCCTACAACTGACCCAGGAATAACATAAGGCACCATAGATAAAGTATCTATAGTTCTATTTATAAAGTTATTTCTTCTTACAACTAGATATGCAATTAAAAATAGAAATAACGATGATTAAAAATTAGGAAAGTCCACCAATTAAGAATGTATTTTTGGATAGCATTTTCCTAATTTACTAAATGCTTCTGTATAACTCTTTAAAGAGTAACCTTTTTGTGAAAAAGTTTTCCAGATGTGTTTTGGAAAGATGTATAAATTACATAAAGTTGTGGAGCATAAGAAACAAAAACTATTAAATAACAGAATAAGTGAATTAAAACAGATTTTATTCCTTTTAATCTCCTTAGCTTCAATAGGATGAAGTGCATTCATTGTGAATTTATACTTTCCATTTATATATCTTTGTAATAAGAAAATCAAAGATGTTATTATAATTGCAATAATACTTACAACTGACGCAAAATTCTTGTCAGAACCTGTTTCATTCTATAAATTGATTATAAATTTCAACAGGAAAGTTCTATATCCTTCTCCAATGAATAGAGGAGTTCCAAAGTCTGCAAAAGCTCTCATAAATACCATAAGAGCAGCTGCCAATATAGTTGGAATACATAGAGGGATAATTATTTTAAAGAATCTTTTAGCCCCAGTACAACCCATATTTTCACTAGCTTCTAATAAAGAATTATCAATATTTCTTAAAAGCTCCTGAAACATATAGGAAAACTAAAGGATAAAGTTGCATACACAAAACAAGTAAAATTCCACCAAATCCATAGATACTTGGGAAATTAAAAACCTGTTAAGTTTTTAATTGTATTAGTAATTAATCCATTTCTTCCTAATAATAAAAAATCCAAGAATATGCTCCAATAAATGGTGCAGACATACTACATAGTATTATAATAATTTGTAAAAAGTTTTTTTCCTTTGATTTTTATACATATTGTAGAAATAAGCCAAAGGAGTTCCTATTATCAAAGTCAAAGCTGTTGCAGCTAAACTAACTTTAAAGGAATTAAATATAGTAGAAAAAGTAATAATTTTTACTTAAAAATTTTTTGCAAAATAAGCAAAAGTGAAATTTCATTATTTTCTATTACTGCATTTTTAAATAAAATCCCTAAAGGATAAATCATGAATACTATATAAAAATGCTAGAACACATAGTGAAAATTACTATCCAAATATCTTTTTCTTACTTAGCATAAGCAACACCTATATCGTTGTTAACACCTTCTAAAAATATTTTTAGAACCATCTTCTGTGAAAAACATTAATCTTATCTTGTTTTACTTTTAAATAAACTTCAGTTCCTTTTGGGAATGATATTATCTATTTTAGATTCTTGTACAATTTCAAGTTTTTCTCCATTTTCCAAATGTGCAAAAATAATGAGTGTTTAAACCTAAAAATACACTGCTATCTATAAAAAGCTTTCATACCATCTTTTGCTTGACTTTCATCAATAACAAATTCTTCAGGTCTTATTGAAATTGTAACATTTCCTTTAACATTTTTGTCTTTTATGTTAGTTAAGTTTATGTCATACTTTCCAGCTATCTTTAAAGTAGAACCATCTAAAGTTCCTTTTAATACATTCTGTTTTACCTATGAAAGTTGCAACAAATAAATTAGCAGGTCTTTGATAAATATCTTTAGGTTGTCCTAAGTGTTGAATTGCACCATCTTTCATAACTGCAATTCTATCACTTACAGCCATAGCTTCTTCTTGATCGTGAGTTACATAAACAGTTGTAATTCCAATACTATTTTGAATTTCTTTTTATAGCCGTTCTCATTTCAACTCTTAATTTAGCATCTAAGTTACTTAAAGGCTCGTCCATCAATAAAACATCGGGTTTTATTACTAAAGCTCTTGCTAAAAGCAACTCTTTGTTGTTGTCCTCCTGATAATCTATCAGGCATTCTATCTCTATATTCATCTATTTGCATAAGTTTTTAAAAATTTATCAGTTTCTACTTTCATAACATCTTTTAGAAACTTTTCTATTTTTTTAAACCAAATTCTACATTTTGCTCAACAGTTAAGTGTGAGAATATAGCATAGTTTTTGGAAAAACCATTCCAATATTTCTCTTAGAAGGATCTAAATCATTAATTCTTTTTCATTGAAATAGAAATCTCCATTTTCAATAGAGTTAAATCCTGCTATCATTCTTAACAAAGTAGTTTTTCCACCCAGAAGACTCAAGGAGAGTAAAAACTCCCTTGTCTTATATCAAGAGATAAATCTTTCAATAATAATATTATCTCCATATCTTTTTGAGCATTTTTATTATTATATTTACACTCATTAATTTTCTCCTAATTATTTAGTTAATATGTTAGTCCATCTTTCTTGCCATTCTTTTCTGTGTTCTGCACAGTAAGGAATATCTTCGTAAGCAACTTTTGATTTCTTCAAAATGGTTTTATAAATTCACTTGTATTTTTAATGAAGTATTTACTGGTCTTGTTGGAAGTTTCAGCAACAATGTCCTTCATCAGAAATTAAGAAGTCGATGAATTTTTAGCATTTTTCCATATGAGGAGCATTTTTAACTATTGCAGCAGCTCCTGGTAACCATACAGAACCTTCTTCAGGGATAAACAAGTTTTTAAGTTAGTTGCACCATCTTGAAGTAATGTAACAGCTGGGTTTTCATAAGTAACTCCAACAGCATATTCTCCATCAGCAGTAGCTTTATAGATTTGAGAAGAAGAAGATAAAAACAGTTCCATCTAATTGAGCAACAAATTTTTCAACGAATTTCCCAAGCTTTTTCATCATATGGTTTTTCTCCCATAACAAAGTAACATATTTGTAAGTTCAGCTATACACTACTACTTGCTGTAGGGTCTCCCATAGCAATTTTACCTTTTTAATTCAGTACCATAATAAATCTTTATATCCAGTAAATTTTTCAGGATCTAATCCTAATTTAGCAAATACATCTTTATTTACAAGTAAAAGCAGCACTACCATCTAGTTTGTAGTTTGTAAAAGAAACCTGTAGTATTTTTATAAGCATCAGGAACATTCTTTTCGTTTTCAGAAGTATAACTTTCCCATAAATCAGGAGTTGTAGCAAGAACACCCATGCTTATTGCTCCCCAGTTAATATCGGCTTGAGGATTTTCTTTTCAGCAGCTATTCTAGCAAGAACATCTCCACTTCCCATTGATTGTAAAGTAACTTTTATTCCAGTAGCTTCTTTCGAAAAGCTGGAATTATTTTATTTACTTCATCATCTGCGTTAGGGGAATAGATTACTAATTCGTTTTGATCCTTGAGCTTCAGGAGCAGCAGCTTCTGTTTTTCTTTTATCTCCTCCACAAGCAACAAACATAACCATACCAATTGCCATCAATAAAAACTTAATAAACTTTTTCATTTCCTTCTCAAGACTGTACAATATATCTATACCAGTCTTATCCTCCTTTTCATATTATTAATAAATTCAATATATTATAATTAATTATAAAATAAAAAGCTGATAAATATCAAGAATTAAAAAATGAACAATTATTTCTTTTGTTGAAAAATCTTTTCTTCTTTATTTAGTAAAAGCTAAAATTTTTATTTTTCTTCATTTGTTAAAAATGGATAATAGAAATTATCAGACTTTTTAATTTTATCTATTTCATCATAAGTTATGTATTCAATATTTTTAGCAACAGTGTATTCATCTTTAATAATGTTAGAAATTTTGAAAGTTCAAATTCTTTATTTGAGATAATTAAAAATATTATTAGAATTGATTTTTCTAGAGTTTTGCATAATATTTTCTAACTTAACTTCATTTTTCAAAAAGTCAAAAAGTAAATATATAGAAATCAGCTTTTTAGAACTATCATTAATAGAGATAGTCTTTCCTTTATATAGATAATATTTCTTTATAGTTTCAATTATAGTTTTGATACCTCTTCCTTTTTCTATAATAGCAAGAGTAGCTTTTTATCTTTAAAAATTGAAGCTAAAACTTTCTTTTTGTATAGAGTTATAGTCAAAGTCAGAAATTAATTCTTTCTTTATTTCTTGGAATATTAAAGCATCTTTCACAGGAAAAGTTTTTAAAATAATATCTCTGTCAATATCAATTTTTAAATGTAAATTTATATTTTCAGTTTTTAAATATCTATTTCTACAGAAAAATTATAGTTAAATTCATTTTTAAAAACTTTTTAAAATATTGGCTAGGGTTGACATCTATATTTTTCATAATAGTTCTATCCTTAGTAATAGCAAGTCCATAGTCATTAAAAACAAGATTTAAAGGATTATCTATATCAGGTCTTTTTAGGATAGACTACAGTACGTATTGGGAAAAGAAATATCCCTACCATTTAATTCTAAGTAATTATCATTAAAAATCTGAATTTTCATAGAATTTTTAATATCTTCAAGTTGAAGTTTACATATATCTATCTTTAAAAGTTTCTAATTTTAATTTAAAAAGCTACATCAATTTTTCTTTTTGAATTAGCGATTATATCATAATAATCTCCAGCACCAAAGAAAATACAGTTTTTGAAAATAATAATTATCTTTCTTTATATCTAGCATTAAATGTTCTGTACTATTTCTTGTAAATCTTAAATTTTCATATTCACAGTTTTTAAAAAGCAAAAATTGAGTGTGATTTTTAGCACCATAAGGCTCTAAGATTTCTAATTTCTTAAGAATTCATAATTTACTTTGTAAGGTGCAAGTATATTTTCAATTTTTATAGTCTTAATAAATAATTCTTTAGGGAAATTTTTCACCAATATATTTATCAACCCTTTGATAGAATTCTTCTATATTTTTCAATCTTTTATTGTGAAACCTGCTGCTCCTGAGTGTCCTCCATATTTAACTAAGATATCAGAAACAGAATTTAAGCATTCAACTATATTTATACCATCAATACTTCTACAAGAAGCTGTTGCAACTCCTTCACTTTCTTTAATTTCCATTATTATACTTGGTTTATAGTATTTGTCTAAAATCTTTGAAGCGACTATTCCTATAACTCCATGATGAAATGACTTATTGGCAACTAAAATTAAGTTTTTATTGTAAAGTTTGCTTTTTCAATTTCAGCAAAGGAAGCTTCTAAAAATCTTCTTTTGAATATTTTTCTTTCATTATTATTTTCTAAAAAGTTGCTCTAGGATAGTTAGACATTCAAAACCATCTTCTTCAATAAAATAAACTTACAGCTTGTTTTGCGTCTTCTAAAACGTCCAGCAGCATTGAAAAATAGGTGCAACAAGGTAAACCTACATCATAAGAACAGTATTCTAGTATCCCAACTCTCAGGAAAAACCTTTCTTAAAAGTTGCTTAATTCCTATCCATTTAGTGTTATTTAAAAGTTTTCAAACCTCTTTTTACAAATTTTCTATTGTCAGAAGTCAAAGGAACTATATCAGCAACAGTACCTAGTGGCAACAATATCTAAGAATTTTTCAAATCATTTATTCTATCTAACTTACTATATAGTGCATAGACAAGCATAAAGGCTGTTCTACACCTGCTAAATATTTATAGCTATAGATATTTTCTTCTCTTTTTGGATTTGATAACAGCAAAAAGCCTTTGGCAAGTCACCAATTATTTCATGGTGGTCAGTTATGATGAAATCTAAAACCTAATTCATTAGCAAAATTAATTTCTTCTATTGAATTAATACCACAGTCAACACTTATGACTAGATTAGCTTCTTCTTCTTTTTGAAAACTTTGGATGGCATCTTTATTTAGTCCATAACCTTCATCTCTCAAAGGGATATAGTAGTGTATATTTCCACCTAATTCTGAAAAGAGCTAAGTATAAAAAGAGAAACAGAAGTTATCCCATCGACATCATAGTCACCATAGATATAAATTTTTTTCATTGTTTTCAATAGCTTCAAAAGATTCTTTTTACTGCTATGTCGATATCCTTTAAATCAAAAGGATTGAAATCAAAAATTTGTATCAAGAGATAAATTTCTACTTTTCAATTAAACTTTCAATAACGAAGTCTAATCTCCTTTATTTTCAAAAATTCTTTCTCATAATTTATTTTATTTTTCTAAAATCCATTTTAGTATTTTTCTTCATTTTTATCTTCCTTCTCTTGTATAAATAATATTCAGTAATATTATAACAAGTAAATTGAAAAATAGGGACTGTTGCAAAATTAAAAGTTCAATCTTAAGCTAAAAATAAGTGAGTTACGAATGGAATTTTAGATATCAAATAGAATGAGCTGAGCAAATGCAGGAGTGTCTGAGTGCAACGAGCTCTGATTTGCAGCGAATTTGATTTTTATCGTTAAGAAATTTACTCAGTAACGAACTATTTTTACTTTTTGTTAATTTGCAACAGCCCTTAAGTATTTAATTATTTTTATTTCATGAACATATTTATCTAAAATATCTACACCACTAGTTTCTGACATAGTATCTAAAGTATAAATTTCTGTAATGTTTAAATTCTTTTCAATTTTTCTTCTTTTTCACATTACTTCTAATTTTTCAGACATATTATGTATTATTAGTTTTTAGTTGATAAATTAATAGAATAATTCCTAGTATTCACATACTCAGTATCTCCTAAAATGCTTTGAGCATCTAAACCAATAAGTTCAAATCTATTGTTTTGATATCTAAAAAATATATGTAGAAGTAGCAGCTTAATATAGTCTGCAAGAGTAAAAATACGTAAAGTATTATTTTAATAGTTACTGCCTTAGATAAATTATCATTGTAGTCAGGAGAATCAAGACTTTTCTAATCCTTCTTCAGAAGCATAACCTGAGAAACAATGAAATTTTTGTCATTTTGCAACCAAAAGTATATTTTGAGTTCTTATCTTTAAATAAAACTAATATAATTCTTGATTAAAAATTCATAGGATTAGAAATGAGATGATTCTCTCAATTTTTAAAATTTTTAGGATCGTTTTCAATTACTAAAAACGACATCATCAATTTTATCTTTGTTTAAATCTCCTTTTTCAACTATTAATCCAACCCTTAGGAATAAAGTCCTCAACTTTACTAGCTTTTTGAGGGAAAATTTTCAGCTAATAAATTAAAATGAACAAAAAAATAAATAATAAAAACTAAAAATAAACCTTTTCTTTTTCATAATCGTCTCCTACAATAAATAATATTAATTATCATATTTTTCTAATATTTTAATTCCAGTATCTTGTGCCATAGTATCTAAGATATATTTATCTTTGACATCTATATTTTTCTACTTTTTCTATTTTTTTGTTTCATCAGTACGAACTCCCTGAAATATCTTTTTGTACCTATTAATTTTTAGTTGAAAAATTAATAGAATACGCTATATCTACAGCATAATCAGTAGATGTATGCCAATATTTATATTCTAATCCAATTAACTCAAACTTATTATTTTGATATCTAAAAATATATTCAGTAACTCTAGCACCTTTAACATATTCTGAACGAGTTAAAAACGAAGAGTATCATTCTTTATATTTATTGACTTAGATAAATCGTCATCCAAATCAGGTGAAGAAAGAGTTTCTAGTTGTTCAACAAGAGCTTTATCTTTTGAAACAATAAAATCATTTTCATTTTTAGAAATTAAATTATATTGAGAATTTTTATCTTTAAATAATACTAATATTGCCATAGGGATTATAATTAAAAGATTGTATTATCTTCTGATTTTTCAAAAATTTTAGCATCATCTTTTTGTATTACTAAAACAACATCATCAATTTTATCTTTATTTAAATCACCTTTTTAACTACAACACTCTTCCAACCTTTAGGAATAAAATCCTCAACTTTACTAGCTTTTTGAGGGAAATTTTTCAGCTAATAAATTAAATGAACAAACAATAAATAATAAAAACTAAAAATAAACCTTTCTTTTTCATAACTGCCTCCTATATTAAATTATATTTCATGAGCATATTTATCTAAAATATCTACACCTGTAGTTTCTAACATGGTATCTAAAACATAACTTTCTTTTAATATTTAGTTTCTTTCGATTTTTCTTCTTACATTACTCTAACTTTTCTCTAAATTATATATTTTTAATTTTTAGTTGAAAAGTTAAAAAGAATAATTATAAGTATCTATATATTCAGTATTGCCAAAAATATTTTGATTTTCTAAACCAATAAGTTCAAATCTATTATTTTGATATCTAAAAATATATATAGAAGAGCTACTACTTCTAGTTAATTCTGCAAAAGTAAAAAATACGTAAAGTATTATTTTTTTATAGTTATGGACTTAGATAAATCATTATCAAAAATCAGGTGATTCCAGATTTTGTAATCCAGATTCGTAAGCCTCACCTGGTGAGATGATAAACTTTATCATTTTTGAACTGCCAAAAGCATATCTTTTGAATTTTTATCCTTTAAATAGAACTAAATATGATTCTTGGATTATAATTCTCAGGACTAGTTTGATACGATTCCTCATAAAAATTTTTTAGGATCGTTTTTTCAATGATTAAAACGACATCATCTATTTTTATCTTTATTTAAATCACCTTTTTACTATAATACTCTTCAACCTTTAGAATAAAATCTTCAATTTTATCAGCTTTTTAGAAAAAATTTACAGCAAATAAATTAAAAAGAACAAAAAGATGAATAAAATTAAACTTAAACTGAAAAATTTTCTTCATAAAAACCTCCGATTTGTATACCATTTTAGTATAACATAAATTTCTGAATTGTAAAGTCAAGAATTGAAAAATAAAAATAAATTTTTAAAAGATACAAAGGACTTTATATTAATAAAAACTGTAATTTAATATAAAAATATGGTATAATGAATACGATTTTAGTATATATTAGAGGATGTTGTTAATGAAGACAATATTATATGGAATATTTTATCTAACACTTTTCTTTGCTTATATCTTTATAAAAGAAAAGGACTTAGCTAGAAAAATTTGATGCTCGCAGGGAGAAATTTGTAAATAAAATAGTAAAAATGAAAATAAAGCTAAATACTACAAGAAAATCCTTTATTATGTTGAGACAATAGGGATCAGCACTTATATTAGTTGTTAGTTATTCAAAGATTCTATATGAGGAAACTTTTAAAATTCCTACAGGTTCAATGATACCTACAATAGAAAGTTGGAGATAGAGTTTTGCAGATATGGTGTCATATAAACTTGTTATGTACCAAAAAGAAACAGTATCATAGTTGATGAGCCTATGAGATAGAAAGTTCTTTATACAAAAAGAGCAATGGACTTCCTGAGAAACTAGTAAAAATACAAGATGGAATTTTATATATAAAATGGAGAAAAGCAACAAACTTTATGATAATATGAGACGAATGAGAATAGGAGATAATAGTGGAGAATATTCTGCTGAGATAGAGATAGAATGCTGAGATAAATGTTGATCCCTGAGGTAAAGGAAGCATTTTATAAAGAACCATTTGAGTTTTTAAAAATCTTCATAGTACATAGATATAAATGAAAATTAAAAGTATGATATTAATGAATATATAAACTCATAGAAAATGACTATGAAAACAAGGGGCTCCATAGTAGAAATGATTATGCCCTAATTTAAAATTTGTTGTAAATGGAGAAAGAGACAGGTCTAATTCTAGATTTTATCTCATGATGAAAAGAGAGTTAGAAATAAACTTACTAAATGGAGAAACAGTAGAAAGTTATACTAGATAGATGACTATTATTTAGCATTAGGAGACAATACAGATAACAGTATAGATTCAAGATATATGGGGCTTTGTTAAAGAAGCTAGAATGAAAGAGGAAGAGCTAGCTAGATTCTGGTCTTTAAACAGAATAGGGGCTAGTAAAATAGGAATGTAGAGGATATTCAATGATTAAAAATTAACAATCAATGATGTAGACTATATAGAACAAATTTTTAACTTAGAAAAAGATATTTTTAAAAATTCTGCTTTCAGTAAAGAATCTACAGAGAATTTAGTAAAAGCTGATAATTCATTTATTTATGCTTATCTTGTAGATGAAAAAGTTTGTGGGATATTTAATGGTTCTTGACAGTATAGATGTCTATGAAATTCTTGCAATAGCAACTGTTGAAGAATATAGAAATAAAGGTATTGCTCAGGAACTTTTAGATAAAAATAAAAACTAAAGATATTTTCTTAGAAGTTAGAGAAAGTAATGAAAAAGCAATAAATTTTTATATATAATATTTAAACAAATATCAATAAGAAAAAGGCTATTATTCAGATCCTACTGAAGATGCCATTATAATGAAAAATGGAGGCAAATAATGAATAACGAAATCTATTCAAACCCACTATGTGAAAAGGTACAGTTCTAAAAGAAATGATGTATAACTTTCACCTGACAAAGAAATTCTCAACTTGAGAAAACTTTGGATTGCTTTTAGCAGAATCTGAAAAAGGAATTAGGGATTGGATATATCTCAGAACAAATAGATGAAATGAAAATATTCATAATATCGACTATGAGCTAGCAGCAGAAAAAGAATTCAGACATGATGTTATGGCTCATGTTCATACTTTTGGAACACAAGCACTTTTAGCTATGCCTATTATCCATTTAGGAGCAACAAGTGCCTTTGTTGGAGATAACACAGATTTAATACAAATTAAAGATGGGCTTGAAATAATAAAAGCTAAACTTGTAGAACGTTATGAATAATTTATCTAAGTTTGTCATTAGAAAAATAAAATGTAGCAACTTTAGGATTTACACATTTTCAAGCTGCTCAACTTACAACAGTAGGAAAAAGAGCGACATTATGGCTACAATCTCTATTATTAGATTTGGAAGAATTAGAATTTAGAGAAAAATACTTTAAGATTTAGAGGTGAAAAGGAACAACAGGAACACAAGCAAGTTTTTAAAGATTTATTCAATGGAGATTTTTCAAAAAGTTGAAGAGTTAGATGTGCTAGTTTCTATGGGATTTGATAAAAAGATTTGCAGTAACAGGTCAAACTTATGATAGAAAAAGTTGATTCTAGAAATAATGAATTTACTAGCAAATATAGCTCAATCTGCTCATAAGTTTACTAATGATTTAAGATTATTACAACATTTAAAAGAAGTGAAGAACCTTTTGAAAAAGAGTCAAATTGGTTCATCTGCAATGGCATATAAAAGAAATCCAATGAGAAGTGAAAAGAATTTCATCTCTTGCTAAGTTTGTTATAGCATTACAACAAAGTACAGCAATGGTTGCTTCAACTCAATGGTTTGAAAAGAACTCTTGATGACTCAGCTAACAAGAGATTATCTTTACCTCAAGCATTTTTGAGTAGTTGATGCTATACTAATTATTTGGAATCAACATTATGGAAGGTTTAGTTGTATATAATAAAAATAATAGAAAAACATATAATGAGTGAACTTCCATTTATGGCAACTGAATATATAATAATGGAATGTGTAAAAAGCAGGTGGAGATAGACAAGAACTTCACGAAAGAATAAGAGTTCACTCTATGGAAGCTGGTAAACAAGTTAAAGTAGAAGGAAAAAGACAATGATTTAATCGATAGAATAGTTAATGATGACTACTTTAAATTAGATAAGGCTAAGTTATCTATACTAGAACCTAAAAACTTTATTGGTTTTGCAGCAGAACAAACAGAAAAATTTGTTAATATAGAAGTAAAGCTAATATTAGAAAAATATAAGGCTCTATTAGGAATGGACTTGAGTTGAAGGTATAAATTTATTATTCAAATAACAAAAATAAAAAATAAGTGAGTTACATTAGTAAATAACTAATAGTTTATAAGATTACTGCGACGTCCATTATTGTTGAGAGAGCCTTTGGAGCTCTCGAGACACTAATGGCAGGCAAGTAATCGCTATATATAGCTAAAATTTATTAAAATCTACTCAGTAACGAACTATTTTTATGAATTATTTATCTGAGGAAAGGGAAGTGGAGTGAGTTTTTATGATAAAAAGAATATAGAGAAGAAATTTATCTGATAGCCTTAGTACTTTTTAGGCTTATATCTTTCTCTTATTGAAAAATATAATACCTAAAACCATTTCCTGGATGAAGATAGGTTTATCAAATATATCTGTGCTAATAGCTCTTGAAAAATTTAATTCTAAAATGGCTTTACAGACTATTTTACTTAGAGTGTTTTTATACAGGCTCTTATGCTTGGAACTCTGTTTACACCAAATTTTTATCATAAGCTTTTAGTGCAGGACTAGTAAGTACATTATTTATGATCTTTTTATATAAATTTAGAAAGTATCTATCACTGTTATCTATTAGTTGTATTTCAGCATTTATGCACAATCTTTTACAGTTGACAGTAGTTTATTTTTCTAATGTTTAGAAATATATCTTTAAATAGCAAGTCTATAATAATCTTTTTATTATATTTTCTAGGTTTAGGAGTTATTATGGGCTTAGTAACAGGAGTTATAGCAACAAGATTAAATTTAAAAAGGAATAAATAAAATAAATAAGGAGAGATATTTTATGGGTAGATATTTTTGGAACAGATGGTATTAGAGGAGAGGCAAATAAAGGAATTAACTGTTGAAAAAGGCATTAAGACTTGGTTATGCTCTTGGATATTACCTAAAAGAACACTTATAAAAATGAAGAAAAAATAAAAGTTGTTATGGAGTGACACAAGAATATCTGGTTATATGTTAAGATCTGCTTTAACAGCAGGGGCTTACATCAATGGGAATATACATAGACTTCGTTGGAGTTATTCCTACACCAGGGTAGCTTATATAACTAAGTTAAAGAAAGCTAAAGCAGGTATTATGATTTCAGCTTCACATAATCCAGCAAAAGATAATGGAATTAAAAATCTTTAATCAGATGGCTTTAAATTTCTCTGATGAGATAGAAATAAAATAGAAGACTATATGGACGATTTAGATTCTATTTTAGTTGATCCATTTACCAGGAGATAAGGTTGGTAAGTTTAAGCATGCAGAAGATGAATACTCCCTATACAGAGATTATTTATCCTCACTGTGAAAAGGGAACTTCAAGGATATGAAAAATAGTACTTGATACAGCTAATGGAGCAGCATATAGAGCTGCAAAAGATGTGTTCTTAGATTTAAGAGCAGAAATTGTTGTTATAAATGATGCTCCTAATGGAAGAAATATAAATGTAAAGTGTGGTTCAACTCACCCAGAAATATTAGCAAAAGTTGTTGTAGGTTATGAAGCAGATTTAGGATTAGCTTATGATGGAGATGCTGATAGACTTATAGCAGTTGATAAGTTTGAAATATTATCGATGGAGATAAATTATAGGAATCTTAGCTCTAGGTATGAAAAATGCAGGAACTTTAAAAAATGATAAAGTTGTAACTACTGTAATGAGTAATATAGGTTTTGAAAAATATCTAAAAGAAAATAATATAGAGCTTTTAAGAGCAAATGTTGGAGATAGAAATGTTCTTGAAATGATGCAAAAAGAAGATGTTGCTATAGGTGGAGAATCAATCAGGTCACATTATATTAAGAGACTATGCTACAACAGGTGACGGAATATTATCATCTTTAAAAACTTGTTGAAGTTATAAGAGATACTGGAAAAGATTTACATGAATTAGTATCAGCAATAAAAGATGCCTCAAACTTTAATAAATGTAAAAGTTGATAATGCTAAAAAGAATACTTGGGATAAAAATGATTACAAGTTTCATAGATGAAATAAATAAAAACACTCTGATGAAATTAGAATATTAGTTAGAAAATCAGGAACAGAACCTTTAATAAGAGTAATGACAGAAGGTGAAAATAAGCAACTTGTACATAAGTTAGCTGAAGATATTGCTAAACTGATTGAAACTGAATTAAATTAATAGAAGGATAAATATGAAAAATTTTTGATAAAGATAGGTATTTGGCTTTTATTTCACTGAAATAGGTTTTGACATTATTCATAAATGTTTTTGTAGCAATATATCTTTATTATCTTTTTGAAAAATATTTATTTAGGAGTTTTATTTTATTAATATTTATGATACTATTAGGAATAGTAAAATGGATTTTTTATAGCGTGTATACTTTATATTTCCAAAAATAAAAATAGTAATGAAAGAAAGGTATTTAGTAGATGGAGGATATAAAAATTTATTTAAAAACAATAATAACAACTATTATCTGTTTTTATTAGGTTTAGTTTTTCAAAAATAAATATCTTTTCTTTGGAATAGGTGGAGGCTGTGCAATATCAGTTATAGCTCTATATCTTATATCAGTCGATAGCAAGGCTATTACATATTCTAAAAGATGTAAAGTAGCAAAAAGAATTGCATACATTGGTTATGCCAAAAGATACTTTTTACACTTACTGTTTTTTTGTAGCATTATTTTTATTTTTTTAACGACTTTAGACTTTTTATGTGGATTTATAGGTACACTGAATGTTAAACTCACAATTTACTGTATGAATATACTGAAAAAGATAAAAAAGTTTTTAAAATAGTTAAACTATAATTATTGAAAGGAGGTATAAAAGTGAGACTAGTGACTAATAGAATTTACAACAGGAGAATTGTATCTGGGCCTTCAAAAATATTTTTCAATATTTGGCTTTCCAATAACTTCTACTGTTGTTACAACTTGGTTTTATACTCTTATGTTTTCTTTGTATTTTTAAACTTGGAACAAGAAATCTACAATTGATTCCTGAAAATTTCAATCAATTCTTGAAGGAATTTACGAATTTTCTAGATGGAAACTATTGACAAATATTAGGAACTTGGAAAAAGAAATATTACACATTTTTGCAACATTATTTTTGTTTATATTTTTATCAAACATAATAACGTTCTTCCTATACCTTGGTTCTGGGGTAAAAATGGTGTATTTGAAATTTTCCAGCCTTTAGGTCACCAACAGCTGACTTAAACACTACTGTTTGTCTAGCATTGATAGTAACCTTCTTGTTTATATCAATAAAATATAAAGAATAACGGTATACTTGGATATTTAAAAGGCTTTGGAGACCCTAACACCAGTTATGGTTCCATTAAACATAGTTGGAGAGTTTGCAAAACCATTAAATATATCTATGAGATTGTTTGGAAATATGTTCGCTGGTATGGTTATAATGGGGCTTATTTATATGGCAGTACCTTACTTCATCCCAGCACCTCTGCACTTGTATTTTTGACCCTCATTTGCAGGTTTAGTACAAGTTTCGTTTTTCGTAACCTTATCTATGGTATATGTTCAAGGTTCACTAGGAGATGCAGAGTATACTGAGTAAAAATTAAAAAAATTTTAGGAGGAATAGAAAATATGGATTTATTAACAGCAAAAACAATAGTTTTAGGATGTTCAGCAGTTGGAGCAGGACTTGCTATGATAGCAGGATTATACCAGGAATCGGGGAGGATATGCAGCCGGGAAAGCAGCTGAATCTGTTGCAAGACAACCAGAAGCAAGAGGAAGCATAATCTCTACAATGATACTAGGACAAGCTGTAGCAGAATCTACAGGTATTTACTCATTAGTTATTGCACTAATTTTACTTTATGCAAACCCTTTCTTAAGCAAATTAGGGATAATAAGATATATCTGTCATTCAACTGATGAAAGGAGGTAAAATAGAGTGCCAATAATATCTATTGATGCTACGTTTTTTTGGCAAATCATTAACTTTTTGTTCTTTTATTTATAGTAAAGAAATACTTTAAAGAACCTATATCAAAAATAATAAATGAAAGAAAGCAAAAAAATAGAAGCTGAATTAGTTGAAGCAACAAAAAACAGAGAAGAAGCTGAAAAACTACATAAAGAAGCTGAAGCTCAAGTTCTTAATTCAAGAAAAGAAGCTAGTGAAATTGTTAAAAATGCACAAAGAAAAAGCAGAAGAAGAAGCACACCTTCTAATAAAAAGAGGCAAGAGAAAAATAGAGAAAATATTTTACGACTACTGAGTTAGAAGTTACAAAAATTAAAAATGATACCAAAGATGAGTTAGGTAGAGAAGTTAAAAACTTAGCTGCAGAACTAGCTGAAAAAATTATAAAAAGAAAAAGGTAGATGATAATCAAGAAACTTCACTTATTGATAAATTTATAGCAGAGGTAGGGGAAGATAAATGATTAAATCACAAATAGGAAGAAGATATTCTAAGGCAATATTTGATATTGCTGAAGAGAAGAATCAGGGTTAAGGAAATTTATGAAAATGCTAAATTCAGCTATGGTTCTATATAGAACTGATAAGGAGTTTAAGAATTTTTATTAGAAATCCTCTAATTGAAAATGAGCAAAAAGGCAGTTTTAACTGAAATTTTTGGTAAAGATAACAGTGAGAACTTAAATATTTTTACTATATATTTTAGATAAAGGTAGAATTAACTGCATAAAATATATTGTTGCAGAATATCTAAAAATATACTATAGAAAAATAGAATTTTAGATGTAAAAGCTACTTTTACTAAAGAATTATCTGAAGAACAAAAGAACTAAACTAATCAATAAATTATCACAAAAAACTGGAAAAGAAATCAACTTAGAAGTAAAAATTGACAAGTCTATTCTAGGTGGTGGAATTATAAAAATAGGTGATAAGATTATTGATGGTTCTATCCGTAGAGAATTAGATAATTGGAAAAAGAGTTAAGGTCTTTAATGGAGGTGTAACAATTTGAATATTAGACCAGAAGAAGTAAGTTCTATTATTAAAAAGAAATAGATAACTATAAGAAAAACTTTAGAAATAAAAACTTCTGGGACTGTTCTTGAAGTAGGAGACGGTATTGTGAGAATTTATGGTTTAAGCAATGTTATGTCAGGGAGAGCTTCTTGAATTTCCTCATGGAGTAATGGGAATGGCTTTAAACTTGGAAGAAGATAATGTTGGAGCCGTTATCCTTGGATATGCTTTTTAATAAAAGAAGGAGATGAAGTTAGAGCAACAGGTAAAGTTGTATCTGTACCTGCTGGAGATAACTTATTAGGTAGAGTAGTTAATGCTTTAGGAGAACCTATAGATGGAAAGGGAGAAATAATTGCAGATAAATATATGCCTATTGAAAGAAAGGCATCTGGAATTATTTCAAGACAACCAGTATCAGAACCTTTACAAACAGGAATTAAATCAATAGACGGAATGGTTCCTATCGGTAGAGGACAAAGAGAACTTATTATAGGGGATAGACAAACAGGGAAAACTGCAATAGCTATCGATACTATAATCAACCAAAAAGGACAAAATGTAAAAATGTATTTATGTTGCAATAGGGCAAAAAGATCAACTGTTGCACAAATATATAAGAAGTTAAGTGATTTAGGTTGTATGGAATATACAACAATAGTTGCTGCAACAGCTTCTGAAGCAGCACCTTTACAATATATGGCACCTTACTCAGGAGTAGCTATAGGTGAATATTTCATGGATAGGGGAGAACATGTTTTAATAATTTATGATGATTTATCTAAACATGCCGTTGCTTACAGAGAAATGTCATTACTACTTAGAAGACCACCTGGACGTGAGGCTTATCCAGGGGATGTATTCTATTTACATTCAAGATTACTTGAAAGAGCTGCTAAGTTATCTGATGAATTAGGAGGAGGATCTCATAACTGCATTACCAATTATAGAAACTCAAGCAGGAGACGTTTCTGCATATATTCCTACTAACGTAATATCAATAACTGACGGACAAATATTCTTGGAATCTCAACTTTTCAACTCAGGATTTAGACCAGCAATAAAATGCAGGGATATCAGTATCGAGAGTTGGAGGAGCTGCACAAATAAAAGCTATGAAACAAGTTGCTTCAAAAGTTAAGTTAGATCTTGCTCAATATACTGAGCTTTTAACTTTTGCTCAATTTGGATCAGATCTTGATAAAGCTACAAAAGCACAATTAGAAAGAGGACATAGAATAATGGAAATATTGAAACAACCTCAATATCATCCATATACAGTTGAAAAACAAGTTGTATCTTTCTATGCTGTTATCAATGGTCACTTAGATGATATAGAAATTTCAAAAGTAAGAAGATTTGAAAAAGAATTATTAGAATATCTAAAAAGGAAATACAGATATTTTTGAACTGAAATAGCTGATAAAAAGCTTTTAGATAAAGATTTGGAAGAAAGATTGAAGGAAAGTATTACAAACTTTAAAAAGTCTTTTAATTAAGGAGTAAAATTATGCCTGGAATGAAAGAAATAAAAAAAGTAGAATCAAATCTGTTCAATCTACCCGTCAAATTACTAATGCTATGGAAATTGTTTCTACAACTAAATTTAAGAAAATATTCTAAATTAGTTTCAGAATCGAGACCATATGAAGAAAGTATGAGAAAAATTCTATCTCATATAGCAGCGGGAACTAAAAATGAAAGACACCCACTTTTTGATGGAAGAGAAGAAGTAAAAAAAGTATAGCTATAATAGTTATAACTTCTGATAGAGGACTTTGTGGAAGCTTTTAACAGTTCAACTTTAAAAAGAACTAGAAAAGTTAGTTAAACAAAAATGAAGGTAAGAAAATATCTATCATTCCTTTTCGGAAGAAAAAGCTATAGATTTTTGCTACAAAAAGAAATTACGATTTCTCAGAATCTTTTTCAAAAATTTTCTGCTGAAGAAATGAATAAAATTGCAAGAGATGTTTCAGAAGATATTGTTGTAAAAATATACAAATCATGAATATGATGAAGTTTACTTAATATACAATAAATTTATATCTGCTTTAAAATATGATTTAATCTTGTAGAAAAAAATAATTCCAATAGCTAGAATGGAAGGGAAGTAAATAGTGAATATATATTTGAACCCTAACACAGAATATATATTATCATCTCTATTACCTAGATTTATAAATTTACAAGTATATCAAGCTATTTTAAATAATACTGCTAGTGAACATTCGGCAAGAAAGAATTCAATGGGTAGTGCAACAGATAATGCTGATGAAATGATAAAAACATTGAATATCCAATACAATAGAAATAGACAAACAGCTATTACTCAAGAAATAACAGAAATAGTTGGAGGAGCGTCTGCTTTTATAAAAATTAAAGTATAAATGAATGTTTTTCTTGAAATACAAATTATTTAATTTTGTTAATTTTATATTCAACTGCTTGATAGCTATTAGTGCCTCGTGAGCTCCACAAAGGCTCACTCAACAATAATGGACATCGCAGCAGTTTTATTAAAAGTTATTTAAAAATTATTTTCAAGAAAAACTCAATTAGATTTATCTTAATTTTTATAAAGACAGATAATAATAAAAAGTAAGGAGGCAATAATAGGTGAATAGAGGAACTATAACACAAATTATAAGTGCTGTTGTAGACGTTGCTTTTTAAAGATGAATTGCCTGCAATATATAATGCTTTAAAAGTAAAATTAGAAGACAAAGAACTTGTGCTTGAAGTTGAGCAACACCTTGGAAACAATGTTGTAAGAACAGTTGCCATGGACTCAACAGATGGTTTAAAAAGAGGAATGGAAGTTATAGATACAGGGAAACCAATTACAGTACCAGTTGGAAAAGCTGTTCTAGGGAAGAATATTAAACGTTTTAGGAGAGCCTGTTGACAATCAAGGGCCTGTAAATGCTGAAACAGTTTTACCTATCCATAGAGAAGCACCTGAGTTTTGATGACTTAGAAACTGAAACTGAAATATTCGAAACAGGAATCAAAGTTATAGATTTATTAGCACCATATATAAAAGGTGGTAAGATAGGTTTATTCGGAGGAGCTGGAGTAGGTAAGACAGTTTTAATAATGGAACTTATCAACAACATTGCTAAAGGACATGGAGGAATTTCTGTGTTCGCAGGAGTTGGAGAAAAGAACAAGAGAAGGTAGAGACTTGTATAATGAAATGACTGAGTCAGGAGTTATTACAAAGACAGCTCTTGTTTATGGACAAATGAATGAGCCACCTGGAGCAAGATTAAGAGTTGCTTTAACAGGACTTACAGTTGCAGAAAAACTTTAGAGATAAAGATGGACAAGATGTACTTCTATTTATAGATAATATATTCAGATTTTACACAAGCAGGATCTGAAGTATCAGCTTTACTTGGAAGAATACCTTCAGCCGTTGGTTACCAACCAAACTTGGCAACAGAAATGGGAGCTTTACAAGAAAGAATTACATCAACAAAAATCTGGTTCTATTACATCAGTTCAAGCTGTTTACGTACCAGCCGATGACTTGACTGACCCAGCACCAGCCACAACTTTCTCTCACTTGGATGCAACAACAGTTCTTTCAAGAAATATAGCATCTCTTGGAATATATCCAGCTGTTGACCCATTAGATTCAACATCTAAGGCTCTATCAGAAGACATAGTTGGAAAAGAACACTATGAAATTGCAAGAAAAGTGCAAGAAGTTTTACAAAGATATAAAGAATTACAAGATATCATAGCTATCTTAGGTATGGATGAATTATCTGATGAAGATAAACTTACAGTATCAAGAGCTAGAAAAAATTGAAAGATTTTTTTCTCACAACCTTTCTGTTGCAGAACAATTCACAGGAATGGAAGGAAAATATGTTCCTGTAAAAGAAACAATCAGAGGATTTAGAGAAATATTAGAAGGAAAACATGATGATATTCCTGAACAAGCATTTCTATATGTTGGTACAATAGAAGAAGCCGTTGCTAAATCAAAAGATTTAGTAAAAATAAGGAGGAAGTTATGTTGGTAAGTGTTGTAACACAGATTAAAAAAAGTATTAGAACAAGAAGCAGGATATCTAAGACTTAGAACTTCAGAAGGAGATATAGGTATAATGCCTAATCATGCTCCTTTAGTTGCTGAACTTTCAGCAGGAAAGATGGAAATTGAAAGTCCTTCAAAAGATAGAAGAGATGTTTATTTTTTAACAGGTGGTTTTTTAGAAATTTCTAATAACCAAGCAACAATAATTGCAGATGAAATATTTACATTAGATGAAATTAACATTGAAAATGAGCAATTAGAACTTGAGAAGTTAAGAAAAAGAATTAGAGCTTGATCTTACAGAAGAAGAAAAGCAAAAAAATTCAAAAAAAGAATAAAAATTTCTTCAGCTATGATAGATGCTAAAACTAACTAGGAGGAAAAATATGAAATTTCACTTTTTACATGAAAACTTTAATGTTTTAGATTTAGAAAAGAGTATAAAATTCTATGAAGAAGCTCTTGGACTAAAAAGTTGAAAGAAAAAATTTGCAGAAGATGGAAGCTATAAAATAGTTTATCTAGGAGATGGAATAACAAACTTTCAACTAGAATTAACTTGGCTTGCAGATAGAACAGAAAAAAATATGATTTAGGGTGATGAAGAATTCCATTTAGCTTTTGAAGTAGATGACTATGAAGGAGCATTTAAAAAAACATACAGAAATGGGTTGTGTTGTTTTTGTAAATGAAAAAAATGGGTATATATTTCATAACTGATCCTGATGGATATTGGATAGAAATTTTACCACCTAAAAATAAGAATAAAAATTAAGAGAATTTTTGAGAATAAAAAGCTTAAAAATTCTCTTTTTGTTGTAAAAATTGCTTTTTCTGTTATAAATGTTACTCTAATAGTAAAAAAATATTTTTTTATGAAATTTACGAAATGAGGTAGAGAAAATGAAAAATAAGGTGGGGTAAAATAAGTAAAAAGAAAGAAAAAATTTAGAAAAAGTTATACAACAATGTCAAAAAAACATTAGATAGAATAGAAGAGGAATTATTGAAACCAGAACCAAAAATTAACTCCTTATGATATAGAAATGGGAAACTTTGATGAGGTTCCAAGAGGTATTTTAAAAGGAAGCAAAAAGACAAATAAAGATAATGATGCAGGTACTAGATAAAAATGAATATATGCCTGATTATACTTATCCTTTAATTGATAGTTATTTAATTGATACAGAATTATGTCATCTTTTATTTGAAACTGAAAGTATATAAAAAAATGCACATAAAAAGATATAATTAGTTCAAAAATATAAAATTTATGATAAAAATGATTTAAAAAAATACATAAAAGATAGTATGATATTATGGCAGAATAAATAAAGTTGGGGGCTGTTGCAAATTCATAAAAAGTAAAAATAATTCGTTACTGAGTAAATTTCTTAACGATAAAAATCAAGAATTCTCTGCAATCAGGAAACTCACTTCGTTCAAACACTCCTGCATTTGCTCGGCTCATTCTATTTGATTTTTGTCTAAAATTTCCATTCGTAACTCACTTATTTTTTTACTTTTAGAATTGAAATTTTAATTTTGCAATAGCCCTTTCTATAGTTTAAAAAAATTAAAAGTAAGTAAGCAATAATTTATAAATACTTTCCAATATCAATAGGAGATAATCCACAAATAAATAATTTTTATGGTGGAAGGTATAATAAAAGAACTTTAGAAAAACCAGAAGTATATTTTATAGCAGGAGATAGTGGCTATAAAAAAAGAATTAGTTATTCCTGTTGATAAAAATAAAAATAGTTGAATATAATAAGAGGTGAAAAAAAGAAAATGAATTTTTAAAAATTAAAAGATGCAGCAAATAAATTATTAGAATTTATGGAAAAATATGATTTAGATGATTATAATGAAAGATTAGTAAAAAGAAATCTAAATGAGCTGATATATGTGATAGATACAAATGAAATAGATGATATTAAAAAAATATCAAGAGATTAAGGAAATAATAGTTGGATTATATCCACCAAGAGGAGGCTTTGACAGAAATGTATGTAGCTGATGAAGATAGAGAGAAAATGAATAAAAATAAATGATGAGTTAGAAGAATTAAAGAAAAATCACTTTATTAGATTAACCAATAGAATTATTTTAAGAGTTATATAAGTTTGAACTGCAAAAGGTAGCAATACTAGCGTTGTACCTACAGTTTCATATCAGATAGGAAACAATTCTCTAGTATTATATGATAAAATACCTGTACCAGTAGCAACTAACGGAACTTTAGTACCACCATTAACAGCAAATAGAGCACTAGCAACTGTACCATTGTTAACAAATGGAGCAAATAAAATTATAAGAAAAACAGATTTTTATAGTTGACCAGATGGATCTAGTAGTACTTTTACTAGCTACAGCATATAGATATTTAGACTCAAAAAGCATATGTTGAAACAAAGAAAAATATGATAGGAAATTTTAAGTTATTTTGGATTTAAAAATTTGATACTACATACTAAGCAAGAGATACTTTTCAAATAAAAATATGATTATTATAATCAAAATGATCCAGAACTTTCTTGGAGTGATGCAGCAGTAAGAGAAACTTTTGATACATTACAATTATATGATAATGCAACAGGCAAGTTAAAAGTAAGAATTCCATATACTTTTGGAGATACAGGGAAGGACTTAGAGCCATTTACAGAGTCTTATTCTGAATATGGGCAAGGTGGTGAGTTACAAAATGATTCCTATTGAAAAAAATGATAATAAAATATGATAGATTAGATTTATTACCTAACCCAAGAACAGATATAATATTAAAAGAGGTGAAATGGAAATGAAATATTGGAAAGATGAATATTTAGTACTAAAAATTTAATAGAGAAGTATTGTGAAACGGAAGATAGGAATAGATTAATGAAGATTTTTAGAGACAAAAGATAGATTCTTATTTAAGTATTTTATCAATGAATTTTTCTAAGTTAAAGATACCAAATAAAATGACAAGTGAAGAATTAGAAGAATATAAAGAAAAATTATGGTATATATTTAAAAATATAGAAGATAAAAAATTATTACTATTCAAAATTAACTACAACAATGGAAATTGAAGAAGTAAAATTTAGATTTCCATCAATAGAGTATGCTTTTAAATGAAAGAGCAACTGAAGAATTACAAAAATCCATTGACTATGCCAATAGAAATGCAAGAATATTTTTTTGGAGAAATAAAATATTTAAGAAATGGAACTATAAAAAGCAACAGGAGGACATGCAGTTTCTGATCAAGTAAAGATAAGTGATATAATTAATATTCAATATAATAATGTTTTTCAAGCAAAAGTTGAAATATATGATCCAGTTACAAATCAATATATATTAAAGTCAAATAATAACGGATTATCAACATTTTTTTCCACCTTATTGGACAAAAAGATAGAGTTTTAATAGAGACAGAATCTGCATTTAGAAATAAAGCTCCTCATTCTAATAATTTACAATTTCAAAAATGGTTATGATGAAGGAAAAACAAGATCTGGAGTAAAAGTAGACATAGGTAGAAAAATTTATATCCTCAACGAAATCAATAATTCTAAAAATAAGGAGTCGAAATTTATGCTATTAAAAATTTTATTATGCTGAAAAATAAAAAAACTAAAAAGTTATCTCATGTTGTAACAACAGAAAATAAATATAGGCATATACATTTTTATTTATACAATCCATTTGGAGTAGATTTTTAAATTTTCAAAAAAGTTTTAGAAGAAAATTTACCAAGAGATCCTTCAGGAGAAGACACAGCAGTAGATATAGAGGGGGATAAGGTGATAATGTATGATATATATTTTGATGGTGATGAACCAGATGAATTATTAGAAATGAAAAAGAAGATTTAATCTATATTTTAGATAGATGGATAAAATTTTTAGAAAAACCAATAACAGATGAAAATTATGAAGAAATATTTGAAATAGAAGATCCAGTTGTAAAAGTTTTAAAAAGATGGTAAGTATATAATTATATAATTAGAATAATCTCATAATAGGTAGTTAAAAATTTAAGCTACCTATTTTCTAAAAATCAGGTTCAAAGAAAGAAATTATCCATAATGAAGAAAATTTAGCAGAAGCCTTTATGTAGAAAAATAAAGGAATAATAAAGGGTGATGTAAATCTTGTAGGAAGTAATCTAGTATTAGGAGATAATGTTATTTTTAATAAGGAGGAAAAACTAAAAATGGAATGGATAAATATAATAAGTAATAGGGATGCTAGGGTATCTAAAAATAAATATAAATAACTTATATGTCACCTTAGAAATTGAATGTTGGAATGGAGAACTAAGAAAAATAAATTTTAAAAATTACTATATTGTTAAAGAAAAAATTCTATTGACGAGGAAATAGGTGACATAAAAAAATAGAAAAAAACACTCTAGTTTAGTAGAAGAATTCAAAACAGGATATTTTTAAAATGGAAGAGGGACATTGAATGAGATAAATGATATAAAAACATTTTATTTTTATGACTCATGGAATTGTAGAGTAATATTTGAGATATTGGCAGAAATAACAGAATATGTATAAATCTAAATAATAAAAAAATATGGATGGTAAAAAAATATGAGAGGAAGACAAACACATTTTTTTATGCATTAAAAAGAAGACTTTATAGAAAATATAAAAAAGAACTAGAAGAAAAAGTTAGGAGGATTACAATATATAAAAAGATGATTTTTTTACTATGATATACCTAAATTTGAAATATATGATACAATTGAAAAATTTAACAAATATAGGAACTGTAAGAGAGGGAACTTATGATGGAAATTTTCATAGTCAATGGAGATATTTTTGTTTTAAGAAAAGGAGAAGAATTTGAATATAAAGAGGTTCAACTTCTTGATGGTAGATATCGTTATGATTTAAAAAAATACAAAAGGAACAATAATTTTTCGAACCTTCAGGATTATACTATGATACCAATTGTGTGATAAAAGGTCATATAGCAACAGTTTCAGAAGATGAAAGATCTCAATTTTTTTATTTAAAGAATTTAAAAAAGCATTATTAAAAAATGCAATTACCTAAATTTGGTACTTTTATATGTAGGTAAATCACTTATAGAGAATAAAGAAAAAAATACAGGTTAGTTTATGGAAGCCCTAATTCTCCAATAGATGCAGATTATAATATCAGTGATATGGTTTGGAAAGAAAAAGGAAGAAAGAAAAAAATAAATTTTTATAGCTAGCTCAAATTAGATTTTGAGCTAGTTATTAAGGAATTTATAATAAGTCAAATAAAAAGAATTTGAAAAATATAATCCTAAATTAGTTAAATTAAATAACTATTCTTCATCAGATAGTAAAAAGTAGTGGAATCAATAAAAGTGAATATTGGTTATGGAAGAAGGTTATAACAGATAATGCTTCTGTAAGTGTATCATCTTCTAAGTCAAATATGAATTCAAATGAAACTGGCTTAAAATGAAGAACAATTCGTAAATGAAAGAGAGATTGGAGAAAGATATGAAAGAAAAATAAAATTATAGTTCATAAGAATATCTTAAATATTAATAATGTGATTAGAGAATTTCCTACTAAAAATTTTTAGAAATAATAGAATTTAAAAAAATTTCATTATAATTAGAATAGGATATAATTCTCAAATATCAGATAATGTATTTTGCATAAGTTATGAAAATGATATAATTTGGAATATTTCAGAAATTATAAAAAAAGAGAACAGGAAGCTTATACAGGAGTGGATAAAATATCAGAAAAATATAATTGAAGTTTCTCTATTTACAGGAATAAATTATAAAATAGATGTAATGGAAAGAAAAAAATTTTAGAGAAAAAGAATTGTTAAATAAAAATATAAAAATATAAAAATATAAAAATATAAAAATATTTACTGCTTAGTAGCTCTAACTTCAAAAACATATACAAGTGGTTCAGGCTTAAATAATACATTAAATAAATATGAAAGAGCTATGAAAAAAATTTTTGATAAATATAAATTAAAAAGATGTTTATTTAAGAAAAGATGACATAGATCAAAAGTGTATTAAAAGATTGTAATAAATAATGAACCATTAAATAAATCGCAAATAGAAAAATTTGAAGAAATTTGTTAAATCTGCAAATAAAGATGGAATAAAAAGTAGAGGCGGTAATATTAAAAATAGGAGGATTAAAAATGAATGTATCAATAACAATTTATAAGGAGGAAAAAGATTTTAGAATGGTAATATTGCCATCAGGTAGAAATAAAAATAGGGTTAATTCAAGTTAAGGATTATGGAATAATTTCTTATCTAAATAAAAAGATAGTAAAAAAATAGGAGAACTTATATTTTGGGCATTAAATGAAAGTGATAATGAAAAAGATTGAAGATGAAGTTAATGTACAATGGTGTAAACAATATTTTAATTGTTCTTCTAATTTAAAAAGTAGTTAATGAATATAATAATATTGGATTTGAATTTTTTTGAAAAATAAGTATACAATATATCTAAAAAAAGAAAGATGGGAGAGGTTATTCACCATTCAAAGATGAGAATGGAGATATGGTCGAATACACCTTCCCAGAAAAAGCCAACAGCCTTAGAGTTAGGAACAAAAAGTAATGGAAATGTTTGAATATAAAGAAAGATATGATGGATTAATAGAATAGGAAAAGTTGCTGAATAGCTGAAAAATATTTATTGGTTATTTATCAAATAGTATTGATAAAAAAAGTTTTGACTATAACCTGACATAATTAAGAGAATTTTTGAGAATTAAAAGCTTGAAAAATTCTCTTTTTATTGTAAAAAATTGCTTTTCTATTATAAATGTTACTCTAATAGTAAAAAAATATTTTTTTATGAAATTTACGAAATGAGGTAAAAAAATGAAAAATAAAAAATTTTTCATATTATTTTTATTGGTTTTTAATTATTTTCTTTTTAGCAAAAAGTTCCTAGATATGAAAAATACTTTTGTTACAATTAAACAAAAAAATACAAAAAAATAGAGAGATTATTCAATATTTAATGATGATGATGAGGCACTTTTTAATTTTTAGATTCAGCTAATTTGGAGTATAATTTATATATAAAAGAACTAAAAAAATAGATAATATATGGGTAGGAAACGCTTATAGTTATAAGGAAGCTTATGAAAAATTCTGGTTTTTAAATGGCTAGAAGATGATTCAGAGGAATATAATCCTAAATATAGCAGAGAACAAAAAAAGAAATAGAATATAATAAAAAGTACAGCTTATTTTATCATTGATGACAAAAAGGAAATATATGGACTTTCAGAAGATGAAATAAAAAGAAATGTTAAATATTTCATCTTTAAAAATTAGAAAAATCCAGAGAAATATATTAAAAAAATGGTGAAAGAGCTCGTTTAACCCAATTTAGTCAGGATTTGTTTAGGAAAATGCTGAATATTTCAGATTATTACGACTCAGATAAGTTTGAAAAAGAAAAATACTACAACAGCTAATGTAGTAAATAAATTAATTTTCTTAAGAAATATAATGCTTATATATTTAGGAATTAATTTAATTCTATGTATAATTTCTCTTTTTAAAAAATATAAAAAAATATAAAAACTTAGAAAAAGTATATGGAAGTTAAAGAAAAAAAGAATATGGCTTTTTATATGGCTTAGATTTTTTTGACATTATTTATCTATTGTGTCTTTATAATTTTTTTACTGGTTCAGAGAAACTAATAGAGTTAGAGAAATTTATATTTTATTATATTGTTTTAAAGAATTTTTTTACTATATTACTATCTAAAATTAAGTAAAAAGAAATTTAGAAAAATTAGTTGTGATAAATTATCTTGTTTTTAATTTTTTTATATCAACTTTTTATTAGAAATATTAGAATAAATATTATTTTCTATTATTTGTTATATTTTTTTCTCTTCTTTATCTTCCAATAAAAGCAAAAGTTAAAAAGAATAGTTTTAATAGAGCCACTATATTTAATTACACAAATTTTATATCTTGCTATAGTATATCTATGGCTATATAGATTTTGGTAGAGCCACTATATTTAATTACACAAATTTTATATCTTGCTATAGTGTATCTATGGCTATATAGATTAATGTAATAAAAAATATAAAAGTAGAAATGATAGCAAGGAAGGTTAAAAAAATGAAGGTATTAGAAAGAACTATCCAATTATATAGAAAAAGTAGAAATAGGAATACTATCTGATGCTTTATTTACATTATTTCCTGTAATGTATTTTAATGAAGAATGCTATGAAAAATTAATAAAAAGTCCCAAAAGAAGAACTATTGAAAAGATTAGAAGGAAAAGCAAAAAAAGGTATTAATACTGGAAAAAGGAATATATTATTTTTTTAATGATAAAGCAGATATTTCTTATGAAGAGTTTGTAGAAATGAATGAAACTTTTAAGCCATTATTAAATCTTATTTAGTATGTTAAGAAATTTTTTTAGAAGCTTAGTTAAAAATAAGGTGGTGTAAAATGAGTAAAAAGAAAGAAAAAAATTTAGAAAAAGTTATACAACAATGTCAAAAAACATTGGATAAAATAGAAGAAGAATTAGCAAAAACCAGAGCCAAAAATTAACTCCTTATGACATAGAAATGGGAAATTTTGATGAGGTTCCAAGAGGTATTTTAAAGGAAGCAAAAAAAGACAAATAAAGATAATGATGCAGGTACTAGATAAAAAAATGAATATATGCCTGATTATACTTATCCTTTAATTGATAGTTATTTAATTGATACAGAATTATGTCATCTTTTATTTGAAACTAAAAAGTATATATAAAAATATGTACATAGAACAAAAATAATATTTTTTTCCAAAAGACTTTTTAAAAGTAAACTTCTATATCTTGATAAAAATTTCGTTAAAATGTTAAAAATCTATTATTAAAGTATAAAATTATTTAGGGGAGGATTTTTCAGTGAACTATAGAATTGAAAAATTTGATTGATAGAAAAGACTGTTGAAAATAGAATTAAGGAATTGGCTAAGCAAATAGAAAAAGATTATGCTGGAGAAGAAGTTTACTGTGTAGGGACTATTGAAAGGATCAGTAGTTTTTTTAAGTGATTTAGTAAAAGAAATAAATTCACCAGTTGTAATAGATTTTATGTCTGTATCTAGCTATGGAAGTGAAACTGTAAGTAGTGGAGATGTTAAAATTTTAAAAAGATACTGATTTAGATTTAAGAGGAAAAACATGTTTTAATCGTTGAAGATATAATAGATACAGGTTTAACTTTAGAGCATGTTATAAAAATACTTTAAAGATTCAAAGGGAGTAAAAAAACTCTTAAAACTTGTACTTTATTAAGTAAAACCAGAAAGAAGAAAGGTAAAACATAGACATTGATTATGTAGGTTTTGATGTTCCAGATAAATTTGTAATTGGTTATGGACTTGACTATGATCAAAAGTATAGAAATTTACCATATATAGCTGTTGTAGTTTTTTTGGAATAGGGAGCCAGAAATGGACTTTAAACATAAAAAGAAGTATGGTCAAAACTTTTTAAATAATAAAGATGAAATCTTAAATAAAAATAATAGAAGTTTCTAATATTGATGAAAAATGATGAGATTTTAGAAATAGGACCAGGGCAAGGAGCTTTGACAAACTTATTAGTTGAAAGAGCTAAAAATTAACTTGTGTTGAGATAGATAAGGACTTAGAAGTGGGTCTTAGAAAAAAAGTTTTTCTTCAAAAAGAGAACTATACTCTTGTAATGGGAGATGTTTTGGAAGTAGACTTGACTAAATATCTAAATAAAGGTACTAAGGTTGTTGCAAATATACCTTATTACATAACATCACCTATTATCAATAAACTTATAGAGAATAAAAGAACTAATAGATGAAGCATATATTATGGTTCAAAAGGAAGTTGGAGAAAGAATTTGTGCAAAGGCAGGAAAAGAAAGATCTATCTTAACTCTTGCAGTTGAATACTATGGAGAAGCAGACTATTTGTTCACTATTCCAAGAGAATTTTTAATCCTGTTCCAAATGTTGATTCAGCCTTTTATCTCAATAAAAATTCTATAAAAGATGATAGATACAAAAAACAAGATTTCAGAAGATTTATTCTTTAAATATATAAAGGCAGCTTTTTCAAATAAAAGAAAAAAATATCGTAAATAATCTAGCAACATTAGGATATTCAAAGGATAAGATAAAAAGAAATATTAAATCAAGTTGAAATATCTGAAAATGAAAGAGCAGAAAAATATATCAATAGATAAATTTATTGAACTTATAGATATTTTTGAAGGTAGATGAGGTTAAATGTTGATGAAAAAGTTATGAATTCATAATACAAAGTAAAAAAAGAAGATATAGACTTTATCAATAAAAATAGTAGAAGCCTATGAAGGAGCAGGAGTTGTAAGAACTCTTGATTCAACTAATGGTATCATAAGTGTTATTTCAACAGATGATTATAAAGACATGATGAGAGAAGTATTAATTGATTTAGGAAATAGATGGGTAGATTTGAAAAATTATTGAAGAGGGTGCTTGGAAAGGTACACTATAACGGAGGAAAAATGGAAAATTTAGAAAGTTTATTAGATTTTATTATTAAGCAATTAGTAGAAACAGAAGATAAAGTGAATATAACTTATGAAGTTTTAGATTCGGATGTAACATTCAAAGTTAGTGTTGCTAAAAGGAGAAATGGGAAAAAAATAATAGGAAAAATGGACTTACAGCTAATGCAAATCAGAGGAGTTATGCAGGCAGCTGGAGTAAAAGATAAACTTAATGTAAGTGTTGAATTTTTAGATTAGGAGTCAGTATGATTGTTGCAGGAAAAAGTTTTTAGGGTTCTCATCATTTAAAAAGGAGAAGTCAAAGTAATTTCTGATTTACAAAATATAGAAATGTTAGTTGGAAATAAAAGTTATTTTTGGGAATTGGAAGATAAGCAACAAAAAACTATTGACTGTAAAAAGATAGCACCTCTTGTTGCGAATAAATGGATTTTTACTTTTGAAGAGATAAAAACAAACAAGATACTATTGAAATTAGAAATGCAGCTATAAAAGGTTAGAAGAGATATAGTTGGAATTGGAGAAGACGAGCATTTAGTAAGTGATATGCTAGGGTTTTAAAGTCTATGATATAAAAGGGTGATGAGTATCTAGGGAAATAACTGAAATTATGGATACAGCAGCACATGATATCTATGTTATAGAAAGTGAAGACTTTGAAACTATGGTACCTGATGTAGATGTATTTATTAAAAAATATTGATTTTGAAAACATGTTAGTTGGATACCATAGAAGGTATGAAAGAACCTAAGGTAAAGAAATGAAAATAAATATTTTAACATTATTTCCAAAAGATGTTTGAAGGCTTTGTAAGTGAAAGTATCATTTTCAAGGGCAATAAAATTTGGAGCAGTGGAAGTAAATATTATTGATATAGAGAGACTATTGTTTTGACAAACATAAACAAGCTGATGACATGCCTTTTGGTGGTGGAAATGGAATGGTTATGAAGCCAGAACCTTTATTTTTAGCACTAGAGAATCTTTCAGGAAAAGTTATCTATACATCTCCACAAGGAAAAACTTTTAATCAGGAAATAGCAAAAGAACTCGCTAAAGAAGAGGAATTAACAATAATAGTAGGGGGCACTATGAAGGTATAGATGAAAGAGTAGTTGAAAAATAAGGTAGATATGGAATTATCCATAGGTGACTTTTGTATTAACAGGAGGAGAACTTCCAGCTATGGTTATTTCTGATACTATTATAAGGCTTTTACCTGATGTAATAAAAGGATTCTTTATGAAAATGATTCTTTCTATAATGGACTTTTAGATTATCCACATTACACAAGACCAGCTGAATATAAAGGTTTAAGAGTACCTGATGTATTGATATCAGGAAATCATAAAAATAGATGAGTGGAGATTAAAAGAAAGTTTAAAAAGAACTTATTTAAGAAGAAGAGATCTGATTGAAAAAGAGAATTAACTAAGTTAGACTATTAGATGAAATTAAAGAAGAGATAAAAGAGGAAGTGTAAAGTATACAATGAGAAATAAAGTTTATTTAAGTTTAGTTCACTATCCAGTTTATAATAGAAATAAAAGATATTGTTTGTACTTCTGTAACAAATTTTGATATCCATGATATATCAAGATCTTGTGGAACTTATGAAATAAAAAGGATATAGATTGGTTGTTCCTGTTGATGCACAAAAATTGACAGAAAGAATAATAGGATATTGGCAAGACGGTACAGGTGGTCAATACAATAAAGACAGAGAACAAGCTTTTCAGAGTGACAGATGTTGCAGAAAGTATAGAAGCAGTTGTGGAAGAAATTGAAAGAATTGAAGGACAAAAGCCTTTAATTATAACAACATCAGCTAGAATATTTGATAATAGCATAAGTTATGAAAAATTTATCTAAACAAATATTTGAAGATGATAAACCTTACCTTTTTACTATTTGGAACAGGTTGGGGCTTAACTGATGAAGTTATAGCTATGTCTGATCATATATTAGAGCCAATTAGAGCTAATTCAAAATATAATCACTTATCGGTTAGAGCAGCTGTTGCAATAATTTTAGATAGATTATTTGGAGAGAGATAAACTAATTTATAATATGAGCTTTGGAGAATAGATATGAATAATAGGCAAAATTATGATAGAACCTAATATGGAGTTTTTGAAAAATTAGGTGTAAAAAGTATAGAGATTAAAAATATCCTCTTAAACACAAGGACTAAGAGGATAACTTTCAATTGTTCAGTATCTTGTATGGGTTGTATAGATGACATCGACACTATATAAAGACGTTCTTTCAAAAATTTGGTGAGAAATAGAGATTGAGTTTGTAACAGAAAATAAAAGAATTAAAATTAGAAGATGAAGAAATAAAAAACAATTGCAATTAGGGGCTATAGAAAGGTTGAAATCTAAGAATACAACCTCTAAGTCCTTTTTGTGTTTTTACAAGGTATATGTTAAAAATAATTATATAATTATAGAACTTAATGATGAACATATAAAGTTTATGTTAGAAGAAGTAAAGATTTCTTCAAAAATAGAAAGTATTTTAGCAGAATATGGTTTAAAAAGATTATAAGATTATGTTTTTCTGTAGGAGATTTTTCAAAAGAGCTTTCAAATGTTGAAGAAAAATAAAAGCTGATATGGAAAAACAACAAAATATTATAAGTTCTGAAAGAGAAAAAGATTGTAAAAGAAAATTCTGTGACAGAAACTCAAGTGTATAAAAAAGCTAAAAATGATTTTTAAAAAGAGGTTCAAAAACTAAAGATATAAAAAGGTGATGTTATATCTATAAAAAGATTTTTATGACCTATATGATGGAGAACCTGTATAGTTCAAGGAGAAATATTCTCTATTGAAAAACATGGGTATTAAAAAGTGGAAAAACTTTAAAAACTATAAGAATAACAGATGGAGAAAAGTTCTCTTACTTCTAAAATATTCCTAGATGAAAATGATAACCTAGATATTTCAGAAGGAAAGATTTTTAAAACTTAGTGGAAAAGTTCAATTGGATACCTATGCTGGAAATGAAAAAACTTTAATGATAAATACAGTAAATATCATTGAAAAAGAAGTTATTAAAAAGAAGACACAGCTGAAGAAAAATGGTTGAACTACACACACATACAAAAATGAGTGAAATGGTAGGAGTAACTGATGTTGAAGACCTTATAAAAGAGCCAAAGAATATGGACATAAGGCTATAGCTATTACAGATTATTCTGTTGTTCACTCTTATCCAGCAGCATATAAGACAGCTAAAAACTTTCAAAAAGATGATGATAAAATGAAAGTTATCTTTGGTTGTGAAATGTATATGATAGATGACGAAGCTCTTATGATTACAAATCCTAAAAGATAAAAATAGATGAAGAAGAATTCGTAGTATTTGACATAGAAAACTACAGGATTGAATTCTCACACTAATAAAATAATAGAAATAGGGGCTGTAAAGATAAAAGGCTGGAAGAATAATTGATAGATACTCACAACTTATTAATCCAGGAATATCTATTCCATATCATATTACTGAAATTACTAGTATTACAAATGAACAAGTTGCAAATCAACCTAAAAATAGATGAAGTGATAGGAAAATTTGTAGAATTTATTGGAGATGCAGTTTTAGTAGCTCACAATGCTCCTTTGATATGGGATTTATAAAAAGAGATATAAAAAAGAATATTTGAATATAGATTTAGAAAAATTCTGTAATTGATACTTACAAATGGCAAGAGACTTATTCCCAGATTTTAAAAAAAGTATGGACTAGGAGATTTAAATAAGTCTTTAGGACTTGCTCTTGAAAAACACTCATAGAGCAGTAGATGACTCACAAGCAACAGCAAATATGTTTATTATATTCTTAGAAAAATATAAAAGAAAAAGGTATAGAATATCTTAAAGATATAAATAAAGGTTTTGAAGTTAATGTTAAAAAGCAATCTTTAAAAATATTATGGTACAAGTTAAGACTCAAGAAGGTTTATATGTACAAATTAGTTTCTGAAGGGCATATAAAAATACTTTGGAAACAAAAAGCTAGAATTCCTAAGTCAGTATTAAAAAGAAATAGAGAAGGACTTATAATAGGAAGTTCTTTAGTGCTCATTTTCTAAATACAGGAGAACTTGTAGAATTATATTTGAGACGTGACTTAGAAAAGTTAGAAGAAACAGCAAAGTTTTTATGACTATATAGAGTTATTACCTAAATCAACTTATAATGAGCTTATAGAAAAAGAAGGAACAGGTTCATTAGCTTCTTATGAAGATGTTGAAAAAATGAATAAATATTTTTATGACTTAGGTAAAAAGACTTGGAATTTTAGTAACAGCAAGTTCTAATGTTCATTATCTCGATGAAAAATGAGGATATAATAAGATCAATTTTACTATATGGTAGTGGAACTGTGTATAATTCAAGACAGTATAGTATAAACAATGGTTTTTACTTTAGAACGACTGATGAAATGTTAAAAAGAATTTAGTTATTTAGGGTGAACAAGAAGCTAAAGAAGTTATTATAACTCAACACAAATAAAATAGCTGATATGGTAGAAGAAGGTATAAAAAACCCTATACCAGAAGGATTCTATCCACCAAAAATGGATAATGCAGAAGAAATAGTTAGAACTATGACTTATGAAAAGGCATATAGAATATATGGTGATCCTTTGCCAGATATTGTTTCAAAAAGATTAGAAAGAGAATTAAATGCCATCATAAACAATGGTTTCTCAGTTCTGTATCTATCGGCACAAAAACTAGTTAAAAAATCTTTGGATAATGGTTATCTAGTTGGATCAAGAGGTTCAGTAGGTTCTTCCCTTGTAGCCTTTATGATGGGAATAACAGAAGTTAATGCTCTATACCCTCACTATATTTGTGATAATCCTGAGTGTAAACATTCAGAGTTTATTGAAAAAGAAGGAGTAGGTATAGATTTACCTGATAAAATATGTCCTAACTGTGGTGCTCCACTTAGAAAAGATGGATACTCAATACCGTTTGAAGTATTTATGGGATTTAAGGGGATAAAGTTCCTGATATAGACTTAAACTTCTCAGGAGAATATCAATCTGAAATTCATAGATACTGTGAAGAACTCTTTGGTAAAGAGAACGTATTTAAGGCAGGAACTATATCAACATTGGCAGAAAAGAATGCTGAAGCCTATGTAAGAAAATATTTTGAAGATAATAATCTGAATGTAGTAAGAGCAGAAATAATTAGATTGGGTAGACTTTGCCAAGGAGCAAAAGAAAAACTACAGGTCAACACCCAGGAGGAATGGTAATAGTTCCTCAAGGAAATTCTATCTATGAATTCTGTCCTGTACAAAGACCTGCTAATGATGAAACAAGTGAATCTACAACAACCCATTATGATTATCACGTAATGGACGAACAGTTAGTAAAACTTGATATACTAGGGCATGACGACCCTACAACTATAAAGCTTTTACAAGAATACACTAGCATGGAAATTAAGGACATTCCACTTGCTGATAAGGATACTTTAAAAAATATTCTCATCAACTGAATCACTAGGAGTGAGATCCTGAAAAATAGGAACAGAAATAGGAACTCATGGAATACCTGAATTTGGTACAGGTTTTGTTAGACAAATGCTTATAGATACAAAGTACCACAACTTTTGCAGAACTTGTAAGAATATCGTGACTTTCACATGGTACAAACGTTTGGTTTAATAACGCTCAAGAGTTTGTAAGAAATGGACAAGCAACTCTTTCACAAATAATAACAGTGAGAGATGACATTATGAACTATTTAATAGATCAAGGTCTGGATAATAGTGATGCCTTTAAGATAATGGAGTTTGTAAGAAAGGGGTAAACCTAAAAAGAACCTGAAAATTGGGAAAGTATTCTAATATGATGAAAGAAAAGAATGTTCCTGATTGGTATATAGAATCTTGCAGAAGAATAGAATATATGTTCCCCAAAAAGGACATGCTGTTGCCTATGTTATGATGGCAATGAGAATAGCATACTTTTAAAGTTCATAAAGCCACTTGTACTCTATGCAGCTTTTCTTATCGAGAAAAAGCAGATGACTTTGATATGGAAGTTATGAGTAAGGGAGTTCTTGCAAAACAAAAATTAGAAGAACTATCTAAGGAACCCAAATTAGATCCTAAGAAAAAGAATGAACAATCTATATGTGAAATTGTGGTAGAATTAGAAGCAAGAGGTATAGAACTTTACCTGTAGATATTTATTTATCTGAAGGTAGAAAAATTTAAAATAGAAGATGGCAAAATTAGAATACCTTTTAATTGGAATAAGTGGACTTGGTGGTGCAGTAATTGAAAATATTCTTAAAGAAAGAGAAGAAGCAAAATTTATTTCAGTTGAAGATTTAAAAAGAAGAACAAAGATGTCACAGACAGTGGCAGATAAGTTAAAAAGTATTGGAGCAATTTCAAGTTTGAGTGAAACAAATCAAATTTCGTTATTTTTAAAGGAGGTAGTTTTGAAAAATTATTAAGTAAAGTAGTGTTATTTTTATTGTTAATCATTGATCGCATTTTTCATATAATTTTCCGATAGAAGATCCTTATTCGGCAACAATTATAGGAAGCTCAACAATGATGACAGAAGGAATTATGGAGAATATACCATTAAAAAGTATATGAGATACAAATTAAGGATCCAAAAGATATACCTGATGCATTTTTGGTATCGCAAATAAATTTAAATTTTCCTTAAGTAAACAAAAATAAGAAAGCACCTTTAATTTTATTCTTGCAGGTACAGGTTCTGACTATAATGCAGCCAGAGTAAAAGTTCATGCAAAGAATATTCCATACAGCAGGATATCATACTGTTGCTATTAGCTCACAAATGAGCCAACAATTTATGATTTCAGTATCTTCTAGTACTGTACCAGGGTTACTGATGGAAGATAATAAAGATATTTACAAGGCTATGAAGCTTTGCTTATGACAAAATCAAAGATCAAGTTGAAGTTACAGATTTCTATATTATGGGTTATAGTCTAGGTGGAACTAATGCTGCAGTTTTATCATATATAGATGAAACTGAGAAAAGCTTTTAACTTTAAAAGAGTATTCATGGTGAATCCAGCGGTAGAATTATATGACTCAGCTGTAAAATTAGATAAATATTTAGATGATTACAGAGTGGTAAAACAGAAAAATATAGAAAAACTATTAAATACAACTTTAATGAGACTTAAAAATGGATTGACAAATGAATATGCTAACATAGGAGCAGACACTATTTTACAATATAGTTAAGGGAGATTTTTATCTGATGAAGAAAAAGCCTATATAGGACTAGCTTTTTAGATTGACAGCAAATGACTTAAACTTTTATTTCAGATGTTTTTGACAAAAAGTGGAGTTTATACAAAACCTACAGCTAAATTAACTAAGTTTACTAATATGAAACCTTATCTAAAGGCAGTAAATTTTGCAAGTTTTGAAGACTATGTTGATAAAGTTGGTTTACCATATTATCAAAAAGCAAAATAAAAGCATCAAGTATAGATGATTTAAAAGAAAGCTTCAAGTCTAAGACTTATTGAAGATTATCTTAGAACATCTCCTAAAAATAGCTGCTGTAACAAATGCAGATGAGTTAATTTTTAAGTCAAAAAGATATAGCCTTTTTAAAAAGATGTATTCAAAGATAGATTAGTTATCTATCCAAGAGGTGGACATTGGAAATATGTTCTACAAAAGAAAATGTAGATGTTATGCTAAATTTTGTAAATAAGGGGGTTTTAAAAATATGAAAATTAAAAAAATTATTACTATTAAGTATTTTTAAGCCTTAGTTTAGTTTCTTGTGCTAATACTAATGATGTTAACATTAACACAGCTAATACAGAAACTAGTAATGTAGCAGTAGTTTCTGAGGAAAAGAATTTTATGGCAGATGAGTACGATCCTTGGGAGCCATTCAATAAAAAGAATGTACTATTTTAACTATCAAATAGAAAGATTAGTAATAACTCCTATAGTGAATACTTATAAATTTATAACTCCAGATTTTGTTGAAAAATAGAGTAAGTAATTTCTTTCAAAAATGCAAAAGTTTTAAATACTATGGCAAACTCAGCTTTTCAATTAAAGGGAAGAAAAATCTATGAGAGCCTTAGGAAGATTTACTATGAATACTGTATTAGGGCTTGGAGGACTTTTGATGTAGCTTCTAAAATGGGAATGCCAAAACCTTATGAAAGATTTTTGGATTGACTCTAGCTCACTATGGAGTAGGAAGAGATCATATTTAGTTTTACCTTTATTAGAATCTACATATTTAAGAGATGCTTTTGGGACAGGAGTTGACTCAGCTATAGCAGGGCAGACAGATATATATAATAAAATGGAGCTATTTAGCACTTCAAGTGCTCCTATAACTGCTTTAAGAGGAATTGATTTGAGAAAAAATATCGACTTCCATTATTACCAAACAAACTCACCATTTGAATATGAATATGAGATATCTATACGAAAATATAGAGGAATACAAGAAGCAGCAGTGAAAAATAAATAAAAATAGAAAAATAGGAGGGTTTAGGAATGGATTTTAAAAGAAAAAGTATTAGGGCTACAAAAGATGAGGTAGTAAAAAGAAATTCAAAAATGCAATAAGAGTAAAAAGTGTTAAGGAAGCTCCATTACCTGGAATGCCTTTTTGGAGAATGAATTGCAAAAAGCACTAGATCATTTTATGGATTTAGCTAAAAACTTGGGTTTAAAGCAGAAAAATTTGATAACTATGCTATGCACATTGATATGGGAGAAGGAGATGAAACTCTAGGAATACTTGCTCACGTTGACGTAGTACCAGAAGGAGATAACTGGACATATCCTCCATACTCAGGAACAATAGCAGATGGAAAAAATCTTTGGTAGAGGGACATTAGATGACAAAGGATCTGCTATAATCTCTTTTATTTGCTATGAAAGCAATAGCAGATGCAGGGAATAAAACTAAATAGAAAAGTTAGAATGATATTAGGAGCCGATGAAGAAAGTGGAAGTGTTGTTTAAAATATTACTTTGGGGAATTAAAAATGCCTCAACCTACTATAGATTCACACCAGATTCAAGTTTCCTGTAACTTATGCAGAAAAAGGAAGTGTAAGAGTTAAAATAAAGATTCAACACTTTACAAAAATGTAGTAATAAAAAGGTGGAAATGCTTTTTAACTCTGTTTCCAAACAAAGCTAATGGAGAGAATTCCTGTAGATATGCTTGGAGAGTTAGAAACAAAAATAAAGTTGAATTTGAAAGAGAAGGAAATACATATAAAAGTATTTTCAGCAGGAATCAACACATGGAGCATATCCAAGCAAAGGATACAATGCAGTATCAGCTCTTTTTGAAGTTTTAAAAGATTTTGAAGTTAAAAATGAAGAATTAAAAAGTATAGTTACATCTTTGATAAATTTGTAAAAATGGAAACTGATGGAGAATCTTTTGGAGTTAAATGTACTGATGGAGAAACAGGAGAATTAACTCTAAACTTAGAAAAAAATTAATTTAGAAAATAATGAACTTTGAAATTTGGTTAGATATGAGAATTCTGTTAAAATTAAAAATGAACAAATAATAGAAACTATTAAGAAAAATATTGAAGATTTCGGTTATGAATTTGTATTACATTCAAATACTCAACCTTTATATGTGTCAAAAAGATAGTTTCTAGTTTCAACTTTAATGGATATCTATAAAGACTTAACAGGAGATAAAGATGCAGAACCAGTAGCAATTGGTGGAGGAACTTACGCTAAATATGCAAATAACACTGTTGCCTTTGGAGCTTTACTTCCAGAACAAGAAGATAGAATGCACCAAAGGGATGAATATTTAGAGATCTCAAAATAGATAAACTTCTTCAAATATATGTAGAAGCTATTTACAAGTTGGCAAAAATAGATAGGAGAAATTATGTGGAAAATTAACAATAGAGTCCAAAGACAATATTGGAGGAATACACAAAAATAGGTTTGAAAATCTGTGATTTAAGGTTTTTCTAATCTTTTCTTGTAGAGCTTTGGTGAAAACACAGAATATGAAATGAAAATGATGTTTTGACTATCAGAAGTGAATATATGGGTGAGGCATACTACTATATGCCTATCTAAAAATGATACTCCTGCAAATATAGCGCTATGAAAGAAAAATAAAAATATCATAGAGGAAAATGTGCTTATTCACTATTTTACAGAATATTGGTATGAAAAAATTAAAAGATGATTTTTAATTTACAAGAGAAAAGAGATTACGAGGACTATATTTATTCTTATGAAAAGTTTATCAACTTTAAAAAGGTAGACACTATGCTAAGATAGAGTAGCTAATTTTTAGAAAAATTATGAATATACTTACGAAAGTATAAAGTAAGGATAATATAGGAGAGTAATTGATTTTCTCAAGAAAAATGGTATAAACTTCATTCAGAGTTTGGTGGAGAAATTCTAAAAATGAAAATGAAGGAATAATGCAATTTTTAAAAATTCATGATAGCTAGATATCAAAGGTGGTTTTTAAAAGTTAATAATCAAATTATTGCCTATAGTCTAGGAGAAGCATTGAACGATAAAATGGTATTAGTTCATACTGAAAAAGCTTTTAATTGACTATATAGAAGTTATCAAGCAATAAATATGATATATTTACAGGAAGAATGGCAAGGTTATGAATTGGTAAATAGAGAAGATGATTTTGGTGATGAAGGATTAAGAGAAGCAAAAATGTCATACAAACCCCTTTATCTGTTAAAAAATATAGCATAGAAAAGAATGTGTAAAAATAATTATTTTTAGAAAAGAATTACTGGAGGATTATGTATATAAAAAATTATATTACAACTTATCAATTGGTTTAGGTCTATTTTTGTATGGTATGGAACACATGTCAACAAGTATACAGAAAATAGCATTCACAAAGTTAAAAAGATTTTAGCTACTTTAAACTAATAATAGAATATTAGGTATTCTAGTTGGAATTATTATAACAGCTTTAGTGCAGTCATCATCTGTTAGTACAGTTATGACAGTTGGTTTTGTAAATGCTTCGCTTTTTAACCTTAAAAACAAGCATTAGGAGTTATTTTTAGAGGGCGAATATAGGAAACAACTATCACAGGTTGGTTACTAGTTTTTGAGATATAGGTAAGTATGGACTTCCAATAGTTGGAGCAGCAGCCATCCTATATATGTTTATGAAAAAGAAAAAAAGCTAGAACAAATCTAAGTGCAATCATTGGAGTTGGATTAATATTTTTTGGATTACAACTTATGAGCCAAGCCCTTAGTCCTTTAAAAGATATGCCAGAATTCATTGAAATGTTTAAGATGTTTAAGGTTGACTCATACTTTGGTCTACTAAAAGTAACAGCAGTAGGAGCAATTATAACAGCCTTAATTCAATCTTCAGCAGCTACTACTGGTACTAACAACAGCACTTGCATCTCAAGGGGCTTATAGACTATCAAGCAGCAGTTGCCTTGGTTTTAGGAGAAAAATGTAGGGACAACAGTTACAGCTTTTCTAGCTTCCTTAGGAGCTAAACCTAATGCGAAGAGAGCAGCCTTTGCCCATACACTTATTAATTTTAATAGGAGTTCTTTGGGTAACTTATATTTAGATTCTATTTAAAATTCTTAAATAATTTTTGTTGATCCTGAACATCATATGGGAGCAGCAATAGCAGCAGCTCATACAATTTTTAATATAAGTAACGTAATTATCTTGATACCTTTTGTTGGACTTTTAGATAAAATATTATTATACATTGTTAAAGATACAGGTGAAGATGAACAAAGAGTAACTAAGCTTGCTTCTTTGAAAAATGACTTTACCTAGTGTAATCATAGATCAAACAAAAATAGAGGTAAGCTCTATGGTGACTATGATAGATGATGTATTCTTAAAATTGGAAGAATCATTAAAAGAAAAAGAAAAATTGCTAAATATAATGAAGAGATAGGTTGCAGCAGAGGACAACTAGATTATATGAAAAAGAAATCTATGATTCAAATTTTTCATTATTGAGTAAATCTTTGAGTAAATCTTTAATTGAAGATACTAGAATGAACTTATTAGCTTGTGATGAGTATGAAACTATTGGTGACTATCAAAATAGAATAGCTAATAGACTATACATGCTTTATGAAAATTCTATTGAGCTTGATGAAACTAGAGCCAAGATGGTATTCAAGCTTCATTCTTTCTGTTGAACTATTTAATGATATAAGTAGAGCAGTAAAAACAGGAGAAAAAGAACTATATTCAGCAGGTTTAAAAATATCAAGAGTTAAAATCTTTACTATAAAGAAGTAAAGAGAGCATTTCTAGATCTGAGAATATACCTGCAAGATTGAATACAGGTTACCTAGATATCATCAATTACTATAAGAGAATAGCAGACCATACTTACAATATTATTGAGTATGTTATGAAAATATAAAGTTATTTTTATCAACTTGGAAAGGAAATTATTGGTATGGATAATTTAGATATTTTTTTGAAGATGCAAGCAAATATTTTTAGAGAAAAATGACTGAATTTAAAGAAATTCTATCTAGTAAAAGTTGATAGCTAAATAATAAAAGATTGGGTTCTTAGTAAGGGAAGTGTAAAAACTTGCAAGGCTGATGAGACAGGTAAGAAAAAGATGTAAAGTTGGGCTAAAAATATGGATTAAAAATAGAATTATCAGTAGACGATGTCAATATTATTTGAATGAATTTTCTTCATTTTTACAAAAAGCTTATGTAGAAAATATTGAAAAGAATTTCAAATAACGAAGAAATAGGAAGATATGAGTTTTTGCAAGAAGTTCTGTAGGAGATGAAGTTAGCTGTACTATCTACTTAGCTAATGAATGGAATATTCCACAAATTGGTCTTTTTAGGGATTTGTTGCACCCAGATACAGTGATTATTAAAAATAAATGGTGTTGATGAAAAATTTTTGTCAATACCATTTTTAAAAAACAGAAAAAGTTTTTAAAAAGAGTAAAAAGAAATAGAAGAATATTAGAGGAGGAACAGGGACTTAATAAGGGGCTATTAGAAAATAGAATGGGGTCAACCTTATGACATGATTGAACCAGTAGAAATAGTACCATTAGTATGATAGAAATGAGATGATAAAAATGAAAAAGATAATTTTTTAGAAGGAGTTTTTGCTATTTTTATATATTTTACTCTTTTTAAGTAATTTTTCAATTTATGAAATGACTACTTTAAGATTAAGAGAAGATACACTTGTTGTAAGAAGATGCAGGAAGTATTAATGATTATAATAGTATATTTTTAATTCAAACAAAAGATAAGGAGATATAGCTGTAAAAAGAAATTCAAAAATTAATGATAATTGGGTTGGTCATATTCAGCCATTGGAGAATTTAATAGATGATAGTTTTTTTCATTTAGAAGTATTTTAAATTTATGTGGAGATAGAGATAGAATTGAAAAGATGTATAAAAGAAAAGAGGATATTTTATTATTTTCCAAATAAAGAAATTTATGGACTTTCATTAGAAGAAGTAAAAAATCAACTTGATATTGAAAAATAGATTTTTATAGATATGAATAAATATATGAATAAAAATGGTGAAGAAAAAGCATTAACTATTCGTTATCAGATATATCTTGACAAACTATCCAATTATAATTATTACGATAAAAGAATTTGAAATAAGTGAGATAAAAATTTTTATATTTAAAGGGAATAATGATTGTACTTTTTGATTTTTAACGTATCAATGTAAATTATTTTATTAAACATTATTTAAAAGAAAAATTTTTATCTAATAAAGATTTATCAACCAGAGATAAAAGTAGTAATAGGTTCTACAGTTTTATTCTTTGATAGTTTTTAATTTTTGTATATTCTCAAGTTGGTATAAAAAATTATGTATTAGAAAATTATATAGGACTATTATTTGTTTTTCATCTTATATTTAAGAACATATTTATCTCTTTTCTTTTTCTGAAGAAATGGAATATTTTGGAGAAATTTTTATAATTCAAGAATTTTACTATATGTTGTTTCCAATATTAAGTCTTATTCTAGTATCAAATATAGAAGATATAAAAATACCAGTATACTTTTTATTTTATATTTATTCAATAATAATTGTGAGGCTTTAGAATTAATAAAAGAAAGTAGGCTTTTATAGGGAAATTACTATTTTTCATATTATTTCATACATCAAATAGTGTATATTTTATTATTATTTTTGGCTATATATAACTTTTCATTTTTAAGATAATATACAAAAATACTTCTACAACAACAGGAAGTACAAAAGATGGTTCAGTATCATTATCCCAATTTAAATAGGATAAGAGTCATATATGAATTTTCTAAAAAGAAGTTGCTCAAAAATTAATAATTGGTTAAATAATAATCCTGGTTTTATTGGAATTGTTGAGGTTAGAGCTGAAATAAAACTTTAAGAATAGGAGTAGCTGCAGTAAATAAAAGAAACTAAAAAGTTAATAGTTGTTGAACTAAAAGTAAAAATAAATAGGGAATTAAGATGAGGTGAATATATGTTAGTAAGCAAAAAGTTTAATGAAAGATTAAAAAACATTTATTAGAGAGTATGGAGTCATTAATAGAATGAAGAAGTGATAATTTAAAAAGAATAGAAGAAAAAGAGGAAATTGCTTATATTGTATAAAAGAGCTAGGAAGAATTTATGAAAGCAACAGCTTCTAAAGCCTTATTAGTAGATAAAGATATGAAAGTTTTTAGAAAGAATATATATATATACTCAAAGCTATATCTTATGAGTAGAGATACTAGAGCATACCTTGCCTGTGTAAAGATGCATCTTTTTGTATTTTGATGTCAAATAATAAAGATTTTTAGATTTTATATTAAGAAATTTTGATATAATAGGACATGAAAAAGAAAATATAAGAAATCTGAAGCTGATTTTTATTTAATGAGAACAATATTACTTTGCTATAAGAGGAAATTGGGAAAGAAAGTAATAGCTAGAGCAGATTTTTATTCAGCTAATCCTTCAAAAAGAAACAGATTTTAAATATTTTCCTCTTGAATTTGGATTTTTAAAAGCATTAGCAGAAAAGAATATTGAAAAGATGAAAGAAAATATAAATGCGATGTTAGAGCCAAAAAGTAGCAAGACAAATGATGTATGATGAGAGTATATTTTTGATTTTATCTTCATACTCATGTATTGTATATTTAAAAATAGCATCATATTATGGATTTGATTTAGAAATAGAAAGTGATATAGTTCAAAAAGAATTAACAGACAATACCCCAGCTAAAGAGTATCCAGAGCCTTATGAATTTATGAAAAATTTGGATTTAAAAACTATTACACCAGAAGAATGGAAAGCTTGGATATATGAATATTGTTTAAGCCCTGAAGAATTAAAAAGGATTTGAAGAAAGAGGTTATTTTATATAAGAAGGAGGAAATATGGCAGATATAACAGATGTATATGTAAGAATAAAAATATAAGAAAAATGGAAAAATATATGAAGATGAGTTTACTGAAGATATTGATATGTATGATGCTTTATCTGATATGGAATACAATGGATTATATTATGAAATAGATGACAAACTTATTATATGAGAGCTTATGGTAGAAATTATTATGCTTTATGTTTTCAAAATGAAAGTGAATTAAAAAGACTATTTATTTGAATTTCACAGGAAAGAGAATAGAAAATATTTATATATATATTGTGAATATTCATATATAATGGAAGTAATTAGATATGGAATAATGAAATATAGATATAGTAAATAAAAAGTAACTGTCAATATAGAAAAAGAAGAAAAATATATAGAAATATTTGAAAAAAATTGCTGAAAATCGCATATCCTAAATTACTAGAAAATTATGAAAATATATAGATGATGAGTTAGAAGATAAGTGAAGTAGAAGAGTATGAAGATAAGATGGATGAAATTATGGAGAATATTCATTGAAAGAATTTGAAAAGTTTTTAGATAAGGCAAAATTACTAGGGAGAATATAATATGAAAATATATGAGTTTGAAAATCTTCTAGACAATGGAATAACAACTTTTGAATTTGAAATTACAAAAGATGTAAATTATTTTTTTGATAAAAGAAATAGAAGATTTAATAAAAAGAATAAAAGCGTGATGAAGAAATAGCAAATAGATATTTAACAGGAGATTTGAAAATAGAAAAGATTTGAAATTTTAAAAATGTATAGGTTAAAATACGGAACATATGAAGGATTAGAAAAATATATTAAACTTAAAACGGATGCTAAAAACTTAAAAATATCAGATGTCATGACAGTTTGGAGTATAGGGAACAGGAATTTTTACTATCAAAAATGCAAAAGATTATATTGATATTCAGACTATTTTAAAAATATATAGAAGTTTTTATAAAGATATTCCTCTGTATATAGTAACTGAATTAACAAAATTTGAACTTTCTTCTGTTGAAGATACTTATAAAAATAAAAATTTTAGATTTTAAAAATAAGTGGAAATAATCCAATTTTTGCAGCAAATTATTGAGGTAATAACTAAAAGAATCTTCTGGAAGTTTCTATTGTTTTAGAAGAATTTAAAAGATTATATAGAGGCAAGTGATTTAAAAACTATATTTTTAATGAAATACAAGATAGTAATACCTTTATTCCAGAACCAGAACCTGAAATAGAAGAAATAGAAGAAAAAGAATACTATGAAAATGGAAATTTAAAGTATGAGGACTAACTAGATTAGGTCTTAGAGTAAAAAGAATGGAAATTTTATGAGAATGGAAAACTTCAATTTATAGGAGATATAAATACGGAGAACAAAATGGACTTTGGAAAATTTATTATGAGAATGGAAATATAAAGAATATAGCTAATTATGATTATGGAAAAATTAGTAGGACTTGTAAGAAACTATGAAGAAGATGGTAAATTTTTCATCAACTACTTATTATGAAGAAAGGCTCTAATTTAACAAAATGGCAATTTTTATAAAGATGGTAAAAGTATAGAATGAAAGGCATGATATGGGAGAAGAGGCTGAAAAAGATGGATGCAACAGGTGAATGGAAATATTATAGTAAAACAGGTAAACTCAAAAATAGAGACTTATGAAAATGGAGAAATAATAAAAATAGAGGTTAAAAATGAGTGAATACAAATAGTCAGATACAAGGTGATTTTTCTTTCAGAAAAAGTTATTAAAAAGGCAAATTGTTTTTATGAAGTTTTAAGATATAAAGATGATTATATAGGTATTAACTATGTTGTTTGGAAGATGAATTAGAGAAGAAAACATATATAAATGACAATAGAATAGGAATGAGTTGTAGTCAATGAAAAAGATAAAATTTACATCTGTACTTTAGATGAAAAAGGCGTGAAGTTGGGATAACTGTCACATATCATAATAAGAGTGAAAGACTAGCTCATGAATTGGATTATTTAGATGATATTTGTATGGCTACTAATAGGATATATAAAGATAGCTTTATCAAAAATGCTCCTTAACAAAAATTTAGAAAAAAGGAAAAATATAGATAAAGAAAATACTATAAAAAGTATTATGATTTAAAATTATAAGAAAAAATATATTAAGAGTAGAGAAAATATATTGTAGAAAACAGGAAAAAGAGTGACTTCAAAGCTTATAAAATAATAAATTATATGGTTTTTGAGAGTAAGAGATGATGAGAATATTATACTGAGAGGAAGTTATTTAAATAATATAGGGTATGGCACGAATATGAAAATAATAAAGTAAAAATAAAAGTAGCATTTGATGAGAATGAAAAAATTTTTCAGGAATATATAGAGAATTTTTCAAATGGTAACATCAAAGAAGAAAAATATTATTTTCAAGGCAAAGAAATAAAGTCTAGTGAAAAATAAAAAGGAAAATATAAAAATTTAAAGATTATTCTAATGTTGATTTTGGTGAACATATTATATTAATATTATTAAAAATTAAATTAAATTAAATAATTCTAATCATAGAAGAATAAAATTTACAGAAAAGTTCACAGTCTTGATGATAATTCGGAGTTGGAAAAATATAATATAAAGGAGTTGTTCATGATAAAAATTACAATTTTAAAGTTTTACTTATGCTAATTATGTTTTGATTTATCTACTATCTTAGCTAATTATTTTTCAACATTATGAATATATTTTTCTGATATAAATAATACTAAGAAATATCAACTTTTTAGTAGTAGAGCAAGTTTTTATGCTTATATTGATTTAGAAGACGATATGTATACAGAAGGAGAACCTATGATTTTAGAATAAAAGAGGTATACGAAGATAAAAATTATTTTATAGGTTACGATTTTTGAGAAGAATTATGAAACTAACGAAATAGAAAAAGATATTATATAGTTGTTGATAAAAATAAAGCCACTATGGAAATCTATAATGAACAAGATTTTAAAGTAAAATATAAAAAAATATTGATGATATGCAAATTTACAAATATTTATACTTTTTAAAAAGAAAGGAACTAAAATAGGTATGTAGATAAATAATACAAAAGGAGTATCAATGAAATTTAAAAATAGCTAAAATTCCTGAAAATTACTATAATTTCCATAATAATACTTTTAGTTTTTAATTTTTATTATTTTACGGAGATAAGGTATATAGAATATGTTCATCTTGTTATTTTTCTACTTTATAATTTATATTTTATAGGAATTACAGGATATCATAAAAATAGTTATAGTAAACTAAAAGAAATTGTAAAAACTAAAATAAACTTTTTGTAGTAATTAATATTTTAATATTTTTCTATATTTTTAAGGAGCCATATTTCTTTTTATCCAAATATAAAATACTAATTTTATTAGAGGTATAATTTTAGGATATTCCTCTTTAATATTTTTACAAAAATAAAAGATAAAATTATCATTAAATTTTTAAAGAAATAATAAAAATATTTTTAATTTCAGGGATAATTTATTATTTTTTCCACAGTATGTATTAATATTTTTGGTTATTTGTTGAATATTATTGAAAAATTATGAACTACATTTACAGCTTTATTAAAGCTTTGAGTGTAGTTTTTATCTTGATAAAATTTATTTCAAATGTTAGAATTTTACAATATATTAAATTTTAAGAATAGGATTATGAAGAAAATAAATTTCACACTTACAACAAAAATTACAATTTTATTATTAACAATATTCTTTTTAACAAAGGTAGCTACATATGAAAATACTATATTTATCTTAAATCAATATACTGGAATAGTAAGAGAAACCCAACATTTGATAGAGATGAAGCTCTTCTTGTATTAAAAGTTATGATATGGAAGATAGTTTGTATGTAAAAGAATTATTAAAGAGTTAATAATACTTGGATAGGAAATACCTATAATTATAAAGAAGCATATGATTATCTATTTAAGTGGGAAAAGATGATCAGTTTTATAATAATCCAAACTTTGATGAAGAAGAAAGAGAAAAAGAGTACAACAAAAAAATACTGGTTATTTTTATTATAGAAAATAATACAAGAACTTATGGACTTTCAAAAAGAAGAGGTTGAGAAAAATTAAATATCTCATCTTTAAAATTAAAAAGTGCAGAAATATATATGAAAAATATGGTGGGAAAGGGATTTTAAAAAATTTTTATCGTGATTTTTTTCATTGCTCTTTATGAAGATAAAAATTATGATGAAGATGATTTTATGAAGGATGATGAAAAAAACAGCACCAGAAGTTAGAAAATTAATTATATCAAGAAATATTATAATTGCATATTTAGTGATTGTTTTAATTTCATATCTATATTTTTATTTTAAAAAGAATATAAATGATATTTTTAGAAAATATAAAAATTATGAGTGGAAAAAATAAAAAGTGCTATTTATTTTTAGACTTTATAGTTATAATTTCTTATCTTCTTCTTATCCAAAAACTATACAATAGTATAAAAAATACTTGAATTTACATTTTGGTGGATTGTAGTTAAAAATTTCTTATTATATTGTTATCTAAAAAGATAAATTAAAAATTTTACTAGGATTACATTTTCTATTATTTACTATCTTAGTTTCTATTAAAAATAAAATTTAATATAAAAGCTATTGGATAGTTTGTATTATATTATTTACTTTATTTCTTTATTTAATTTTACAATTTTATTATTTTTATAAAAAGAAAAAGATTGGAAATATATTAATGTTAAGTTCTTCATATATAGTGCAACAATTTATATATTTTTATAATTTCAAGATTATTCTTAATTTTAAGTTGATAAATATCTACTAATAACAGAAAATTCACTATTTGGGATAAATGATAGTAAATATAAGATACTTTTTGATTAACCTAAAAATTATAAATATAATATTACTAATAAAGAAAATGCAAATATAATTTTTGTAAATCCAAAGAGGTGATAAAAATGAAATATGAATATTGTGGAATTTCAATAGGGTGATGATATAAAAGATATAATAGAAAAATTTGATATATCAAAAATAGAATACAGAGATTCTATGAAAAGGTTATATTTTAAATTTGGAAATTTTTCAAAAACAAATTTAGAATGTTTCCTTTCCATTCCTATTGAAACAGGAAAAAGTTATATATATTATAATTTTTGATGAAAATTTTAAATTATTTAATGAATTAGAAATTTGGCAAGAGTTAACAAAATGAAATAAAGGAAAAGTATGAGTTATATTATGATGAAGATGATGATGGTATTTATTTATCTAAAAATATAAATATTTAAAAATTGGCGTGGATGAAGGTTATGGAAGAATAGAAGGATTTAAGGATTATAAGGAAAGAATTTTTAGTTTTATTTTTGATGCCCAAGAGGATATTCGTTGGATATTACAACAAGATAAAATAACAAACTATTTGGAGTGTCAAAATCTTCAAGATATTTATAATTCTTTATATGATAGTAAAACATTAGATGTTGATATAGAAAAAAAGAGAAATCTATGGACAATTAGATAACTATAAATTTATTTTTAATTTATTAACAAGAGATATAAAAAAAGTATTCAAAAATTTAGAAACAGGAGAATTTATAAAAACCTCTCTTAAATAGATAGAAATAAAAAATTAGTTTAAAATTTTTAACAGTAAAAAGCTATGTAGATTGAAAATATTGGTTATTTGTCAAATAGTGTTGATAAAAAAAGTTTAGACTATGACCTGATAGAATTAAGAGAATTTTTGAGAATTAAAAACTTAAGAATTCTCTTTTTTGTACACTAATATAAAAATTGATTTTTAAAAAGAAAAAATAATGTATAATAGCATTTGTTGTTTGATGTAACTTAACAAAATTTAATATATATAGTATAAAAAGGAGGAACATGAAAAAAATAATAACATATATTTTTTTCTAGTTTTTAGTATTTTATCTTTTTCAAATACATTTAATGAGAATGAAGATGAAAGAACTATTTTTAAAAAAAGGAACAAAGATTAGAACAAGAAAGGATTCAGGAGAAATATGAGAATTCAAAAGATAGTTATCAAAAAGATACAAAAATAGAAGTGGATAAAAATGAGCTTAAATTTTACATTTCTAAAAATAAACTTATTTGATGATGAAAAATCTCCTTAATGAGATAGAAAAAGAAAATATTTTATCCAAATATGAGAATAAAAAAATTAGGAAGTACCGATATTTCAAATATATTAGTAGAATTGACAAATAGATTAATTGAAAAAGGCTATGTTACGTCAACAGCATCACTATCTGAAAACAACAACTAAATTCAGAAACTTTAAATTTAAAAAATAATCTCAGGAAAAAAATAGAAAAGATAATACTCAATGAAGATGATTCTTTAGATAAGTTAAAGAAGTATTTTTTTAGTGTCTACAAAAGAGGAAAAAGTACTAAATGTTAGAGATTTAGATACAACAACAGAGAATTTTAATTATCTTGAAGCAAATAATATGACTATGGAAATTATTCCGAGCGATAAAGAAAAATTATTCAATAATAAAAATTAAAAATGAGATGAAAGATAAGTTTACTATATCTCTTTTAACTAATAATTACGGAGAAGATAATCAAAATGGTATTTGGAGAGGTGGAACTTCAATAAATATAGATAGTCCATTAGGGATTGGTGATAGAGTATACTTCTCATATATGACAGTACACAAAAAGAAAGCTGATAGGAGTTGGAAAAGAACAACAGAAAGTCTAAAAACCAGGAGAAATATTACCAATAGATCCAAAAGGTTGACCCAGTGAAAGATACTCTACCATATAAAAGAGAATTAGACTTATATAATTTTTAGATATACTATGAAATTTAGAGACTACACTTTATCTTTAGGAAGCAGTAGAAGTGAAAAATATCAGTAGTTTTTACACTCCAACTACTATCTATGATATGGAAACTATGAGCAGTAGTTTTTCTGTTAATTTAGATAAAATTCTATGGAGAAATCAAAAAAGTAAATTAAGTTTGGGAGTAGGATTAAAAAGAAAGCATAATAAAAAGCTATATAGAGGATACTCTTTTATCAGATAGAATATTGACTATAGGAGATATTTCTTTAAATGGGACAACAGTATTTTATGGTGGGATATTTGGAATAACTTTAGACTATGAAAGAGAGTTTAAGAGCTCTTGGAGCTTCTAATACTCCAAAAAGCAGAGTTTAAAAAATACAGTTTAAATCTTAATTACTATAAGTCATTAACAAAAGAAATTAGTATACAGATTTAACACTTTAACAAGCCATTCTAAAAGATGTTCTATATGCTTCTGAAAAACAATCTATAGGAGGAGTAGGTTCTGTTCAGGTTATCATAGAAGAGGAAATATTATGGGAGATAGAGCTATAGAGATTGAAAATGAACTATCATACAAGATAATAGACTCCGAAAAAAATGGGAAAGATTAAGTCCATATATAAGCTATTCATATGGAGCAGTTAGAAATAATAAAAATCCATCTGTTTATGGAAAAAGGTTATGTTAGTGGGGCATCAATAGGTTTGAGATATAGTATGAAATATTTAGATATTGATTTAGCCTATGCGAAGGCTTTATCACATTCAAGCTATATCAAACCAAGAGACAGAGAAATATATTTTAGTACAAGTTTGAAAATAAGATTTTAATTGGGAGGTAAATATGAGAAACAAAATACTAAAAAGAGTGATTACAGTAATTTTTTTCTATTACTTCATACACTGGAGATATTTGGGGCAAATTTAGTTGTAGATCCAAATTCAACATACAATACTAAGGTAGATGAAAGTAGAAATGGAGTTCCTATTGTTAATATATCAACTCCAAATGATAGAGAGTCAGTATTAATGAGTTTAAAGAATATAATGTCGATGAGAAAGGACAAATATTAAATAATGCAGATAATGTGGGAAGAAGCTATCTTGGTGGTCTAATAAATGCCAATCCAAACTTAGCACCTAATCAAGCAGCAAATTTAATAATTCTTCAAGTAAATGGTTCTAATCGTTCACAGATTGAAGGATACTTAGAGGCTTTAAGCAGACAAAAAAGTTGATGTTATTCTAGCTAATGAAAATGGGCTATATATCAATAATTCAGGAACTATTAATATAAAAAAATTTCACAGCAACAACAGGAAAAATTAAATTTAAAAAGATGGAGATTTTTGTTGGTATAGATGTTGAAAAAGGAAAATGTTTTAATAGAATAAAAGGTTTTAATGGAAATAATACTGACTATGTTGATATAATAGCTAAAACTTTAGAACTTAGAGGAAATATAGTTGCCAATAACTTAAATATAAAAACAGGGTCAAATGACAAAAATTCTTCTAATACTCTTGCAATAGATGCTAGTGAACTAGGGAGGAATGTATGCAGGAGTTATTAAAAATAGTTTCAACAGATAAAGGGTGTTGGAGTAAATTCAGATTCCTTCATAGTTTCAAAAGATAAGAAATTAGAAATAACTGCTGATGGACAAATAAAAATTAATAAGGTTCAAGCTAAAGGAGTTGATATAAAAGGAAAAGAGTATGTTCAAAAAGATTTAACATATTCTGATGGAGATATATCAATAAAAAGCGGATAAAAATTAAGTTAGCTGGAACAGGTATGTCAGGAAACAAAGTTTCTTTTAAATGGAGATGTTGAAAAATAGCTCTGATATTTCTGCTAAGGAAAATTTAAATACCAAAAATTTTTTCAAATACTGGATTAGTTCAAGTAAATGATAAAATTGAAGTTCTAGGAAATGTGAATAATACTGAGAGATACTAACTAATAATTCATTTACAGCTAAAGATGTAAAAAAACGACAGGAAAGTTAATATCAAAAAGATAATATTAATGTTTCTAATCTAGAAAAATTCTGGAGTAATTACATCAAATAATAAATTAAATATAGATGGGAAATTAAATAATGCAGGTGAAATCCAAATAACAGATAATATTGTTGTGAATGGAAATGTTGAAAATACTGGAGAGATTTTTAACAAATGGTTCTTTTCACTTCAAAAGATATTAAGAACAAGAAAAGAATTGAGCGTAAATAAAGATATAAGAGTATCTAAACTTGAAAATACTGGAAATGTTTTGACAAATAGCAAAAATAAGTATAAATGGAGACTTAACTAATATAGGAGAACTTAAAGCATTAGATAATATATCAGTTACAGAAAATACTACAAATGATGGGAGTATTTTAACAAATAAGAACTTTTCAACTTCTGATTTAACAAATAATAAAAAAATAATTGTTAAAGAAAAAAATTGATACAAAGAATTTAAAAAAATACTGGGACAATAGCCTCAGGTGATAACTTTTACTATTAATGGAAACTTTGAAAATAATAACAATATAGAAACTGCAGATCTTGATTTAACAGGAAATAAACTAACAAATAGTGGAAGTATAAAAGCAGATAATATTTCTGCTAATGTAAAAAATATAGCTAATAGTGGAAAAAAATATTATCTTCAAAATAATATTGTTTTTCTAATGCACAAAAATTACAGAATACTAATGATATTCTTGCGATTAAAAATATTCAAGTTAATAATACTATTATTGAAAAACGATGGAAAAAAATAGCTTCTAATAATAAAATTATGCTTTAATAATTCTAGTATTAAAAATACTAAGAAAAATAACTTCAGATACAATAGAAATGAAAAACAATAGAAGTTTTGATAATACTGAGAGATAATAGGAAATAATGTTGTTTTGACAAGTGAAAATAATCTAAATTTTTATGGAAAAAGTACAAGGAAATCAAAATTTATCTATAATTGGGAAGAATATAGAAAATAATGGAGAAATAATAGGAACAGGATTAGCTAATATTACTAGTACTAATTTTTACTAATAATGGAGAATTGACAGCTACAGGTACTTACAGTAGATGCAAAAAAATGGTAAACTTACTAATAATAATATAATCAGTGGAGAAGAAATAACTTTAAGTGCTAAAAATATAGAAAATAATGATTTAATTTCATCAGCAAAGAATATAACTTTAAAGGCTGATGAAAAAAATATTAAATAACTCAAATAAAAACAATTTATACTTCTGGAAAGTTAAGTATTTCAGGAAAAGAGATTGAAAAATAAAAAGAATGCAGAATTTTTAGCTACAGATATAGAATTAAAAAGCTGATAAAGTAAAAATGAAGTTGGAACTATAAAAAGCTTCTAATAATATCATAATAAAGGCTGATAAATTTGAAAATATAGGAGAAGTAAAAAGATTTAGATAGATATGAAAGCTATTATGAAACTTGGGATGGAAAAAAATATTAACTGAAAGCGAAATTAGTAATTGGAAAAGAATAGGTAGAGATTATTCTAAAAATGCAGAAAGTACTGCTAAGAAAGCACATGTTGGTGACTATATAAGAGGAAAACAAAAATGCCTATGAAAAAAATTACTAAAAAGGTAGAAGAAGACAAATATAAATCTCTATTATTCCCTAAATATACTCAATATATGAGGGGTTATTTAGGAAATAGAGGAACATTTACTGAAAAGACAGGGTCTGCTAGAATCCAAGATATTCCATTAAAAGAAAAAATTAAGATCGCTTAGTGAAACAGAATATGCAAAAAGTAATAGCAGGAAATAATATAATAATAGAAGGAAAAGATGGAGGAAAAAGTAGAGAAACTTTTAAATAAAGATGCTATAATTTCAGCAGGAAACACAGTAAAAATTGATACTAACAAACTTGAAAACATTGTAAGTATTGGTGATGAAAAAAATAAAAGTAAAAACTGGTCAAGAGAGTATGGAGATTAAATTTGAACGTACAGGAAAAAGACCTATATATAAAAATGGAAGTTACTTACACCAGAGACTTTACCAATGACTATATAAATAAGAAAGTTCCTGTTTTAGATGAGCATGGGAATCCAGTTCTAAATTTTTAGAGGGAGACCAAAAATATGAATATGTCAAAAGAATATGTAGGAAGATATAACTATGTTACAGGTTCACCTTCTATAATTGAAGGAAAAAAATGTAATAATAGACAGAGCCAATCTTGTTGTTAATGGAATTGAAGAAGCAAACGGAAAAAAATTAATCAAGGAATTTCTAAAAAAATAATGTAGTACTAGATAAGAAAAAAAGATAAGTGTAGGAACAAGAGAAGATATTTCAAATTCAGTATCTAATCCTATTAAAGAAAATATAGAGATTTCAACAAATTCAAGAATTTTTGAAGATATTCTAAGAAATGGTATAATAAACATAGATGTTACTACTCCAAGTGCTTTTATTTATTAAAAATGTAAAATCCTGATTCGAAATATTTATTAGAGACAAGAGCGAAATATATAAATCAAAAAGAATTTTATGGTAGTGATTATTTCTAAAAAGAATAGGATATGAAGATAAGTGGACTAGAGTAAGAAGACTTGGAGATGCTTACTATGAAAAATCAGTTGATAGAAAGAAATATAATTGAAAAATTAGGAACAAGATTTATAAATGGAAAAAGAAATATCAATAAAAGAATTAATAGATAATGGAACAGATATTGCTAAGAAAAAAATGCTTTAACTATAGGTCAAGGATTAACAAAAGAACAAATAGCAAAAATTAGATAAAGATATAGTATGGTATGAATATCAAAATGTAGATGGAATACAGGTATTAGCACCTAAAGTATATCTGTCTCAAAAATACTTTTAAAAAAATCTAAATAGTGATAGTAGAACTAAAATAGTTGGTTTAGATAATACGTATATAAAAACAAATAAATTAGAAAATACGGCATTAATAAGTGGAGAGGAAATACTTTTATAGAAGCAGACGAAGTGAATAATAGAACACTTGGTAATCAACTTGCTGAGATAAGTGGAGAAAATACACAAATTATTGCTACTAATAATATTAATAATATAGGAGCTAGAATCTCTGCTAACCAAAAATCTAAATTTAATAGCTATTAATGGAGATATATTAAATAAGAGTACAGTAGAAAAAGTAGAATTCAATAATGGAGAATTTGACAGAAGTAAATTTACTAAAAATAGCTTCAGTTGGAGAAATAATCTCTGATGGTAATTTAAATATCATAGCTAATAATTATACAAGTGAAGGAGCAGTAACTCAAGCTAAAAAAATACAAATATAAATGTTACTAATGATGTTAACATATCATCTCAAAAAAAGTAAGTGGAGAACAAAAAAATTTGGTAAAAATGATGGACAATATAACTATTATGGATTTGAAAGAAATCTAGGTTCAGTAGTTAAAACAGAAAACTTAAATGTTACAGCTAAAAATTTAAATATATCAGGGTTCAGTAGTAACAACACAGACAGCTGATTTGAATGTAGATAAATTAAATATAGAATCAAAAGTAGATAAAGAAGATGAAATAAAGAAATCATCATATAAGAGTTTTCTAAAGTCAGGTTCAAAGAAAGAAATTATCCATAATGAAGAAAAATTCAGCAGGAAGTCTTTATGTAGAAAAATAAAGGAACAATAAAGGGTGATGTAAATCTTGTAGGAAGTAATCTAGTTCTAGGAGATAACTCTATAATAAATGGAAAAACTAACAACAGACTCTAATGAACTTCATAGCTCGTACTCACTAGAAGAGAAGAAAAAAAGGATTTAGTTCAAGCATAGGAAGTGGAGGTTTCTCTGTTGGATATGGAAAATCTCAAAAGTAAGTTAAAAGAAAAAAAGATTTAACAAATGCAAAGTCTAATCTAGTATTAGGAGATAATGTAACTCTTAATAAGGGAGCAGAAATAATAGCAACTAATTTCACTCATGGAAAAAGTTACTGTAAATAATGGTGATGTAAAAATTTGGAGCAAGAAAAGATACAAGAGATGTAGAAACATCATCAAAGAGTAGTGGAGTAAAACCTATCTGTAAGAATAAAAATCAGAAGCATTAGATAGAGCAAAACAAGGGGTAGACTCATTTAATCAAATGAAGTCAGGAGATATACTTGGAGGACTGGCTTCAACAACTAACACAGTAACAGGTTTAGTACAGGGGTCTAAGTAGTAATATAACTAAAAAAGATGGAAGTAAAAGCAACTTTAAAAAGATATTAAAGATGGTGATTTTAAAGTTAATAATAATTTCTATGTTAATGCAGGAGTAAAACTTAGGATTTAATAAATCAAGTTCAAAAATCAAACTCGCATAGTGAAAGTGCAGTTGTAACAACAATAAGGGGAAAAAGATGAAAATTCAAGTATAACTTACAATAATGTAAAGAATGTTGAATATGTTGGAACACAAGCACAAGATACTAAATTTATCTATAACAATGTAGAAAATATTAATAAGACAGCTGTTGAATTAAATAATTCATATTCATCTACTGGTAAAAAGTAGTGGAATATCAGCTGGTGCAACTATTAACTACAATAATGGTTTCCAAGCAGAAGCAAATGCAGTAAGTATTTCAGCTTCTAAATCAAATATGAATAGCAATGGAACTACTTATCAAAATGGTAGATTTGTAAATGTAGATGAAGTACATAACAATACAAAGAATATGACTCTTTCTGGATTTAACCAAGAAGGTGGAACAGTTACTGGTAATATAGAAAATCTAACTATTGAAAGTAAACAAAATACATCTACAACAAAGGGAAGTACAAAAGGTGGAAGTTTAAGTGTATCAGCAAAATGGTCTGCCATCAGGAAGTGCAAATTATTCACAAAACAAATGGAGAAAGAAGAGTTGTAGATAATGCAAGTACTTTCATAATAGGGGATGGAAGTGATCTAAAAAGTAGCTAAAGTAGAAAAATACAGCTTCTGCGATAGGTACAACTGAGAATGGAAAACTATCAATAGATGAGTATGTAGGATATAATTTAGAAAAATGTAGATAAGTTAAAAAAACAGCAGGAGGTTCAGTAGGAGTATCAACTTCTGGAGTAACAAGTATAGGAGTAAATTATTCTGATAAAAAAACAAGAAGGAATAACAAAGAATACAGTAATAGGTAATGTAGAAATAGGAAAAATCTTCTGGAGATGAAATAAACAGAGATTTAGATACAATGACAGAAATAACAGAAGATAGAGATTTTTAAAACAAATATCAATGTAGAATCTCAAACAATTAACTATATAAAAATCCTGAAAAGTTTAAAGAAGATTTACAAATTGCTATAATAGAAGGAAAAAGCAACAGGAAGAACAGTAGTAAAAACAATAGATAATGTAATAAATGGAGATAAGAGTCAAGATATAGGAGATGCTGAAAGAAGAAGTCTAATAGAAATAAAGGAAGCAATAGTTAGAGTTCAAACAGCACCTGCAATGGATATTATCGCAGAAAAAGATTTAACAGATAAAAATATACAAGCTAGACTTGGGTAGAAATAGAAAAAAATTTGATCCAAATGACCCAACATTATCAGAAAAAGTAAGAGAAAAGAATAGATGAGTTAAAAAGCAGAAGGAAAAGAAATAGTAGCTTTTTATGATAAAGTAACTAAAAAGATATTTATAAACCAAAATGCAAAAGATGAAGAAGTAAGAGCTTCCATAGCAAGAGAATACAAGATAAAAGAAGACTTAGAGCTAGGAAGAGGAAAAAGAAAATGATAAAGGACAACTACGTTCAACAGTAGCAGGAGAGATAGCCTATGATGAAATAAAAGGATAGATTAAAGAAAGGTGATAAAAAATCCAATAAGTGCTTCAAGTTTTGATGTAGCAAAGATGGATAAAAAAATAGTGAAGTTACTTCCGATTACATAGATGAAGAGACTAGAAATCAATTTCTTAATGGAGTTATATATGGCAAAGCATTGAGCGATGGAGGTTGGGAAATTAATCCTAAATATTTAAAAATAAGTGAAGGAGAAGGAGAGCTTGAAGACTATATTAAGAAACCAGATTTTCATATAAAAAACTGTACATTTACTTTATGCTGAAAGTGAAGAAGGAAAGAAAAATAGCAATAGCAGATCCTATAGTAGATTCATTAAATAAAAAATAGTCCAGATAGAGAGTATTACAAAAAGAATAGATGGTATAAAAAAAGAGGTTGTTATTGAAAGTAATCCAAAAAGCAAAAATCATATTTACATCATTTTTTTAAAAAGTTTTGATGAATTTGGAAATGCCCCACTTCATTTCCTTGAAGCAGGAGATAAATTTTTTTAATTCAGATATAAAAGGTGCAGTAAATGAAGCTTCTGCAGCATTAGATAGTTTCTTTAAACCTGCAACCTTTGGATTTGGTTCTAAATTAGGAGATAATGCTGGAAGAGTAGGAAAAGGAAGTGATCAGTATGGATCAAAAGAAGAAGTTGAATGGAAAACAAGGATTTATAGGAAGTAATGTTGAATCAGTAACAGATATGGTAGTAATTTCTATGGTAATGGAGGGAGCTGGAATAGGGATAAAAACTATTAGATAATATAAAAAAACTATCCTAATTTAAGATATAAGGAATATAAATTATTGAAGGAATATAAAAATAAACCAATTTCAGGAAAAAAATTACTTCTAAATATAATGATGTAAATAAATATGAATATAATGCTACTACTAATCCTGCCATAGTATCAATAGGAGGAGATGATCCACCAATAAAAAAATTTTTATAATGGAATGTATAATGATGCTTCAAATGAAAGTGGCATATTTGTAAGAATGGGAGATAAAGGAAATCCTTATGGAAGTTGGTATACGAAAATTTCTAAAAAAATTCAGAAGCACAAGCAAGGATAGATCTTGCTATTAAAAAAATGGTGGGTTAATTCTAATGGTGAAATAAAAATAAGAGGATTTGAAGCAGATAAATCAATATTGGATACAATGTATTATATTGAATTTCCAGAAGGTATACCTAAATATAAAGAGATCCAGTGGGTTATCAAGGAGGAATCATTTTTAGGTGGGTTAGATCAGGAGCAATATTTTTATTCAAATTCAAGAAAGTTTGGTAAAGTAATAAAAAGTCACCCTATTAAATAGCAAATGAAAGGAATTATATAATTATGATATGGGAAAAAATTAAAAAAAGTAGAAGAAATTTTTGTAGAAAAAGATTTTTATAGAACTTAGGGACTCAGTAGAAGGGGCTAATAAGTGTAATTGAAAAAATATAAAGATATGAAAAAAAGATTCAGATGAATATATAACGGAATTAAAAAGAGTTTTTAGAAGAAGTTAATTTAACACTAAAAAGATAACAGATAAGGAACTAAAAAAATTTAAATTTTTTTAAGAGAAAGTTATTTTAATTCACATACTAATAGTATTTCAGAATATGCAGTTTATGATAAAAATGATTTAGAAAAACACATAAAGTTAACAGCGAAATAACAGTAGCAGTAAGTAGATTTGGAAAAATTCTTTATAAGATTACAGAAAAAGTTATGTATCATATGATTTAGTGTAAAATATACAATTAATTTATGAGAAGCTGTATAGATAGAAGATATGAGCCACACCCAAAAATCTTGAATAAAAGATTTTTGGGGTGGCTCACTTCTATTCCTAGTTTAGTATCAGATAGTGAAGTAACAAATGAAGAACAATTACTTTTTAGAAAATAAAGTAAATTCTGTTCAAGGTAAAGTATTTGTAAATAATGTAAAAACTGGTGAGACAACAATAGCTTATCAAAAAGAATTACTTATCCTGATGGTAGTATGAGTATTTTACAAAAAAATTTAACAACTGGAGAAATATCATTTCAGGGAATAAATTCATCAGGTCAACAGGTTTTTGAAACATCTTTTACACCTTACGAAGCAAATGCTTTAATAGGAGCAAATTCAAGCTCTAAAATGTTAGTAGGAAATGGAGCAGTAAGCCAAAGTGTTATATCTAGAGTTTCGTATCAGACAGGAAACAATTCTCTAGTATTATATGATAAAACACCTGTATCAGTAGCAACTAACGGAACTTTAGTACCACCATTAACAACAAATAGAGCACTAGCAACTGTACCATTGTTAACAAATGGAGCAAATAAGATTATAAGAAAAACAGATTTTTTTATGTTGAATCAGATGGATCTAGTAGTACTTTACCAGCTACAGCATATAGATATTTAGACTCAAAAAGCATATGTTGAAACAAAGAAAAAAATATGACAGGAAATTTAAGTTATTTTGGATTTAAAAAAATTTGATACTGCATACCAAGCAAGAGATGCTTTTTCAAATAAAATATGATTATTATAATCAAAAATGATCCAGAACTTTCTTGGAGTGATGCAGCAGTAAGAGGAACTTTTGATACATTACAATTATATGATAATACAACAGGCAAGTTAAAAAGTAAGAATTCCATATACTTTTTGGAGATAAAGGGAAGGACTTAGAACCATTTACAGAATCTTATCCTGAATATGGACAAGGTGGTGAATTACAAATGATACGTTTAAGATGGGATGAGGATTTGATAATAAAAATATGATAGACTTGATATTTTACCAAATCCTAGAACAGATTTAATATTAAAAGAAGAAATAATGAAATAAGTAGTAATGAAAATAGCTATGTAAGAATATAGGAGATATTTTTCAAATCATATAAAAAAACAAAAAATTTAAGGAGAGTATTACAAAAATGAGAACTTACGAAGAAGATAAAAGAGATTTAATTTATTTAATTAATAAATATTGTATAGATGATTTAAAAGAAGAGCTTTTAGATATAGTTAAGAATAAATTTGCACCAAAATATATATTTAGTAAGTTTTCTTCTAATTCAAAAAAATGACAAAAGAGGATGCTAATTTGTATTCAATAATTATACATAAATATATATAATTTAGAGCAGTGAACACCAGAAAAAAATTCAAAAATTTTATAAGAGGTGAAAAAAAGAAAATGAATTTTTTTAAAAATTAAAAGATGCAGCAAATAAATTATTAGAATTTATGGAAAAATATGATTTAAATAATTATAATGAAAGATTAGTAAGAAAATTTCTAAAAAGAGTTGATATATGTGATAGATATAGATGAAATAAATGATGTTAAAAATATCAAGAAGTTAAGGAAATAATAGGCAGATTATATCCACCAAGAGGAGGCTTGTGAGAAATGTATGTAGCTGATGAAGATAGAGAGAAAATGAATAAAATAAATGATGAATTCGAAGAATTAAAGAAAAATCACATTATTAGATTAACCAATAGAATTATTTTAAAAGTTATATAAATTTGAACTGCAATGGGTATTTCCAGGAGAAATAGTGTCTAAATATAATGATGTAAATAAATATGAATATAATGCTACTACCAATCCTTATTCATTATCAATAGGAGATGATCCACCGATAAATAATTTTTATGGTGGAATGTATAATGATGCTTCAAATGAAAGTGGGATATTTGTAAGAATGGGAGATAAAATAAAACCCTATGGAAGTTGGTATACAAAAAGTCTCTAAGAATTCAGAAGTAGAAGCAAGGGTAGACCTTGCCATTAAAAAATGGTGGGTTAAAGCCTAATGGTGAAATAAGAATAACAAAATATGGAGGAGATAAATCAATATTAGATACAATGTATTATATTGAATTTCCAGAAGGTATACCTAAATATAAAGATGACCAGTGGGTTATCAAGGAGTGATCATTTTTTAGGGTGGGTTAGATCAGGAGCAATATTTTATTCCAAATTCAAGAAATTTTTGGTAAAGTAATAAAAAGTCACCCTATTAAATAGCAAATGAAAGGAGCTGTATAATTATGATATGCGAAGATTTAAAAAGTAGAAAAAAATTTTGTAGAAGAAGATTTTATAGAACTTAGGGACTCAGTAGAAGGGCTAATAAGTGTAATTGAAAAAATATAAAGATATGGAAAAAGATTCAGATGAATATATAACGGAATTAAAAAGAGTTTTTTTAGAAGAAGTTAATTTAACATTAGAAGATAACAGATAAGGAATTAAAAAACTTAAATTCTTTAAGAAAAAGTTATTTTAATTCACATACTAATAGTATTTCAGAATATGCAGTTTATGATAAAAATGATTTAGAAAAACACATAAAGTTAACAAAAGAAATAACAGTAGCAGTAAGTAGATTTGGAAAAAAATTCTTTTATAAGATTACAGAAAAAGTTATTTATCATATGATTTAGTGTAAAATATACAATTAATTTATGAGAAGCTGTATAGATAGAAGATATGAGCCACATCCAAAATCTTGGATAAAAGATTTTGGGTGTGGCTCACTATTCTAGTTTAGTATCAGATAGTGAGTAACAAATGAAGAACAATTACTTTTAGAAAAATAAAGTAAATTCTGTTCAAGGTAAAGTACTTATAAATGATGGAACACCTGGTGGGACAACAAAAAGCTTATCAAAAAGAATTACTTATCCTGATGGTAGTATGAGTATTTCACAAAAAATTTAACAACTGGAGAAATATCATTTCAGAGATAAATTCATCAGGTCAACGGGTTTTTGAAACATCTTTTAACACCTTACGAAGCAAATACTTTAATAGGAGCAAATTCAAGCTCTAAAATGTTAGTAGGAAATGGAGCAGTAAGTCAAAGTGTTATATCTAAAGTTTTCATATCAGACAGGAAACAATTCTCTAGTATTATATGATAAAACACCTGTACCAGTAGCAACTAATGGAACTTTAGTCCCACCATTAACAACAAATAGAGCACTAGCAACTGTACCATTGTTAACAGATGGAGCAGTAAGTCAAGTAGCAAGTAAGCTACCATATAACCCTGTACTAAAAATCTCCAGTTAAATATCCAAATTTAACTGATAGTGAAAAATAAATTTCTAAATGATTATATGAATAAAGAAATGCCAGGAAAAATAGTGTCTAAATATAATGATGTAAATAAATATGAATATAATGCTACTACCAATCCCATTGATTATCAATAGGAGATGATCCACCGATAAAGTAATTTTTATGGTGGAATGTATAATGATGCTCAAATGAAAGTGGGATATTTGTAAGAATGGGAGATAAAATAAAACCCTATGGAAGTTGGTATACAAAAGTCTCTAAGAATTCAGAAGTAGAAGCAGGGTAGACCTTGCCATTAAAAAAATGGTGGGTTAAGCCTAATGGTGAAATAAGAATAACAAAATATGGAGGAGATAAATCAATATAGATACAATGTATTATATTGAATTTTCCAGAAGGTATACCTAAATATAAAGAGACCAGTGGGTTATCAAGGAGGAATCATTTTTAGGTGGAGTTAGATCAGGAGCAATATTTTATTCCAAATTCAAGAAATTTTTGGTAAAAGTAATAAAAAGTCACCCTATTAAATAGCAAATGAAAAAGGAGCTGTATAATTATGATATGCGAAAGATTTAAAAAGTAGATTTTTGTAGAAGAAGATTTTTATAGAACTTAGGGACTCAGTAGAAGGGCTAATAAGTGTAATTGAAAAATATAAAGATATGGAAAAAGATTCAGATGAATATATAACGGAATTAAAAGAGTTTTTAGAAGAAGTTAATTTAACATTAGAAGAAAAATAACAGATAAGGAATTAAAAAACTTAAATTCTTTTAAGAAAAAGTTATTTTAATTCACATACTAATAGTATTTCAGAATATGCAGTTTATGATAAAAATGATTTAGAAAAAACACATAAAGTTAACAAAGAAATAACAGTAGCAGTAAGTAGATTTGGAAAAAAATTCTTTATAAGATTACAGAAAAAGTTATTTATCATATGATTTAGTGTAAAATATACAATTAATTTATGAGAAGCTGTATAGATAGAAGATATGAGCCACATCCAAAAATCTTGGATACAAAGATTTTGGGTGTGGCTCACTTGTTCCTAGTTTAGTATCAGATAGTGAAGTAACAAATGAAGAACAATTACTTTTTAGAAAAATAAAGTAAATTCTGTTCAAGGTAAAGTACTTATAAATGATGGAACACCTGGTGGGACAACAAAAAGCTTATCAAAAAGAATTACTTATCCTGATGGTAGTATGAGTATTTCACAAAAATTTAACAACTGGAGAAATATCATTTCAGGAATAAATTCATCAGGTCAACGGGTTTTTGAAACATCTTTAACACCTTACGAAGCAAATACTTTAATAGGAGCAAATTCAAGCTCTAAAAATGTTAGTAGGAAATGGAGCAGTAAGTCAAAGTATTATATCTAGAGTTTCGTATCAAACAAGAAAACAATTCTCTAGTATTATATGATAAAACACCGGTACCAGTAGCAAACTAACGGAACTTTAGTAGCACCATTAACAACAAATAGAAGACTAGCAACTGTACCGTTGTTAACAGATGGAGCAACAAAGTAACAAGTAAGCTCACCATATAACCCTGATGATTAAAATCTTCAGTTAAATATCCAAATTTAACTGATAGTGAAAAATAAATTTTTGAATGATTATATGGATAAAGAAATTCCAGGAAAAATAGTGTCTAAATATAATGATGTAAATAAATATGAATATAATGCTACTACCAATCCCTATCCATTATCAATAGGAGATGATCCACCAATAAATAATTTTTATAATGGAATGTATAATGATGCTCAGATGAAAGTGGGATATTTGCAAGAATGGGAGATGAAACTTATCCTTATGGAAGTTGGTATACAAGAGTTGCTAAGAATTGAGAAGTAGAAGCAAGGGTAGACCTTGCCATTAAAAATGGTGGGTTAAAGCCTAATGCTGAAATTAAGATAAGAGAATATGGAGCTGATAAATCAATATTGGATACAGTATATTATATTGAATTTCCAGAAGGAATACCTAAATATAAAGGACCAGTGGGTTATCAAGTGACCATTTCTTGGAGGATTAAAATCAAGAACAATATTTTTATTCCAAATTCAAAAAGTTTTGGTAAAGTAATAAAAAGTTATCCTGTTAAATAATAAATGAAAGGAGTTAACAATTATGATATGGGAAGAATTAAAAAGCAGAAAAATTTTGTAGAAGAAGATTTTAGAACTTAGAGACTCAGTAGAAGAAATCATAAAAATTTTTGAAAAATATAAGGATATGAGAAAGAACTCAAAAAGGATATATAGAAGAGATGAAAAGATTTTTAGGAGAAATCAATATAACATTAAAAAGAAAAATTAACAGATAAAAGAATTAATAAATTTAGTTGAATTAAGAAGAACTTATTTTTAATTTTCATGATAATAGTCTTTCAGAATATGGAGTCTATAGTAAAGATGATTTAGAAAACACACAGAGTTAACAGAGAAATAACAGTAGTAGAAAGATTATTCTTTATAAAATTACAGAAAAATAGATTATCATATATCTTAGTATAAGAAAATAATTAATTTAAGAAAAAGCTATATAGATGGAACATATATATA
>BNJS01001360.1_pt1 | contig 102872 bp, 143 predicted proteins | sample 8540461 | NCBI WGS metagenome assembly BNJS01 (sample SAMD00202454, study PRJDB9452) | human saliva metagenome | isolation source: human saliva | place: Japan | reverse complement strand
CAGGTTCTGCTCCGTGTGATGAAGTCTTGCAATATCAGGTCTTCTGCCGAAACCATCGAACCGCATGTCGATATATATCCTGTTCATGGGCGTTTGTGTCTTATTCGTTTTTGCATTGCTGCAGACCGCTTGGCTACAGCTGAGCATCTGCCTCTACAGCGTCTGTACGGCTAACCACGTGATAATTTCCACCGTGGCGGCGGGGCAATGCCAGCATGTTGGCGATGTCTTGATAGAATCTTTTCTATAGCCAACCAAAACATGCGCGCGGGTGGTGAGTGCCGATGGCGGCGATTGATGCTAGCCAGTTCTTCAGCCGGAGTACAGCGTCGTCGGGCGTTTTGCATGTCGGGGAAGCCCAGAAAATCCTATCCAGCCGAAGTGCTCAACACCTCCGTCTGTTTCACGCGGTTTGCGTTCACGTCGCAGGTAGATCGACGCTCTGTGTTATGCCACGCGTGGCAACCATGCGCGTTACGTTTTCGCGAGTTGCGCGCCAAGCTTCTTGCGCCGCCGCACTCTAGATGGCATCGCTCACGCACCTCTTCGGCCATCTCCCTGCATCCTCAGAGTGCCGTGGGCATGGCAATGAAAGGTGTTAGAGAGACGGCTGATGAACCCGTTGAAAGGCCAGCGAAGCTTCCTTGCGAGATTGCGCACGAAGTTCATGATGAGTTCGTTCATGGGTGGCATGTGGGGCGCGTGCTGCGCTTGCCGTTTAATGAATAGGATCGTAATGAAACGACGACAATATTATGGATCGGCATTTCACAAATAAACGTGGCTTTCATTTCTGAAGGCGCTGGCTGGCGATTGTGTGATCGACAGTGCTAACGGGTTGGTCCGGCAGGTCCGTGCGCGAGACAATTTGCAGCGACGGTTTGCTGGGCTGACGTTGTCCAGAAAGTAAGCACGCCGTGACGAGTTGAAAAGCTGACGAGGCTTTTGTTGCTCGCACACTAATCAAGATTTTATATGCCTACAAAAGCACATAGGCGCACCAAGGCATATTGCTCTCTCTTCTGCTGAAAAGGGTTGTGTTTGCACCTCTCGTTTCCCTATCTTTTTGTTTGAGCAGAAAAGGGTCGTGATTAGAACCTGTATGCAGCGCAAAGATAACAATAAATTAGCGATTTGGAGACATAAATTTAGCTTACGTTTGCCTTTACTATGTCAATAATTTGCATCGCTGTACAAATAAGCGTGAAAAAGCTAGACTGTTAACCATTGTGAGGATGTGAAATCATGCGCGAGTTCGGGATAAAAACACTCATCCTCATGCCAACTTGGCGCGTAGCACGGAGATTGGCAGGAAATGGTTGCTACTTCTCTTCGATCTTGTTCAAAGCATGTTATTTACCTCCAGATAGCAATTAACCCTTCCGATCGGGCATCGCATTTCATTCTTCCGAGAAATGCGCTTGCTAAACCCTGATGATGCGCTGATTACATTAATCGCCGTGTTAGCATTTTGTTTTAGGACGGCTGTTTCCAGTTGAAGTTGGAATGCTACAGTTCGTTGAACCTGGAACCCTGTTCCAACTTGTCCTGGAACAGGGTCCAACCTAGCTATGTAACAAGGCGGAGCTGAGCTGCCACTGCAAGGCGCTGTGGGTGAGGCGTGAAGGTGGTGTTGGAGGGCGGAAAGGTGAGTTGATGGCGATGATGGGCTGTGGAAAGAACCGCCTTTCAGAATAATGCCAAGCGGGTATTAAACGTTGCGAGGATTTGCAGGATAAGAAGAAACTCGATGTGCTAACTATCGTGTAGCAGTTGTCTGCCTTTGAGTGTGTGTTTGTTGTGTTATGAACAAATTCTTGAGAGCTGATAATTTCACCGTTTCGCAGAGTTTATCGACAGCTATCTTCCAAATCACTGAGGTCTTGCTGTTTTGAGGTGTGCAATATGGCTTTGGTCTGTAGCTAGCAGCATAATCAGAGTGATTATCCTACGTTGTAGCCGCGTGCACCTCTATCTTTTTGCACGGTGAGACATAAAAGATGGGCTCGAAATTTGGTCGCATCCCGAAAACAAGTACCTTTGCACCCGTTAATGTCCTATGGTGTAATGGTAGCACCGGTTACGGTTCTGTATCAGCGGTGGTTCGAGGTCCATCTGGGACAACATGCGAGGCTCTTTCTTACGTGGAAGAGCCTCTTTTTCAATCCTAACACGCCCTAGACCGTTTGTTTGAATGAGTCCGAAATGTTCGTCAGAAACGTTTGTGTTTTACGCGTTGGTGATAAAATGTGTACACGACACGCGGCATGCCCTATCACAAACAAAACCCACAGCCTTTGACCCAGAAAGGTTCTTGCCTTGAGTAGAGACAAGGCGGACGTGTTTTGGCGTGGGTGGGCGGTTGGCAAAATCTGAAACGCAAAGACTTACCGCATATCGCCGCAACTAAAGAAATAGACCAGCGCAGGCTCATGAGATTATCAGTTTATAAAGCCATGGCATCGCTCAAACAGAACTGACGCGCAAAAATTCAAAGAACGAATAAACTACAGTATGTATCAACGAATGAAAATCTCTAAACTCCTCATCCAGTGGGCATATCGATGCTGCGCGAGTCGCGGCTGCCAATGCCAGACACGCTTGTTCGATGCACACACCGATAACGACGTGCAAATGTGGTGCTGGAAGTGAAGTCTAACGGGCGGCTTTACCAAGCTTACGGGCGAAAGACGCCAGCGAGGCACACCCTCTCCCTGCTTTACTATGCCGCATGGCCAACCACACTTGCCCCATGCCAGCGAGCAACAGGTGATGTCTCATGTTAGCTGGGAACGGAAGACTGTCGAACCAACTGACCTTCTTACAACAATAGCAGCCACTTCCGGTGATACGTGTCCTGCTATGCGCGCAATGGACCGAAACTCTGTGACTGCGCGACAGTATCCGATAAGTGTGAAACCTGCACTATTTGGCATACACCAAGCAGCGTTGTTGCCAATGGACGGAGATTAGTCCATGGCGAGGCCAAGCCAATAAGCCTCGCGGGCGATACGCATCAGGCCCAACGCTCTATTTCGAAGACACGTATTACCTAACCGAGATTTAGTGGCGATTGGGCGCGCGAGATGCAGATAGCGACCGTGGCAACTCCTTCGGACGCAAGACGATGAGACGCTCGATCTCGGGTACGCGAGGCCGCCATGTTGGCCTTTCGCTTTCTTCGAAGTTGGTCCTCGTTCGCGCCTGTTTCCGCGAAAACCACGTGCCGGGTGCTCATGGGCACCATCGGATGGGACAGGCAACATCCGTTTTACCAGCTCAGGCAGACCACGACAACCAACTGCGGGTGTTGGCGGCTGGCGTCAATCCCGACGCCTCGACCTGCACGCGACGACCGCGGCAAAACGCTTTAAAACGCCCGGTTATCTTCACCCCTAAGCGCAAAGGGACGGGGCAGGGCAGCGAAATTTTTCGGCGTTGGGCCCTTAAATCTGGGCTGACATACGCATGGCGCAAGAAGACCGCATGACACTGCTCAATAGCTGGGAAAACACGCTTGCTTCGACTTCGACGAACAGAAGTTGAAACCACCTGCTGGGCGGCCACCCTGGGTGCGGACCTCTTTTTGCTGGACGATGGCTGGTTTGGCAGCCGCTATCCGCTGCAGCAATGATAAAGGCTGGGCTGGGCGACTGGCAGACTAATCGTGCCAAACTTCGCAGTGGAATACCCGCCACCGGTGAAAGGGCGAACGAACAAGGTGGACTTTGGCATCTGGATTGGGCCGAAATGGTGAACCCCGAAAGCGAACTGGCGCAGCCGCATTGGATGTGCATTTACCGACGCGACGACCTTTCGCCATCCGGCTGGTGCTGGGCCTAACAAACCCTGAGGTGCAGAGACTTTGTTTTCCGTGCTGTGATGAACGCGGGCGGCTAATGAAGGGATCAACATTAGGATTCGCCGAAATGGGATTGCAACAGTCCGATAACCAACGTCTTTTCGCCCCACCTAAAAAGCGCGACAAGGCCAACCTGTCGTTGACTATGTGCGCGGACTTTATGCTCGATTCTCTCAACCGCGTTGCAGGCGAGTATCCCCAGCTATACATGATGTTGTGTTCGGGCGGAGGTGGCCGTTGCGACTTCGAAGCCGTTAAAGTATTTCCGCGAGGTTTGGTGTTCGAAAGACAATACCGACCCTGTTGAACCGCATCTACATCCAATGGGCTTTCTCGCGCTAACTGCCTGCAAAGGCCTTATGTGTTCACGCACGTAACCGGCTGGAACGAGAGGCGTCGGTGAAGTTTCGTTTAGATGTCGACTTCTCTTGCAAGTCGGGTTTCGACCTCGACCTCTCAAAGCACCTTTCTGCCGACGATTTGGCCCTATTGCCAAAGCCGCCATCAAAAGTATAACCGACTTAAACCCGTTATTTTCTCTCCCAACGCCTCTATCGTTTTGGTGTCGCCCTACAGAAACCAATCATTGCGCCACTGATGCGTGTTGGCAGCGACGATGCAAACACATGCCTGTGCTCTTCGCCTACCATGTACCTGCATCCGCGGTGCGGCGAGAAACCATCATCAACTGCCGTTTGCAAAGGGTTCAGACCGCCACCGCACTTATCGTGTGCGCGAAGATTTGCCTGATGCGGGCGCATGAAAGCGGGCTACCCTTCCACAACAAAGCCTTTCGCGACTATCTGCATAAGGTTGGCCTCAAGGTTTTCAGGTGAGGAATCAACTCGATTTCAGTCCGAATTATAGAATGGTGAACGAGAGAAATGAGGGGGACATCGCTATTCTTGCGGGTTGTTTGGAGATGAAAGCAAATCATAATAGCCCGTGATACATGTGTGAGCCATGTTGCGCAAACACCGCGTAGTGTATGTGGTTGAGGATCACACAGATTGGTTGGGCGAAACAAAAAGTGAAAGGGTGAAAAGATTGAAGAAAGATGAGAATAGCGGTAAGTGAGGCATCAGGGGGCAACATGTAAGTGTCGGATTGATATTCTAAGTATGGATGCGCGTGAGTTCGGGACAAATATGATGATAAACTTGCTGGGGCGAACATATAACTCCGCAACAGCCGCATCTGCGCTCAAGTGGTATTGGGTCATCTACACGCGTAGCGCGTGTGGTCTTTGCAGTAGACGCAGGGTTGGGACTAAAGCGACCTACCCTGTCTAACAGTGCCATCTAACCCACAGGCCGTAGGTCTTGGTCTTTCTTGATAGTGTTGTGGCCGTGGATGTTGTTTGTTGCGGGGGATGCTGACGGCGTATTTGAGAGAGAAGAAAATGGCATCAATAAACGAGCAGAAGAACATGAAAACGAGGAGCGTATTGTGTCTATTCTTCTTCACCTAGGAGTGCTTTCACCATGGAAACGAGTGCCAAGACCTACGAGCCTTGTTATCTTTCCACATCGTTTGGGCAGGGTAGATCGCACGCTCCCCAACCCTGCCCTATCAAAACAAAGCTAACCGCTGCACGCGGTGAGTTGGCATCATAGATGTCTGTTGCATCTGGCACAGATTCACAGTATATGGTGCTTAATCTCTCGAGTTAGCAGAATATGAAAAGACAACAGAAGGGAAAAGGAGCAACAACGGACCAGATTGGGGCTGATACACAACAAAGTCCCGAACAGGAAGAACCTGTTCAGGACTTTTTATATGGAGGTCAAATATATACGAAAGGAGGTTTATGCAGTGCACGAGGGCAGCCAACACGATGGCGCATAACCATCTGGCGAGCTACGCGCCATGCCTACTCTAACCGTGGCTTTACAGATGAGGCGAGTGCGGGCGTTGAGATGAGCCACGCGGCTTCGCGCGCTAGCAATGGTTGCGTGCCTTTTGATGCTTGCGTTTGGGCATCGAACGCAGGTTGCTCATCCGTGACCGTGCCAACCTCGTAAAGAGTCTTGGTTTCAGGCACGTAGATTCTCAGGCTTGCTCAATGATACTTAAGCAGCCAGTTGTATCTGTTTTGTGACCGTTTCCAAATTGTCGTATGCGCTTTGCATCTGTATAAGCAGCAGTTGCCTGCTGTGCTTCCTTCGCTACCACGGCTCTCTGCTCGGCTGTATTTCTGACTGTTTCGGTCGCGATTACCCCACCAGTTGCTGATGGGCACACTAAGTGTGGCCAATCCCACCCCACGATGGTGCGCCTTTGCATTGGTAGGGTGCGTGATACATGCGCAACGCCAACGGCCGGTGTGGGCATCAGTTCGCCCGCGCACACGCGTTAGCAGGTGGTTGGCCTCTACCTTCTTGTCGAGCAAACGCATTTCCGTGCGCTGCTCCAAAGCCGTTGTGTGGTTTACGGAGAGCTGTCGTGGGTCCGGGCAACTCGGTGGTGAGGGTTCGGTCGATGTTGATATCTTCACCCTGTTTGCCGATATATTGTGCCAGCACCATTTTGCACAGCGAGATTCCGTTGTTAAGTTTCGGGCGGTTAACGGCCATCTCGTTTTGCTTCAACTTTACGCTCAGCACATCATTTTGTTAGCCACGCCCCTTCGTATGCGTTGACAGCAGCATCGATGAGATGTCAGCTGGCAGCTCGGCAGCGTCTGGCGTCATACTCTTGTTCGTAAAAGCGCCAACAATTTGCTGTAATAAACTCTCGGTGGTTTTGTGCCACATCGTCAGCGCTACAGTTTCGAGCATCAGCTACACCTTCACCTGCGTTTGCACGGTGGCTGGCATATTGGCGTGATGAGTGCGACCACCAACAAATACGGGTTGCGCCCAGCCACGAGCGACGCCAGCGTACCCACCATGGCTTAATAGCCTGCAAAGAAAGTGTGGCTGTGGGCAGCGCAGCCGGTACCTGGCGAGTTCAATCCCAGCACCGCTTTACGATGGCGGCTAGCTTTTTGTTGGTCGGCAGCAGCCGACGGTGAAACTTCTTCTTGGACCGGGAAGTAATCGGGCGAGTGAAAATAGGTTTGCGATTGGCCGTAACCGTTGGCAAATGTTGCTCCGCGCCTCTTTCTGTTGCTCTTTCGCAGCGGTTATTTCCAGTCGTGCCCGTTTCAGTTTCACGTTGTTTCTTTGGCCAACGCCTTGCGCATTGGTCTAGCGAAATATTGTCTATACGCGTGTAATCGTGTCAAACAGGGAATCAAAAGCAGGAAAAATCTTTTAAGTTCGCCAGGTATTTAAGTTCGCGGGTTTTGAGTTCATGCAGGTTTGTGAGGGAGTTAAGGAGTTGTGGAGTTAAGGAGTTAGAGCACGTATGCTGCTGTGGAGATTCAGAGATTATATGCTAGAAGCTGACCGTATGCAGTGTGAGTTTAGGAAATGATGGAGTTAAAGAGAAGCTAATCCGTATGTGCACTTGTGCGGCTAAGCTAATGACTGACTCCTTAACTCCTAACTCCAGACTCCCTTAACTCCTAGGTAGCTTCCATGCTGCGTTCTCTTTCTGTCTTCCCACCCCAAAATCATCCCAATAACCGATGCAGGTGTCATCATGGTGACGATAGAAAGAGTAGCGAGATGATTGTGCAAACAAACCACCGCCCACTTAGGCCCCCACAGCGGCGGCAGCACGTAACCATGGGGATAACCGCACCCATTGATGCGGCTGCACTTACGCAAGGAAGATGGGGCGCCCACGACGTTGGGCTGCTTGCGGGGCGCTTTTGCTTTGCGATAGGCGATGATGCACGCAGGCTCTTCGGCATAGTCTATCATGACGATGCCCGTTACGCACGATTGATGCCCATCAGCGAGATAATGCCCATGCGCGCGGTGATACCCACACTCTTGTCCCATGATGAAGCGCGCCCGTAGCTGCGCGACAGCGAGAGCAATAACGATACCATGATGACCAACGACATACGAATGTCTTTTGAAATGGAACAACGAGATGCGCGAAGATAATCATCACAGGAGATGGCCAAACCGCTGCTATATATCTGTGGCTCCGGTTTCTGGGGTCTCTCCTGACCTCAATAGTCATGGTCACTCCTTGGCGCAGGTTTAATCTTATTCACCTCGTCTATCACCTTATCCGTTACGTCGTTGAGGGTTCGCGCGCGTTGAGGTGTCCGGCCGCGGCAAAGACATCGAACGAACGCCGTTGCGATGGTGATGGAGTGTATGTCAGTCGGGCGTCACTAGCCACCACCTGTCTTAGCGGCACGTTTGCGAGGGGAGCGGTCCGCGTAACGGTAGCGTTTTCCGAGGTCTGCCGGTGTTGTGATGACATGACTGTCTTTTAGCGTAACCGCACGGGTAGTCGCCCTCGACCGTGGTAGGTGGCGCGCCATCGCCAAGACGCGTGGCGTAATGCAGTTGAGGCCAAAAGGCTCTTGCTCGTACCCAATCGTGATGCCTCACGTGAGTCGTCAATCTGCGTCAAGACCCGAGGTCGTACCGTCGAAGTTGTTTGCGAACCAGCAACCGATTTCGGGCATGGCACGCACGCGACGGTGTTGGCACTATCACGGCTTGATGAATGGCCTTGAGGGTCGTCGCCACTGAACCTTATCTCTGCGGGCGAACTGGCATCCGCTGATAATCGAGCTGCTTGATGCGCACCTGTGCTTCGGCAAAATGGTCCCGGTATATCGCGTGGTGAAGCTGTCTACAGGTGCCACGGTGGCAGCGTCGTTGTCGGTGTTTTACGATACGCTGGGCATAGTTGGTGCCGCGTTGGGGTGCGGCGCATGCTTATTTTGGAAGCGGGGCGACGACATGCCGTAGAATGTGGAAATGTTGCGTATGCGCTTGTCGGCTTGCATCATGTGTTGCGTAGACTGTCGGCCACGGCAGCCGTGCGTTCGATGCTCGTTCCGTGGCGAGCGATCGTCTCTGCGGCAAACTGGTTGCGTTCGGCACGTGTGGCAAAAGCTTCTGCGGCATCTTCGCAAGGAAGGCGTGGCGCACGCAAGCACCACCGAGCGCGCAATACCCTAAAGTGATGAACGGATGGGCGAAACAACGCTCGATAAGACGATGCGTAATAACCCTGTATGATGTCAGGAAAGGTGCGTCGCTCGTGTGCCCTCGCCCATGTTTTCTTTCTTCTAAGCCCTTACGTATAAAGGTGATTGCATCCAAGGCACCTGCACGGCCGTACAAAGCGATGCGCCCAGCGCCACTGATGCCCAAAGGGAACCACTTCACGAAGTCTTTCGCGATGCCTTTCATCGGCAGCGAGCAACAGGGGAAGAAAGGTGATGGAGATGGCCAATGTGGCGCTGAAGATGAGACGAGAAGACTCTTTCTGGCCAAAGATAGGTGGCGGCATGCCAGCGGCTCATGCAACCTAAATCTGTCTTCTCACACGCCACAGGTCGATATTAACGATGGAGTTGTCTACAATCATACCCAAAGGCCACTATGAGGCTTTAGCGAGGGTTACGGTGTTAAGCTCCTATTCCGAAAGCGTAGAACAGTCCGAGGGTTATAAATGGTGATAGGGATGGTGCTAGCAGCCTTACGCTTTTGCCACGCGCATGGGCAGCAAAAGCATGATAACCGCCACCACCGAGGGCACGCAATGAAGCAGTTCTTTGAGGAAATCGACAACCGAGGTTAACAGCAACCTCGCTCCCAGTCGGTGATGGTATAGATGCTCACGTCTTGTGGCAACGCTTCTTGGAGACTGACCCAGATATCGCTACGCCTATCTCAAATTGCACGATGTTGCTTCCCTCGTTCGTCTCTACCGAGAGCACGAGCGCTTTACGCCCGATTGTTTTAACGTATTTGTTGGCAGTACTCAGCTGGCTTGATGGTGGCGATGTCGGCGCAGACGGATAACGTTGCCGCGCGGGTCGCTGTGCACGATGCGGTTGGCCACGTCGTTCCTCGGTGTTCGTTGCGAACGCAGGTGGCCCAATGGGACGTGTCGTTTGTCCGTCATCAACGCTTTCCACGCTCGCCAGCGTCATGCCTTGTGCGGAGAGATTGGCTAAGGCGTTGCCGGTTGATGCCGTAATCCGACGGCTTGTCGCGGTCTACATGCACGCCAATTTCTTCGCCCTGCTCGCCGCTCGCACGTAGATTAGCCGAGCTCGGGAGATGATGGTGCGCGAGGCGATCTTTCAGCGATGATGTTCGCTTATACTCGTGCAGCTCGCGGTAGAGTCTTGGTTTCTCTCCAATGTGATGAGCATGGCCGAAGTGTCGCCGGAAAGTGCGTCGTTGGCTGTCAGCCGAAGCTGCCACTGTGGCAACGACACCGCAAAGCTGTTGCCGCTTAATGTTAGCTTGCTCCAAAACTCGTCTTTGTTAGTTACGTCGTCGTTCGGTTTCAACGAAGATGTAGAGCTATTCCGTCTTTTTGTTTGTTAGCGCGTCTTAACTCCTTCTTTTCATCTCCTTAAAGCTCCAAAGGAATGTCTCTAAAGGGTTTTCGTCACACGACCGCTTCCACCTCGGCAGAGGTGGCTGCCGAGACATACGACTGACCCACCACGCCTTGGCGGATGAGTGAAAGAAATTCGTTTTGGGCATGTTGATGAGTGCGAACACACGAAACCGATGACAGGCACGCATCAACAGGGAGCATGATGCTTGTTGTGACGCATCACACTTTCTATGATGCTTTCTTTGCGTTTGCATAATAGTGCCAATGTTATGTGGAGTTCATAGAGGTCTTTGAGTTGGTGAGTTCATGAGTTTCATTAGACCTTACTTATTGATCTTTTAAATCCATGTTTGTGGGGAGAACATCCAGCTTATGAGGCCTTAAAGCTGACCAATAGCTGTGTGTGTGTGATTGCATTCACAAGTCTTTGGTCTTATTAGTTGACTCACCAAGCTTATGGTACAAAACTCACAGGCTCAAGCATTTAAATCACTTTCACTCCTTCGCTCACGCTGTTTTGTCACGTTTACGATGTATCCTTGTCGCCTTGCGATGAGTCCGGCGATTAACCACCACGCCGCTTTGGCGCTACGCCTCCTGGCGGGTACTCTCGGCGGTGTGCCGTACCGTCTTCCACCACCCAGGCGTAGGTTTGGCCCGTCTATCGGCACGGCTGCTTGGCGGCGCAACGATGCCTTGCACGCACACCCTGCTGCCAGCGGTGCGCGCTGCAAACCATGCGGAAGCGGCTGATGGCCTGCGTTGGGAAGACTGACTGATAACAACTTTATCAGCACGTAGCGACTTGAGTAAGTTGGCTTGTCTGCCTTTCTCGGTAACCTTGCCCACAAAAGCCTTTCCGCCCTGAGGGCCGACACCGTGAAGGGCACCGACTGGCGCTTTGCTAATGCGAAATTTCGTTTTCCGGGTACGGCGATTACTCATCTCCACTCGGTCTACCAAGCACCGGCTAAAGCATCCCAATCGGGTGCCATATTGTTGCCCGTGTCTACCATTCGCTGCGAGATATAAACCCGTCGAAAGGTGCGCGCAGTTCACTGGTTTTGCAGCGTCTTGCCGCAATGCGCTCGGCTGCTTCAGCTTCAATTGCCAACTCGATTTGCACGTCAACAAAGCGTATTTCGGGCAAAACTACGGCACGCTTATATGGTTGTTCAGCACACGGCTTAAAAGGCATCGCGTGCTTTGCAGCGGTGGGTGCTCATCGCCCGTCATGCGCACTTTGTCCGAGGTTTTCGCTCAATTACTGCTATGTAGCTGGCGTTTACGCACTGCCTGACCTTCGTCGGCCAACTACCTGCGACACTGTTCGGTCGTGGCGAAACTCAAAGAAATGAACCATAACTCTGCCAGAATAACGCCTACATGCGGTGCGAGCTTCCGTCAGCGTTGCCGTCTGTACGGTCATCAGTTTTCACCTTGATACGGTGTAACGGCTTCACTCTTCTTTCTTGCACTGTTGCAGCCGCTCGAGCATCACTATGCGTTACGGCTGCGGACGCAAACGATTACTGTCATATTTCCTTTTTACCTTGATGCTATTAGCAGTAAATGCCCATCAAACATGTTTGGCTGATAACCGCCTTTGTGCATTAGAAATGCCATTGTTTATGTTTTGACGGAGTGCAAAATTAAGGATATAAATTGCTTCTCGCAAAGGTTGAAAATGGCTCAAATGTTCTATTTTATATATTAACAAGAAAATAAAGCCATTCACGTCGTATTATATACCGAAAAAGTGAGTACATTTGCAATAAACAAAATACCACAGCATGACAACGATTGCAGCTTCCCTTTACACGCCGTGGCTTTACTTCGGCGGAATATCGAAAGCCAGAAGCGGGGCGGCTTCTGTCTTCCACCCTATCGCATTTTCCTTGCCTTGTTCTTGTAGTACGCAAGGCAGTATAAGTGTGAACATGGATAGTGGTGCCTGCCATGTTAATAAGGCGACTCGCTTTTCATCCCGCCAGTGATGCGCTGACGCCATAGGCTCGTTCAGCGGCGATCTGCGTGGGATAGTTTTGTATGTTGGCTACGATTTCATCATCCCGATGATAGTGAACAAGACGATGGACATCACCACGGGATTGTGACTGCGGTGAACACCCGTTCCTGTCGCTTTCCGTGATCCAATACGACCGTATTCTTACGCGATGCGAAACCTTGATGGCACGCAGGAGGCGCACGAAAACGAGGTTATGCCAACTCGCGCCCAACCCCGCGGGTGATAACGTGTTATCGTCGATGTGCCGAACGCTGACCTACGAAATTTTAAACTGCTACTGATGAGCCACCATTTGCAGAGTGGGCACGTGGAGATGTGAGCCGATAAGCTGGCGCAAAACTTCATTGTCGAGCGTGCAACAACTACCGCAAGCATCGCGATGTGGCTACCTGTCGACCCAGCTTTTGCGTTACGCCAGCCTTATCTATCGGTGGTTGTAGAAAGAAAACGGGTAAAACGGCGCTTACAATGGATTAACGACATCGTGATGAGCGATGCCCGTCAGCTGATGCTATAGCGATAAAGCATCAAGGAGATTGTAGCGACATTACGGGTTTCCCCCAACCAATCGTTCTTCGGCAAATACTGGCGCACTTTTCTGGGCAAGTCGCCCAAGCGGTTCAGAGTTCGAAGGTAGAGGCTGGAAGGCGAGGGTTGGGCAAACGGGCGGTGATGCGGTGCGTGGAACCAATTGAGATAGACGGGCGGCATGGGTGGTGCTCCAGCTATCGGGCTAGACACATCTTTATAACTAGCCTCTCGAACCTACAACGTCCCATGGCCACGCTACGAGCCTGTAGTGGTGTGGCTACAAAGAGCAAGGTTGTAGTGCCACTACCGACGTGTTGTAGTGTCACTGCAAAGCAACAGCAGTCATCGACGACCGCAAACGCCTATTTAGCACTGCTCGTTAATGATGAAAACGTTGCTCATGAGACATTATTAAAGACTTTATCCGTAACAAACGGCTTATCAGCCATAGCAGCAATCGAGGGTGATTAGCCAATGCCAAAGCGCATCAGTTTCTTGCCTACTGTTCCACACGCAGGTTACCGCACAAAACCGTCGCTAGCAAAACAGGATTTCGAGCTACTGCGCCAAATCACTCTGCTTTTCTTGATATACAGCGCAGCTGGTGATAAAGCTTGATTGAGATGGCTGTTCCTATCACAATGGTTATAATCGATGCTTCTGGCAAACTCTCCGCCAGTTAATATGTCGGGGCCTGATATTGACGGCGTGATAAGTGGAGTGAGACCTGTTGCTTGCCCAGACACGCTGCGGCATGTTACCTTGTATATAATTTCCAGCCCCAATGCATTCCTATTGGAACCCATGTCGTTTTGATGGTAAGCGTGAGCTATATGGCCATTAGCCATCGAGTTGAGAGACTGGTGCCAAAGGAAGCCATACCGTTGCGCTGGATTAACGATGTGCAGAGAGCCAAAGATTAGAGGAAACTATCAGGCCAACAGCAATGTTTCACACTTGTCAGCTTAATGGGCGAAAAACAAGACCTCGGCACTACAGTTTCTTCGACAACGCCAGCAACAAGAAAACAGACAACCACCCCAATTGACTGTCTAAATTCGCTTAAACATACGCCCACTGTGTATGTAGTGTCCTGTTAAGTACAAAGTGAGCCACAACAGCCGAGCAAATACAGTGCGGCGATCAACCAATACCCATCTTGTGCATTTACTAGAACCGATCAGCGCGCGCTATCACCTGCATACAGGCCCCGAATGCCTTTTAAAGAAGCGTGCTCAAAAGTAGCGCCCGTCGCTAATAACGACAAAGAGGCAACGCTATGTAGGCAGAAATGTCACACATCAGAATGATTATAAGGATGCCGAATTAGGATAAAGAAGGCGCACAAATCCTATATAAGTAATAAAGCTTTTACCGCATAAGGTTGTCGTCTTTTGATATGATAGCCATAGCATAATGATGTGATGTTCTACATTTTTGTTTTATGGTGCCACAACTTACGAGTTTGAAGGATAAGAAAGCTTAACCTTTATACCATCAGCTGCTACACGGTAGTTGGCGTAACGACTGCTTCTTACTTTTGAACTCGTATTGTTTCCACAAATGGTTATGATACCGATACCCAATAGTACAGATGGCTGTTTGTGCGTTGTAGGCGTGCACCTATTATTATATACCACGCGCGCGCGTACGAAGACGGTGCGTGCATCGCACAGAGGTGTGTTGGCCGTGTGAAAGAGTTGGTGTTGCTGGTGAAGCTTAACGGCCATAAGTTCTCATGAAATGACGGCTAATGAAATTTACTGCACAATCATGTGGTACTAATGTGTGCGGCTTGCAAAATCCAATTGCCATCGTTACAAAGGCGAGAGTTACAAGAATTATTCTGTATGGCAAATAGTTTCTAAAAGCTTTTCTCTTTTGGTGGATATAAAATATAAAGTGCCCTCACATAGATTTAAGTTACGAGCTAGAATAAGACATCGTATATATCCAGTAGATTAGTGTAAAAACCTCTGTTTCTTTAACTACCCATGTGTGCTTGGTGTGGTCTGTTAATTATTGAGGCAGGGTTGGGAGCCATGGCGCTACCTGCCTAAGCTGGAGGGCGAGAAAACAAGGCCGTAGGTCTTGGTGTTTTCGTTAAGATGCGTTTCCTAGGTGGAAGAAGGACCAGGTGCAGGGTTTTCGAGTTTTTCTTTGGATAAATTTAATGTCCATACTACAAAGATAAGAAAATTCCCAATATTTCCAAATCATTTACTTTCTACTATAATTCTGTGTTCAATTTGAGCGATTTAACTAATTACGCAACAAGTAAAGCGAAGTCCTTTTCCTTCCGTATGAATATTTTGTACAGAAGTACAATTTCTTTTAAGAAAATTTGATGGGTTTTGTTTTCTAACTATCGCAGGGGTAGAAATTAGGCAGCACCCACCAACTATTGAGCTTAAAACAATAGAAATATGAAGAAGAAAAATTTAATGGATTTCTCTGACAGAGGAAGAAATGAAAGAGACCTATGGGTAGAAGTTGGCTTGCAGTGCTTGGAAATGAAACAAAAGGCGCATGTTTCGCAAGAACAGACGATGATCAGGCATGCAGGATAGAAGGTGGGGTTCAAATCCTATCTAATTAACAACATGATAAGGGTTGCCCCATAACAATGGCAGCCTTATTTTAGAGAATAATAGGTGATTATGGTCATGATGAAAAAGATGTTTTATCGCCAAACGCGATTTCCTACACTATTGTAGGCTTGTTTGTTTTGCCAAGCCGCAGCAGTTATGGCGCAATCGCAAATCAGGAATAAAAAACCACTTGATGTATGTAGATGCGTCTGTCTTCAATTCCAGGTTTGTGCGGCACAATCCACGAAACGATTATCGACACAGGTGCTTCCACATTGTGTATCATTGATTCTACTTATGCCGTTGATTCTTGCCAATTTAAAAAGTGAACAGTAAATGCATCGATGGGGAGCTAATGGTAAAAACATCCATACATCTTATGTATATGTAGACGATGTGCATTTGGTGGGTGGTTTATACACTAAAGGTGAGATGCTATTTGGTAGATTGGTTGGGAAACTGTAATTCGCTCCTAAGTTTATTATTGTAGGTGGGAGTCTTAAAAGAAAGATTTGTGGTGTTATGACTTAAGGAAAACACACTTCAGCGATATGACTATGCCAAAAGAATGTTGTTGCCACGATAAAATGGGAAAACTATGCCGATGCTGCTTTGAATCACATCTTTTTGAGGGAAAATTGGAGCAAAGAAACACAGATTCTTCGATACTGAGTTCATACAAATGCAGTAACTAACGGTTAACTCAACCGAGTATTAAATTTACGCCAGTGCTAACATTGCCAATCATTAACCTATAAAGAGGATTGGACTATGTAAAACATACCAATGAAATATCAGTTACAATTTTAATTTGGATTTTGTCAAGTCAAGAATGAGTAGATAAAGAACCGTGTTTAAACACAGACTTCCTTCAAAGGTAAGGGAAGTGGGTGTTAGTTATAAACATGAGCGGCTCTTGATTCTAGGTTCTGATTGATGCCTCCCACACTTGCTGTGAAACTATGTAGAGAGCATTTATAAAAGATTAGTTGAGGCTTTTATAGGGCAGTCTGATTAAATGGTGACATTCTGTATAAAATACTTTGTATAGAACACACCTCACGTGTACTTCCTCAACGTACCCACAACCAAGATATTCATCTCGTGCTCTCAAGGTAACACTTTTAATCTCCATATCCAACTTAAAATTGTTGGAATAACAAAATGAACATTTGCGCCTGTATCGTAACTTATTTCATACCATCTTTTAATTCTCGGGAGGATATAATATAGTTCTTCAGGAGACACAAATAAGATACGGCCAAATTATCAGGAGGAGCCAGTATTCTGTCCGCTGATTAATTGATATTTTCTGTGGTCGTTTTAAGTCATCTATAAAGTTCATCTTGTTCTATATTTAATACCTTACTTTATTTAATCCAAAATAGGTCGTTGGCTGCCTATTTCTCACGGCTTTATTTTTTCGAGCTATAACTAAACGAAAGACAAGTTTTTGCTAACTCAACTTCAACAAGCATCATTCTCACTTGGTGAGTCTGTGTTGCACATTCTGATGAACTGGTGCAGTGTGTTTAGTCTGTGTGTTTTCGTTAGTGGTTCCATGCTCTGTTCTGTAGTTGGTTTGGCCTTTTGCAGGCGTTGGAAAACGCCGTTTAGGGTGATCAACTCGCTGTATGTACCGCTCTCGGACACCTGTCGCTTTATCGATAAGCCACGATCCTATCGGCATCTTGATGGTGCTTAGGCGATGGGCGATAACGATGATGGTTTTGCCTTGTGTGGCCAAGGCGCTCAGCATTTCTTTACGAAACGTTCGGAAATGGAGTCGGCGACGGGTATTCATCGAGAATAAGCACTTCGAGGCTGCTATGCGAGGCGTGCGATGGCCATAGCATCGCTCTCCTCTGAAAAGGTTGTACCTTGTTCGCTAACGATGGTGTCTGGCCCTTTGTGACCGTCGACAAATCTTTTAACCCAACTGCGTAATGATGTCTAGTACACGGCGCATATCAGGGTTTATGGGTCGCCGGGCAGATGTTGAAACAACGTGCTGAACAACTCCACTTTCTGTGGAACGATGCCTATGAAACGGCTGCGGGCTCGTTGCTTATCATCGCGATGTCGTACTGACCAATGCTTATTCGCCCCCCGACTGTATGAATTAAATGTTCATATAATAATTGACCACAAGCGTAATTTTCCGGCCCGCTTTCGCCAATAACAGCCGTTGTTTTGCCCTTGGGAATGACTAGACTGAGCGACGAAAACGCCTGTTTGCGCGAACCATATCGAAAGAAACGTTGTCGAACACGATGTCGCCTATCATGTCGGGCTCCATCTTCATCTTCGTGGAAGCGTCTGTGCGCTTTTCCGTTTCAAAGGTCTAGAATCTGGAAACAAACCCGGTCGGCAGCAATCTCAGCCGTCTTATACATGGATTTTGGTTAGAACTTATCAACAGACCGATGGGCGAAAGCATAGCCTATCAGCAGGCCGAATATCATCAGGCTACCGAAGGGTGAGCGACTGACCGATATGGTGCTCCCCAATCACAATACCGCTACGTAACAGCAGAAGAGACGATGTCGATGCCATTGCTGGCGAATATTGCGCATATGAGCACCGGCCAAGTGTTGCGTAACAGGCGTACCGAAACGCGATTCTGTTTTCAAGTTGGCGTGCCTCTATGCCGAAGCGGCAATAGTGGTGATAATTAAGCGATTCAACCAATTGTGATTCAAGTCGTACCGTCTCGCGATTTTCGTTATTAGCGTTTGTGCAGCCTGTTGAACAAAGAAAACCATGAAAATAATGGTGCAGAGATCAATGTCACCAAGGCCAACTACCACGAATGAACCAAACATCACGCCAGCAGCGAAAATCCCGGTATCAGTACATTCACCACTGGGTCTACCAATGCGTTGCGATAAATGTGCGTATCTTCACCGCATCGTTTACGCGTGATATGGTTCGCTTCGCGCATCGTGTCGAAGAACTGCGCAGGGCGGTATAGTATGTGCTTACTCGCCAACCAGAAATATGAGTGTGGCGTCTATCATTTGGCTGGTTTCAGCGCCAATATGCTCTTCGTTGTGGATATGAAAATGCTGCGCGGGATGATTGCCAACATCACTACACCCATGAGATTGAGTAGGTTTACGTTCTCGTCTACCAGCGCATAGTCTACAATCTTGCCCATAACAAACCGGCGTACTTGGCCAGAATGCTGATAACCGCCCCCAAACAACGCTTCGGTCATTACTCGCCGATGCGGGCGCAACAGTTGTAGAAACGTCTGGGTATGCTGGTCTTCACATGTTACCTTGCACACAAAACTGTCGCCAGAAACCTAACAAAATCAAAACACCCGTCCATAGTTTTAAGAACGCTTCCCACGACACGCGGTGCGACCGCCATCAGCAGGGTCCATATGTGACGTGTTTGTCGCTCGCCGTACCACCACAAAGTGGTGCAACGCCTTCTTTCACAATGACGTGGGCGATGGCGGGCAGTGGTATCATCTTCAACGCGCCTCGGGTTCGGCTCTCCTTGCCCAGCCTCAAAAGCCCTATAGTTTGCTTGCTGCCTCAATCATACCTTGCGTTTGTACCTTTCTTGTCAGTAAAGCGTATTGGCGTATGCGGGCAATGGGGAACGCCAATCGTAATGGAAGGCACTTACCGAAACCAACGATGCTGCTCCGCAGTCGGTAATGTCTTGCTGCTTAATTTTATACCTTTGTTTTGCATGTGTGTTTGTTGTTTAGTGCTATTTGTTGGTAGTGGTTGTTTGGTGCGTGGGGTTTGCCACTGATCAGCAATATTCTTAAAGCAAGTCAGACAAAAAGATCGGCGCGTAACAACGAAGTGCTAATACCGTCATACCTTTCTTTACATAACCCTTTCGCTTGGGTTGCATAATTCGAGATAGTTTTGTCAGTTTGCACTTTGCTTATAGTAGCTTTCCCCCATCGTTGTTGCGTATATAATCAGACAAATGTTTGTACGTAACCTTCAGGCGATGCCCCCACTCATTATAGTTAAAACGACTCAATCTGTACTTTCATACATACCTTCACGTATAAAGCTATGTCGCGAGGGGCAGCGTAATAACTTCTATATGTAAAAGTGGTGTCAGGGCTAACCATGGCAATGGTAGTGCCCACTTGTGAGTTAGAGCACGGATATGCCGAAAACTGCTCTAGTGTACCATTAATAGGACTCTTAACTGTATGAATGTTTCGATTGCTACGTGTTTCTATGGGCTTGGAGGATGTTTCCATCCTTTAAATACTTCAGGTTGGTAGCTCTGTTTCCTCGCTCTTTGGATTTAGCCCTGCTGTAAAATGCAGTTCGTTTAGCTTGTCCAATGCTGGTAATAATGCTCATTATTCGCTCTCACTTCAAAAATCAGCCCCTTGTCAAAAGCACTGTAAGCGTCGCCATTCCGTTTCATATTGGCGCAAGTCGGTTTGTAAACAGTATTGCTCATTTTCGTGTTGCCGTATTCTTGCTTTCCAGCCGCGGGGCGATACAAGGGATTCGTGGTGCTGACCTTTTGTTGACCATTCCAAGATCCACCAATCTGAGCGTTAACTACTTTTTGAACGGTTGTGCGTCTCCTATCACCTGTCAGAGACTTGTTCTAAACCTCAATATCTCATCCCCCTTTTGCAGCCTGTCTCCTTCTTTTAACTGAAAACGCGCTCCACGGTTTCCGTCATTGGCGCAGTGTGCTTACTAATCTCCTGTTCAGGCCTTATAACCCCCACCACTTTGAACGGTAATATCCACAGACGAAAATAATAATCACAACACAATTATTAACACCGTAATGATATAAATAACACATGTCGCCTTGGACGTTTCGATAAATAGCTGTCTATACTATCGGATAGCCATTTCCATTGATATAGAGTTCGAATTGTTGCTCCATACGGTACGAGAAATTTGGATTATGGGGCCACATGCCTACAAAAAGCGTGGACTCGTTATGTATATTCCATTCCATGTGCTGGTAAGCACACAATAAGTAGAACATAAGAAAGGCTCACGCCAAGCTGAATATCAACTTCTATTCACTACTTGTCAATCTTCATTTGCCAGTTTCGGAAAGCAGTGAGTGCTAGCTAATATTTATCGTTATATGTCAAGTCCTTTTTATGTCATAGTCTTGGGTTACAGCGATATGTACAGCCTAGTTTAAACACATAAACGGGCGGTAATTATTTTTGAAGTATGCTAAGCTTTATGCCTGTCCTTTAAGAGAATGTGTTCTCTATGTCTTACTCACTTGTCTAATGGTCTTGAAGAGCGAGGGTAAAGTTCATTTATATATACAATCACTTTGGTGTGCATGCCTGATTGTCTTTAACTCAGTGCAAATATACATATAATGTTTCTTAACAAACCAAACGAAATGATGAAAAGTAATGAGTAGAAATCCGAAGTGACGATGCTACTGTTTTCAGTGTTGTCGTTTTAGAATAAGATCTTAAATTATTATACCTAATGTCATGCGGTTTTGTAATGTAAATTTCCCAATCAACAGATTATTCAAATTTATTGTTTTGATAGTTCCCTATTGGCATTTAATTCCACACCAAAGCGAACACTTTACCTTGAACGATCATAGCACCTGCTTTCCAGGCAAGAAATGAATATTGGATGAGGACAGAAAAGATGGACTTTGGTCGTCAGGACGTTATGCGCTAGTGTTGGCATTTACCGTTTGAGGTTTGTTATTCTAGATGATGTGGAGATGCTGTTCCATGTGATATGGAATGCCATTCCAGATGATATGTAACAACGTTCCATCTGCTGTAACAAGCGTACAAAATAATTGATAGCATAGCAAGGAATAAAAAGATAAGTGTAGGGTTATTTGGGGACTATTTGGACAAAGTTCATGGCAGTAGAAATATGTCGGTGTAAGACCATAAAACTAGGCAGGCTGGTACGAACCACCTTTTATTCCGAGCATACATACATTTATCGTTCATAAAATACTCCTCCTTATTATATGAGGCAGGGCACTTTGTTCCAGCCACGCGTTGTCGCGCGTTGTCGTTATGCAGTCGCAGCTTCCAAAGCGCGTCCTTGTTGGTTTACCCAAGGTGAGGAAGGCGATGGGGGCAGCGATGAAGATGAACGAGTGTTCCGAAGATAACACCAGGCTCATGGCGAAAGCGGAAACTCTGGATAACTTTCGCCGCAAGAACAGATACAGAGCAACACGATAAGCGTTGAGAGCAAGGGTGTTGATGGTTCGAGCCAACGTTTGGTTGATACTGTCGTTGAATAGGCTGCGGAAGTCTTGCTTGGGATGCAACTTCATGTTCTCGCGGATACGGTCGAATACCACCTGTCGTTAATGGGTAACCGATAACCGTAGGATGGCACCGATGTCAAACGTCTGGGTCGATTTCAAAGAAGCATGAAGCCCACAACAGGAGTAAAGACCGATAACGAACGTGGTATCAATTGCCAAAGCCACAGTAGAACCCACAGAGAGGCCACGTTGCGGAAACGTGTAAGGATGTAAACGAAGATGGCGAAGATGATGGCCAACAGCACGCTGATGATGATGATGGCGCCGTAAATTGATGTCTTTTGCCACCGAAGGACCAACGGGTACTGCTAAAATTTCTGCCTCATCGTCTACCGTGGGGCTGTTGCTTTCTATCTTATAGTTGGTGGATATACGGATGGTTTGTGGTCGGTACCAGGCAAGAGCACCAGTGGTGCAGCGAGAAGGCATTAGCCAGATGGTACATCTTGTTCGGGTTACTTGCTTCTCGAACGTAACCGTAGTTCGTCCACCAGTGAAATCGTCTTTGGCTCAGTCCATGAGTTACAGAGGCTGCCGATGAATACGGCCAAAGTACAGCCACAAGCTTTGAACGTGTTCTTATAAACGCTCATGAAGGGGAGCGCACGTTCTGCATGAAGTTCTTCGAGAAGGTCGTTGTGAAGGTGAGTTTCATCAACGATGCTGTTCAGCTGATGTTCGTAAACCAAGCGTGTGAGGGAACACGGTGAAGAACGAACAAACGATACCGATGATGAAAGCGTTGTGGCGAAGCCGCGGATACGGTTTCAATACCGAACGAATGAGGGGATGATACCCGTGATGATTGATGTAAGGTTCGAGGTCGAAGATGGCAGAATGCATTGCCATAACCCTCTTTCAGCATATGTTTAAGGCCTTTTCCCTTCAAGCTCTTCCTTGGTGGTTCGTAGATAGCACGTTGGCATCGACGGCAGTACCCTAACGAGAGCACCATACCCGCGATACCCGATAGCGTTAGTGCGGCTTGGAACGACGTAAGGATACCTAACGTGAAGAATAGGTTGACGATGAGGGCCATGTTAGCCATCATGCACGGCGTAAAAGCCATACATCAATATCATGTAAAGCATGAGCACCACGAAGGCGATGGCAAACGATTGGATACCTTGTTGGATGGATTGTGCAGTGTAGGACCAACCCACTTCTTCTTGAACGATGCGTGCGGGTGCGGGCATCGTCCACTCTTCAGCGTGTTGGCAAGGTCTTTTGGTCTCTTCGATGGTGAAGTTACCGCTAATCACAGAAGAACCGCCATCAATCTCATTGGTCACGCGAGTGCGCTGTACACTACGTTGTCCCAGAAACAGTGCAATCGCCTTGCCAACGTTGGCCTTTGTGAGTGCTGCCCATCGGCGGGCACCGTCGGAATTCATGCGCATGTTCTCACACGGAGCACCATTGTTATGAGTCGAACTCATCGTTAGCATCGGTCACCACATCGCCTTCGAGCGGTGCACGACCGTTAGTGCTGGTCACTTTCAATGCATGCAGTTCGTAAATGTTCTTCACGCGAACTCGGTCAGATGGCTTCGCACTCCACAACAGTTTAAGGTCGGAGGCAAAATCTGCTGGCCAGGGCGCCATGAATAAGCTTGTTGATGGCAGCCGTATCGCGAACGCTGGCATAACCTACAGTGCTTTAGCGTGTTTCACCCACGGTTTGCAGACGGGCAAAGCAGCGGATGGGCCTGATGGCGGCAGCCATTTGGGCATCGTTGGCACGTTCAGCCATTTCGGGTTTATTATTTTTCGCCGGCATTCAGTTTTAAATTTGGGTTGCTCGTTCTTAGCCTTAGCCACCTCTTGTTCGGCTTTCGCCTTAGCGTTAGTGGGTATCAACAGCTGCGGTGTCGGTGCCGTTTTGGTCGTTGGCCAATCGTGCATCCAGTTGCGTGAGATAAGGAACAACCTCGGCAGCGTTGAACGTTTCCAGAATTCTAGGTTGGCCGAGCCCTGCAATAGCTATACGAACACGTTCGGGTTCGCGTACGCCAGACATTTTCAACCATAATGCGGCCTTCTTGTCTTCTAGCTTTTGGATGTTGGGTTTGCACCACGCCGAACTTGTCGATACGTGTGCACCACATTGAACGAGTTGTCGATGGCGGCTTGCACTTCAGCTCTCAGTGCCTTTTCAACCTCCGAGTCGCTGCTCTGAGGCGACACCTTGCCTTGCAATTGTTGCGTGGCAAAGAGCTCGGCGAGCTTATGGCCGGGTGCGTTCTGCTTATAATACTTGATGAATAGCGAGATAAAGTCGCTCTGGCTTGTTCTTCTTCTTTTCTTAGCCTGTTCTAGCGACTTGGTGAAAGCCACGTCGGTCTTGTGGTCTGCTAATGTCTCGATAACGTCAGAACGCTAATTTCAAGAATAACGTTCACTACCTCCTTGAGGTCCAAGCTCAAACCAATCTGTGTTTCCAAACACCTTTGGTAGCTATAGATGCCAAGATACTTCACAGAGTCCTTGTAATCTTGTTGGAGCAATAGGTTCTTTCAGCTCGGCAGCTTTCCCGTCATAGTAACGGGGTTGCTACCGAAAAAGACAGGTAGAAGATACTTGCAAGCGTCAGCAAGACGGCAGTTACAATTACGATACCTTTTGTTTTGCATTTTACTTTATTTTTGTTTTATTGTTTTCTGTGACCATACAACTGCAAGTTACTTATTTTTCTCAGATTAGTAAACAGTTCGCTCTGTATATTATCATTTTTGCCTATTTTGCGAACTTTTTGCAGCTGGCAAAAAGATGGGATAGTGGTCTGATGTTTTCACTTTACTCTCTACCACACATTTTAGCGGTTTGCCAATCGTCGCTACTACATAATGTCTATGCGCACGTAAAAGGCGTTGCGGTGGTAGCTTATTCGGCCCGTTTCCACTGGCTACGTAGCAGTCGGTGAGTTCTTGTGCCATGCGATGTCGGGCGTAGAGAGATGGGGCTGTCGTTGAAATCACCACAAAGAATCACGCTGTGTCCCTTGTGCTTTCGCACGAATCGGGCTACAGCCTCAACCTGCAGGGCGCGCACTTTGGGCGTATTCGCCCAGCTTATGTATCAGGCTTTTGCCCAAGCCGTGGCATTTGTTTGGTGCGCAGGTCGCCTTTAGCATGTTCTTAAAATTCTGCCGTTGGGCTTCGGTTAGTCCGGTTGTGGCGAAGTGGTTGTTGATAACCAGCACCGTATCGTCGGGCGTGCTACTGCAAGCCTTGACTGAAGTCTGCGCTTTGCGGATACATCACGCGCTGCGAACGCAAGATGGGGTACTTGCTATATATCGCAAGGCGATCGTAGATGGTGGTTTTCGCTTTATGTCATGATAGGGGTAGATGCTGTTAAGCAACGAATCGATGGTGGTTTGGAACTTTCCGCTCAGATTTGCTTCTTGTAGACACAATATGTCGGCATCTTTCGCCTTCGTAGTTCAGCATTTTCCAGCGTTGAGCTTCTGTTGCCTCGCCGCCACCCCACATTAAGTGTTGTAGGATAAAACTTTGAAGCAGCTGTCAGGCACGCTTTCGGGTTCATGTTAAATGGTATATGCGCGCACCGGACCATAACAGGCCACGAAGCCTATCACTGGAATGAGCACCCTACGTAGCCTGAAGAATACCCAAAACACCATGAAGGCGGCGCTGATGGCAGGAAGACGAGGAAGGTTAGGCCCAAAGTGGCTGTGCAGGGATGACCCTCGGGTTCACCCTGTCGCTATATCCCACGCCAAGCATCACCAGAATGGTGGCCACGCAGCACCACTCGGCAAGCTGCACAACTCCATTTTTCACGTTAGTCTGCATCGTCTCTTCGCCCTATTGTCTTTTGCTTTTGGTCGAAAAGACGTTGTTTCTCTTCGCGCGTAAGACTGTCGTAGCCACTCTTGCGTATCTTGTCTAGTATGCAGTCTACTTCGTCTTGTTCGGCCTTCTTACGTTTGTTATAGTCCCAATCGCTTTCCGTTCCGCGTTTTCTTCACGCGGACTTTCGGGTGTGGGTTGGCTATGTCGCTCGTAGAAATCTTTCATCTTCTCGAAGGCATTAGGACCTCTTCGTTGCGAGAAATCGTGCGAAGGGATGGCGCTGCCAATAACGTATCATGAAGAATCGAATATCATTCCGCCCAAGTGAGCTAAGTGCGCCACGTTGCCACCTGTGCCCGCCATCGCACCGGAACAGCTCTAATGCGGCATAGCCCATAACAAACCACTTGGCCTTGATGGGTATAGGGATGGGAAAATAAAGATCTTGTTTTCGGGAATATCATTCCGAAGGCCAAAAGGATGGCGTAGATGGCGCCAGAAGCACCCACGGTGGTGAGCGCGTTAAGCTGATCGGCTATTTTACCCATCACCACGAAGGCCTCGCCCACACCTAACGGGGCTTGCTCGTTCAGTTGCAGGTAAATCTCCACAAACTGCGCCAACTCTTGCATCAGGCCAGCGCCGATGCCGCAAGCTATATATAATAAAAAGAGAAATTTGCGTGGACCCCACACGCGCCTACCACAACGCCGAACATCCACAAAAGCAAACATGTTGAAGAACAGTGCGTAAACCCACCATGCGCGAACATGTGGGTTACAAGTTGGTAAATGCGGAAGTCGGACGCCCTAAAGTGGAGTCCAAATATGTTGTTGAGATCTATGCCAGAACTGCTTTGCAGCACCAATGTAGCCAGAACGCGAGTACATTGATGATTAGCAGATTTTCGTAATTGTTGGTATGTTGCCCATTAACTATGTGGTTTGTTTGAAATGTTATAACATGGGCAAAAGTACTAAAATATCTCTGTCAATGCGCATAAAAAGCCCTGCAGAACGACAATTTTTCACTTCACTTTTTCTGTTTGATTTTTCGAAACTAAACGTCTACATTTGCCCTCAATTCAGCATAGCGCATATACATTTATCACTTATTTTATAATTCAAAGTTATATGAACAAAACAGATTTGATTGACAAAATCGCAGCGGCTCTGGCTTGAGCAAGGCTGACTCAAAGAGCGTTAGACGCAACAGTTGCAGCAATTAAGGTGCTCTTGTAAAGGGCGATAAGGTTCAGTTGGTGGGCTCCCGGCACATTCAGCGTTAACGAACGTCCTGCTCACGTAGGTGTTAACCCGCAACGAAACAAAAATCACTATCGCCGCCAAGAAGGTTTGCCAAGTTCAAGGCAGGCGCTGAACTGACGAATCTATTCAGTAATCACTTCTACCAAAGAAGAGAAACGCTACCCGCGCGATACGTGAGGGTGGCGTTTTTATGTTTTCATCGGGATGCATCCCTTACCGTTTTGTCGGCGGTTTGTAGTCGCGAGGTTGGCGCCTTACCGCCTAACAAAGAGTGCCCCGAAAGTAATGTTCTAACTTTCGGGGGCCCTAATTAAACAGAGAGAGAGATAGCTGATGAACAAGCCAGCACGTGCAAGCACGCGGGCGTTCATCGTAAAAGGATGCGATTAACGAGCGCAAGCCCATGCAGAAGCCATCAGGCCTTATTCCAACGTGGATGCCGCATTGACGCGCATCAACAACCACAACTAGAGCCACCATGCCCTAAGTAGTGCGCCATGCCTGCAATTCCTCACTGTCAGTTAATGCTGGGGTTAGACGCTCGTTTTCACAATACCGTTTCTGGTTTGTGGGCATCGCGTAAGCAAACTTGACATCGCCCTTTTTATCACCCAAAACCGATTTCTTTTTACGATGCTAATATGCGAATTTAATTCTTTCGTTCCAAAACATTTTGATGCAAAAATATCTAATATAGAAGAATTTAGCTAGTTTATGAATGAAAATAGAAATAAGGACAGAAAACGAGCGAGCGAAAATAAATATGTAAGAAGCTGATACAGTGATTTGGGAGCGATTTTTGCAAGGAATTACACAACAATATTCGAGGGAAATACGTGCCAACGAACCGCTCTCATCATCACTTCATAGCTATTCCATTTCTTCTTTGCCGTTGGTTTACTTCCCTCTTCTTCACTAACACACGCCTCTACTTCGCCTCCTCTGCCCTAAAAACCTGCTTTGCCTTTCGGTTTTTGTACTATTGGTATCTTTGCATTTCAATGCTGGGGATGAAGGCCAAAGCAGTTTGCCATTCCGTATATTTTTGGTTAAGCCAATAGTTAGCATGTAAACGGTCATGACAACTGTAAACTCGTCAGTTTGTCAACTCGTTGGCTGCAAAACAAATGTTTTGGTTAAGCCAATAGTTAACCTGTAGATGTGTATGGCAACTTGTAAACCGCCATTTCGTAAACTTGTTAACTGAAAAGAACAATTATCGACTATGGACAAAATACTTGTTACCGGTGCAAGCGGATTTATAGAGAGCTTCATTGTTGAAGAAGCGCTTAACCGAGGCATGGAAGTGTGGGCCGCCGTAAGGAAAAGCAGCTCTAAGAATACTACTCCAAGACAAGCGCATTCGCTGTGGAGCTTGACCTGAGACAATGCCGAACGACTGAAAAGTCAGCTCAGCGGACACCGTTTCGACTATGTGGTGCATGCCGCAGGGAGCAACCAAATGCTTGCATCGCGACGACTTTTATCGCGTGAATACAGAAGGAACGAAAAACTTGGCCAATGCCGTGATGAGAACTGAAGATGCCGCTTAAGCGCTTCGTTTTTATCTCTTCACTCAGCGTTTTTCGGTCCGGTGCGCGAACAACAGCCCTACGAAGAAATACAAAGAAACCGACGGCCTATGCCCAGCACGGCCTACGGGCCCAGCAAACTGTTAGCCGAGCAATACCTTGATTCGCTAAATCCCAAGAACGAAGACGGCGAAATAACCGATGTGGTGTTGCCTTTCATCGTGCTTAGACCCACTGGCGTGTACGGTCACGCAGAAAGACTACTTCCTGATGGCCAAAAGCATCAAGCAGCACGTCGACTTTGCCGTGGGCTATAAGCCTCAGAGACATCACATTTGTGTATGTACAGAGTGTGGTTCAGGCCGTTTTCTTGGCCCTCGATCACGGCATGAGCGGTCGCAAATACTTTCTTAGCGATGGCGGTGTGTATCGCTCATACGACTTCCAGCGACCTTATCCACCGCAGTCTAGGCCAAAGCCATGGATGTTGCGCATCAAAGCTCCGTGTGGTTCTTGCGTGTAGTTACGTTCTTCGGCGAGTATATCGGCCCGAGCCACGAGGACGCATTCTGCCCTCAACAACGACAAATACCACATCCTGAAACAACGCAACTGGCGGTGCAACATCGAGCCAACGATGGACGAATTGAGCTATCACGCCCAGTGAACCTTGAAGGGGCACCGCGCTCACCGTGAAATGGTATAAGGAAAACGGTTGGTTATAAACCTATATACAATACCCCCGAACACAAATGAACTTCATTAAAACACTCTTTTATGTAAATCCCTAGAAAAGGGACTGATGGCACTAGAATGGGTGGTGCTTGCTACATGGGTCTAACCCTACTCATGGTGTTTTTCACTTATACGAAACTGGCTAACCCCGAAGCCATGATTTGGGGACGCGTTCGATGGCGTCATCACAGTGGCCTTGTGGGTGGTCTACCGACTGTGCCGTGCCGTTTCACCAAGTTAACGCGCGTGGTGGCACAGCTTTACCTACCTGCTCTCTTGGTGGTATCCTGAAATGCCTACGAGCTAAACCGCACTGCTAAGCCCTTGACCACGTGTTTGCCCAAGCCGAACAATCGGTGTTTTGGTTTTCAACCCGCTGGTGTTTTGCGATGCCATGCCGTCGCTTGGTTTAGCAGAACTGAGTGGACATAGGCTATACCTCTTACTTTCACCATGATATTGGCCGTACACTGTTTTTATTTCTTTTTGCCGTTACGCCGAGGTTCGAAAGGCATCGTTCGATGCTTATCGCCGCCTTCTTCATCGCTATGGTGTTCGTAGCCTTGCCCGTAACGGGTCCGCAATATTATATCCTGCCGTGGTATGGACAAGATAGCGATGGGTATATTCAGCGTGAGCGACTACTTCAACCTGCAGCGAGCGTCTTACCAGTCTGGTTACGCCGATGGCATTTTCTATCAAATGGTGAAACATGCCGCACGGGGCAGGCGAACGTCCTGCTGCTTTTCCCAGCAGTCATGTGGGCATCAGCTCCATCATTATGCTCCTTGCTTGGCACGCGCAACCGCCGTTTAGTGCTTTTGCTGCCTTTCTTCGTGCTGATGTGGCTATCAAACAGTGTACATCATGGCTCATTATGCCATCGATGCCTTCGCGGGTCTTGCCTCTGGCGCACTGCTTTACTTTGTGCTGATGTGGGTTAGTAGGAGTGGAGTGCAGGTTCTCCAGTGAATAAACCCATTCAGGACAACAACCAGTACCGATAAAAGCCCATTTTATATCTAGGGGCGTTGTGCCAACTACAACGCGGTAGTTGGCGCAACAGATGTCTGTTGCATCTGGCTTGATTCAATGTATATGGTGCAATATCCATTGGCAGAATGTATGCGCCATTATACCTTAGTCTTCTTCAACACGGCATCTTATCCATAACAAACGCAGTGCACTGGTAATGCACCTGTTAGGTGTAAATAACGCATCAATTTAACTGCGGGCAGTTACATGCCGTCTTGCTCGTGTTCAGCTTATCTGGAATATCGTTCCATATCATCTGGAACACTGTTCCGGATCAAGCTGGAATGAGGGTACATATAAGCTGGAACTTAACGAAATGTTAAAAGCATTGTTCAAAGCTATTTTCGTGCCTTTCGCATTTGACCCTTTGACAAGGTGAAAGGGAAAAGGGTGAAAAAGTGAAGAGGTAAAAGGTGGAAGGTGAAAAGGTGAAGAAGTAAAGGTGAAAAAGATGCTTCGCCATCAAGAAGTATCTTTTCACCCTATCTTATCTTCCTTATATTCTTCAGTCAAAAACATATCCGTCTGTCAAGAGAGGTCACTGAACCATTCCCTTATCTGGTGTATATATGGTCGGTAGCTTCCAATTTGCGCGTACACATGGCGGCGGAGAACTTCCACTCTCAGCGCAACCCTGGGACCTTGGGCACGACAATACAAGTAACCAGCCGAATAAGTGTCGCCACGGCCAGTGGCATCACCAACTTACGTGGCGGATGAGCGGGGGATTTCGTAGAACGTTTTGTCGGCACGCTGGTGACGAGCCATGGCTCCAAATTGATAACCACCTCTTTTAACGCCCCACGAAGCTATCTGACCGGGCCGCAGACGCGGGGTCGGTAAGGACCCGTTATCACCTCCATTTCGTGTTCGTTTAGTTTCAATAGCAGCGGGTGTAGGCCAAAATATCAGTTTCTTTCCGGTCTACGGCCACCGCTTCTTCGCCCCGCACGTCGCGCAGAAGCCCTGTACGTCGATGAGAAATATGTCCGCGCATAGCCAGTTGACGTATAAAGTCGGTGAAAAGTCGTCGCAGCGGTGAACCTGGATGGAAAACCTTCGCCTCTACACCGTTCATCTCGCTTATCTTAAAGGGTTCGCACTTGGCCAGCACGCGCTGTGTGCGCTTGTTTTTAGTTGCCTTCGTGGCGGTTTTCGAAGTATGCCGAGTTGGCTCGGTAAACGCCTGCACGTTGATACCTTCGGCATGCGCTTCACCTCTTCTACTTCGAAAACGTCAAGCTTTGTTACCAGCTGATAAGACCTCCGTACGAGGCAGGCGCGCAATGGCATACGAAAAATAAAAGATGTTCCGCCCGAGATAAACGCCTCGTGATGGGGCGTGATAATCTTATCGCGCGTGATGTCAACACAGCAATGTCGTTCATTGATAAAGAGTTAAAATTGTTTTAGAAAATGATGGCAAACGATGAAGCGAGGTTTGGCCAAAAAGCTTACGGCTGAGATAGCGCACGGGATACCACCTACCGAGCCAACCCACAGCTATGACGGTGACGAATATCCACAGCACATCCATATAGAGTGCACGCTTGCGGATAGGCATTGACGATGAACGAGCCCTCGCTCTTGCCCAGACTCACCAGTCCATATTGCTGTTGCAGCCAGCAAAGCAACAGTCCGAGACCCGCCACTAGCGCGCCGACGGCGAAATCGCTGCGTCCTTCGAACAGGAAGATGCACAAATCTGTTTTATCTGTTGCTCCAAGGTTGCTCGGGTGGCCACATCAGATTCTTCTTGTCGATGATGAGCATCGATAGTGAACCCGATATTGAAGCACGCCACCACAAGAATGAAGGTGAGAAGATGTAAGGCGATGGCCTTCTCTACGTTCATAATGCGGAATTCGTGTCTTCTTGTTGTTCGTATCTGTGGCACCTGTATTTGTTTTCCTGCAAAGTTTGTATCTTCTACCTCGGCGGTGTTGGCATTGGGTTTTAGTTTTTCAGCTCTAAGGCCGTGAGCATGCCCTGCATACCAAAGAGATTGCGGGCGAAAAGACACCGAGAGTGAGGATGTAACGCTGGTCGTATTTGGCCTGCCTTACAGAGAACACCACGCCGAGAGAGAGCAACGGTCGACCACGAAGCCCGAAGCAGGATTCGAAATGTCGAACTGTCCCTCGCGATTTGGTGCAAACACGCGCATAAAACCTTTCCAACGCGCGCCCGTTCCTAACTGTTGAGCCAGTCGTGCCCAACGCCGTACTAAAGTTGGCTGCGCGCAGGGAGCAAACTCGCCTTCACCGTATAGCAAATCGTTGATGCGTGTTAGTTGGGTGAAGTTGATCGTCAACGCCCTTAATGATTACCATGGCCTGCTTATCGCCATCAAAAACACCAGCGCGTTGTCCTCCACACACTCGGTGGCAACGTCCACTTCAGGCGGCTGCTTTATCTCTGTGGTAGGGGATCGTCGGTTGGTGCGTCTTGCGCTGGCTGGTACCACCTCGATTTGTGGGTCGAAGGCGGTGAAGGCGAGGCCACGAGTCGTGAAAGCCGTTGAACACGCTCAGCGCGATAACCAACGCCATGGTGGCAACAGCTACACCCACCACAGAAATGGCACTAATGACGTTGATGGCATTGGTGCTTTTCTTGGAGAAAAAGGTAGCGGCGGGCGATGAAAAGAGATACGGCCATGGTGGTTATAATAGCTCGTCGATGCGTTCGACATAGTCGAAGACTATCGTCGATAAAGAAGCACAGTTCGGTATGATGCGCAACTGATTATGTACGCGTGCCCAGTTCGTAGCGAATGGTCTTGATATTTGCTTTCGATATTTTTGAGACTCTTGCGCTTTTCCGGGGAAAAGCAGCGGGCGTGGTGCAGATGCGTCGGGCGACACGCGTGTGCGTGTTACGCTCACCATTACGCCGTGCATCATTCGCGTTTGCGATTGGAAAATAAGGCTCAACTCTTTTGCAGAAGTCGGGCGATGCGGTTTTGTCTTGTTTCTTGCATAGTAGGTGGGGTGTTTGGGGTGATGTGCGGACTATTCCAGAGCTTACGTGTTGGCGTCCGAGTTTGCTCGTGTAGGAATATCTGCATTCTCCTTGAACTTGTCTTTGTTCTCTGTGGTGAGATAACGAACCGTTCCTTGCTGGTGCAAAGCGCGTTTATCTCGGGGTGGCGTTGCAGATGTTGCTGCAAGCTGGTGGCCACATATTCGCCTTGTGGCACGATGCGAACGCCTTGTGGCACATGTTTTCTGATGCTGTTCATCAGCAGGGGATAGTGGGTGCAGCCCAAAACGATGGCGTCTATCTCGGGTCGGTACGCATAAGGGCGTCAATTCGCTTCTTGACGAAGTAGTCTGCGCCGGACTATCTGCTTCGTTGGCCTCGACGATGGCTGCCCATAGGGGGCAAGCCATGCCTTGCCTGTATGTCGGGGAAGAGTTTCTGTATCTCTAACCGATAGCTGTCGCTCTTGATGGTGCTCGGTGGCCAGAACCCCATGGCGCGTGGCGGTAAGGCTGCCGATGGTCTCGGCTGTTGGTCGAATGATGCCGCAGCACGACGTTTGGCATCGAGCGAGGTGAGTCCGCGCTGCTGAATGGACGCAGCGCCTTGGCAGCTGTGTTGCAGCCTAGCCTAGTAAGGTGACAGCCCTGCTCGAAAGCTTAGACGGCGGCGGGTGAACTGATATACCACGTCGAACGACCGCGGACCGTGGCGCACGGGCGTTGTCATGCAAGTAGAGATAATCGTACTGGGGCAACAGCTGCCCTAATACCGTGCAAGATGGTTAAGTCCGCCGTAGCCAGAGATCGAACACACCGAGTGATCTGCTTGCTGTGAAATTTGTTCATCGCCTATTTGGGGCGAGCATTGCCTGTTGTGAAGGATGCTCTGAGCTGCAATGAGTGGCTGTAGCTAGGTGAATCTATTCAATTCGGCGCTGATGGCGGCCAAACGTTCTCCATAACGCGGGGTTGGTAGGTGCAGCGTTGTTATCGGTGTTTAAGGATGAAGGGCCAGCCCTTTGTTCGCCCACTTTGGCAATGGCTTGGTTCCAGTCTGGCCTTTTAATGGGGCAAGCGCTTCGGCTTCGGCTTTCTGCAGCAGGCGTGCAGCCTCTTGCAAGGCCATGTTTTCTCCATCAATTCTTGCAATTCGGCCTGACGCTTCATGCGGATGGCGGGTGCGAAGTCTTTTCAAACCGTCGAGGAAAAGCCTCGTATTTGAGGTTGAACTCATCGGTGGCACGCTTCATTTCGGCCTGAAAATTATTGCGAAAGGCTTTCGATGTTGCGCTGAATGCCAGCGTAATCGAGGCCCGACCGCAATACGTCTTGGTAGCTAAAATAGCCAAATCGCAAGGCGGCGAGACCGCTGTGCGCGGTGCGTTTTGTATTTGTGCGGCCGTCGTGCTCCAGCCGTGAGGGCTGTGAAGGTAAAGAGCTGCTAAAATCGTTTTTCTTCATATTGTTTGGTTGGTGTTTTCGCGCCCATTTAAGTGCGCTTGTTCTGTGCGGCGTAAATTATCAGTGCCACATTACGGCACGGATACACCTTATATATATAAGGTGGTTGCGAAAAAGGCTGAAACCCGCGTTTGGCCACGGCAAGAAGCTGGGGTCAAACACGGGCATCAGATTCTTTTGGCGTTTGTGAGAAGCATGGCCGTTTGCAGCGTTCGCAATAAGCGAGAAGCCAAAGGGATGGCGTTGCGTTACACTGCGAAACACGGCTCAGCAGCTAAAAGGCGTGATGCCAAGCCGAGCGGTTCCTAGAAGCTGTCTTACTTCATCTTGTTGAGCTGTGCTTTCACGTCGGCCGTAACGTCTTTGCTGAGCGTTTCGCTGATGTAGAGGAATACCAGCCGATACGTCCATGATGTGAGACATAACCGCCTGTCTTACCCACTGCCTTAATGGCATCTACCAATTTACCGGTGATGGGGCCCATCTTCTCTTGTTATGCACTTCTGCAAAAGCCTGTTGGTTGTCTTGATAGGTTTGCTGAATTTTCTGAGCACATCTGCTGCAAGCTGGCCTCCGTTTTCCTGTTGTTTGGTGGCGTTCATCGTGTTCTTGCTCTCTCGTACTCATCGCTTTTGCGTTTCAATTCACTTTGCATAGCGGTGAGTTCGTTTTCGAACCTCTTGGCCCGAAGCCTCGATTTCACCCTTTGCTTTTAGAATTCGGGCATGAAGCTCATCACCTCTTGAGCGTTAACATGTCCGAATTTCTGTGCAAACATTGCCATTGGGGACGAGAGCATCAGCGATTAAAAATAGTTTCTTCATTGTTGTTATTGGTTTTGTTTGTTAGTATTTACATTGTTGTGTAGCGCGTATGGTTGGTTGGAATAGCCCAAACGTCCCAGTACCTCGTTGCTAATGTCTATCTTGGGCGATCATATGATGCCCGTATCGCTTGCCTATCGAGCACCAGCGAGTAGCCGCGTTATTCCGACAGTTCTTTTACGGCGTTATCACGGCCTCTTGTATGGGCGCGATTAAGCTTTCGCGCTTCTTGTAGAGTTCGCCTTCGGGTCCGAAGTATTTCTTTTCAGTTCACCGGCGGCCTTTTCTTTCTTCATAATGGCCTCTTGTTTGGCCCTTTGCGTTGGTCTTGCGAGAGGAAAACCACCTCGTTTTGGTAGTTTTTATACATCGTTGCGGCCTCGTTCGATAGTGCCTCAACCTCTGCTTGCCACTTTTTCGACACACTGATTATGGGCTAAGCTCGTTGGCACGCTCGTGAAGCGGGAATGTTCTTCATAATGTATTCCATGTCGATGAGCGCGAACTTCTGCGCGTTGGCTGCTAGCGACATCATGGCCACCATGCAGGTGATGATCAGTTTCTTCATAAGCTCTCCTCTTTTTATTTATTATTGTCAGCAAAAAGGGGTGGAGGCTGGCCAATTGGTCTTGGCCGAGCCATGTTCCCATTATGATTTGCAGACGCTTTCCGGATGCGAAAGGTTTGAGAACTCTTGTCCCAAAAATGAAGTGAATTGACGCTGCCACCCTTGGTGCCATACCTTTGTCGAAGCCGTAAGCCCAGTCGATACCCATAAGTCCCACCATGGGGAGGAAGATACGACACGCCCAAGCCAGCACTGCGTTTGATTTGCAGAGGATTGAACTTGCGGGTGTCGGTCCATGCATTACCGCCTTCAACGAAGCCCAAACCATAGATCGTGGTGTTACCCAGCATGAAGGGATAACGCAGTTCGAGTGCCATACGTGTGTAGGCATAACCCTCGGCGCCGTATGGAGTGAGCGCAGACCGTTCTCGTATCCACGTAAGCCGATAGTCTTTCTTCGGCATGGCCGTTGAGTAGCCGCTCATACCGTCTCCACCCATATAATAGGGTTTCGAAGGGCGACTTCTTATAACTGTTGTACGAACAGCAGACCGAATTCGATACGCGCATCAGCACGAAAACACTTTTGTCCGCCCGAAAAGAGCCGTGTAAGTTTTCGACTGAACTTCCATTTGTGGTACTCAACCCAACGATATTTCTCCTGCTGTTCTTGTGAGAAGGTGGGCGATTTTGAATCGTTGGCAAGTTGCGATGTCTTTGCCGTCCCATCGACCAAGGTGGCGTAACGCTAACTGATGCCATGAACTCCGAACCCCTGCGGGGAACATCGGTGTCAGTGGGCAGCGGCTGGGTAAAGTCCAAAAGGTTGATGTTGTTGGCGTTACCGTTGCTCATAATGAAGTAGCGCCAGTTCTTTGCAACATATATCGCGTGTACGAGAGGTCCATCGAAAAGTAGGAAGTAATCATCGGGCCAGCGAAGCCTTTACCCCCATCCTACAGTCGCTCCAAGCATCTGTATGTATTGCTTGGGGTCGTAATAGTTCTCTGTAACTGTTGTAGATAGCTACTTCCGTAGCCATATCTATAGTTGTTATAAGCGTTGTAATAGTTGTTGTTCATAATAGTTGCTGTTCACGCCTGTTTTGCTTCGGTAGAACACACTGACGTTGAATTGCAGTGGGCGTTTGCCTCAAACCAAGCTGTGGAGTAGCTGGCGTTGTACGATTGATAGTACCTACCGTTGGTTTGTGCACCTATAGCGGTCTCACCATCGCCAATGAGCAATATTCCACGGCGTTCCCTTGTTCTTGCCGAAGAGGTTGCGCATGGAGAAGTTGTTGAAGCTTGAGGCCGATTTTACCGATAACACCCGTCTGTCCCCAACCTAATGAGAACTCAATTTGGTCGTTGCTCTTCTGCTCAGGTTCCAATTGATGTCCACGGTCACCATCTTCGTAGTTGGGGCGAACGTCTGGATTAACTTCTCGGGGTCAGATGACCCATCGAAGCCAATTCGCGTGCCGAGCGTTGCAATGCCTCTTTTCGAGAAGAGGTCACAGGTTTGGTACAGATTCACGGCGCACCACGTTCTCATAAAGGCGGTCGTTACCGTTGATACGCACCTTGCTGAGGTGTGCCTGCTGACCTTCCGATGCGCATTTCGGGGTCGATGGGTCGCCCACGATGTTCATCTCAGTTGGTTGCGGGGTTATAGAAGAGGGTAACCATGGTTCCAATATTGGTTGCCCACTGCGTCTTCGTCTTCCGTTGAACGCTTGCTCATCAACTTCTGATCGTACACATCGCCCTTCTTCATGCCAAGAATTGCGTTAAGATAGTCAGTAGAATAGACGGTGTTTCCAACCCAAGTGACGTTACGCAGATAGTATTCTTGCCCTCATCACCTTTACAAGGATGTTCACGTGCTTGTCATCAGCGTTCCAGCACGCTGTCTTCAACGATAGTTGCATCGCGAAAACCAAGCTCGTTATGTTTCTCGATAAGCTTTTTCTTATCAGCGGCCCAGCGTTCGTTGGTAACTTCTTGGCCTTGAACAGGGGATGGCTTACCTGCTTCGTGGGTTTTGGCGGAATGCGCCTTTTACGCAAAGTCCGCCCTTAATCTTGTTGCTGGGCAGCTGTGCGTTACCCTCGATGAAAGATGTTTCGCACTTTCATCTTCTCTTTCTTGTCGATACGATAATATCGAGTATAACCTGATTTTTGCTTTGCTCACATCGTCGCGTTGGCGCACCTCGATGTCGGCGATTCTTAAAGCCTTTGTCATCAGTATCGCTTAGCCAAGATTTTAGCGCAGTCTATCATGTTGGGGTTATCTGTGCGCTAAGCAGACCCAGCTTGTTTTCCATGTCTTCGCGCTCCGACTTTTCCAGTCCTACGTGGTTGATAACCGATACGCGAGGGCGCATGGCCAAGCTTACGTGCAGGTAAAATCTTGTCGCCAACGATCGAGTCGGCAGAAATCACAACGTTGAGAATAGTCCGTGTCATAATAACGTTTCACGGCGTCGGTGATATCGTTACTGGAACAGTTGTTCCTGTCCGCTCAATCCGGAGATGCCAGCCAGCATATAGTCTTCACAGCCTTCGATACGAAACGTTGATGCCACCCAGCACCAATGTCTTGGGTGTACCGGCGTATAGATATGTCGGGGTCACGATTTTGCTGCGCGGCGTTAAGCGTGCACAAGCGAAGGGCGATAACAGGAAAAACGCCGTAGCAATATCTTCATCTCTTTGGGTTTGTTTTCTGTCGTTTATGGAGTCAATAATCTTCAGCCTGCGGGTTCAGGCTTCGCTCACTTGCACGCCCGTTTTGCCGAAATCGTCTTTGCCGAGCTTGATAGCTGGCGATGGCGACCGCAAGTCGACCTCGTTGAAGTCGGGCCAATAGAGTGTCACGCAGTACGTTCCGAGTAAGCTATCTGCCGAGCATGGTTAGAGATGCGCAGTTCGCCGCCGCGTGCGTATCAGTAGCTCGGGGTCGGGCATGAAAGCTGTCTCCAAACGTTGGCTCATCAGCTCCTCGGTGATGTCTTCGGGCTGCAGTGTTCCTTGTTTCCACGTCGCGATGCGATGCTTTGCGCGGCGCGCGTCGGTTCCCATCGCGACGAGTAGCTAAGTGCCACCACCGTGGTCATGGCCGTGTTGCGGGCTGTGTGTCCATGGTTCGCGCGCAGTTTGTCTTGCACCGATTGCGGCAGGCGTTCTGTCTCGCCCACCACACGGAATCGTACGTTGTTCTTCGCGAAGATCGTCTTCGAGTGAAAAGCGCAAACCCACCAGCAGCGGCAATCTCCGTTTCGGGCCTACTCCAGTTTTCTGTGGAGAAAGTGTATGGCGTTGAATTTTACTCCCTGGTCGCACGCACTCCGAAGTGATGCGTCTCACGGTGTCCACACCGGCGATGGCCGGAAGCTTCTTTCCTTTCCGCGTTCCTTTGCCCATCTTCCGTTGCCGTCCATAATGATGGCGGCAATGTGTCTGGAAGCCAATACGTTTGATGTCAGTTCTTGTTTCCATTAATCGTCTTTGTTACAGGTTCTGCATTTTGGGCATGAAGCTATATGTGAGACGACAGCGAAGATGGCCGGGCTCTTCCGTCTTTGTTTTTGAACATGCCCACGCTACCCACTGTGTGTGTCGGCCACGCCGTCCAACTTGTCGCTCGTGGCCAAAGTGCGTGGCCCCATTTCAGCCCAGAGGTTCAGCCTGTCGGCTTCAATTTGTATTTCACGCCCACACCTAAGAAAAGGTTGGCCGTGGCCACGTTTCGCCACCGCTAACGTGGGTTAACCCCAGACCGCCCACGATATATGTGTGTGGGGGTTTGTGCTCCGCGATGGTCGCGACCTGTGCCGTATGGCCAGAGATTTATGTATTCGTAGGCCACGCTCACGTCTACAGAGCCGGCGGTTAAAGTGGTGAGGGCGATGCCGCGTATGCGGGAGGTAATAGGTGTCGTTGTTTTGCGACGAGACCTTTTATCTTGCCATGCACCCCGGCTAGCACGCAAGGTCATATAGTTTATCACTCGCCGCAGAACCAGTCCGCATGGGTTGCGCCCCACGGAAGATACCCCATTGAAGTCGCCCAAACCGGGTAACCAACCCTGGCGTGCCACCGCCGCCTCCATGCGATAGGGGTCTTCTTGCGCCATCGCTCCGTAGCGCGACGACGCTACAGCGTTGCGAGCCAGTTTCTCTTCACCTTATTATATAGATGTACGCGCGCGAGAGGCTTTTCGAGTACAATCACGCCCGCGTTTGTCGCGATACGCAGTTATTGGTCCAGCCTACGCTGTGCATACGCGCGCGACCTTACCCGTTCCGGCACAAACCAGCCAAATGTGGTTGTCCTTATCCCGCACCCATGGCAAAGTGGGTGGTGCCCGTTATGCTATGTCGGTGGGCACATTGTATGAGATACGGTTGGTGTTCCACGACGGTCCGCCATCAGCGCCCATACGCCACGTTTTTCAACGCCTGTTCACTGCTGCTTGCGCCCATTCCTGCACCGCCAACGGCTAAAGAGAACAGGACCATGGAGCCACCACTTGCAGGTTAGACATGGAAATGGAAGTTGGTGTTCAGCCTCAAACTAGTGTAGTAATGCGCACTTTTGGGTCGAGCTTGCATGGCCGTATTCGTTTACCTTTCCCCAGACAGCAGGTCCGATATGGTTTGGTTTCTCGTCACTAGTGCGATTGCCCTAGAAGCACTATTTGCTTGCTCGGTTTTATCCGCTTGCCGGTGATTTCCAAACAGCCATGTTAGAGTCTTGTTGCGGCATATATGCCACATTCGAGTTTCGAGTTTTTCGAGCACTGGGCTCAGATGTTTCCAGCCTTGGCCAAGTATGGGCTGCTAGCCCCTTTGAGCGGGTGCAGGCCACCGTTGGATGCTCCTACAAGTTGCGACATGCCTGCGGCATTTACGCCAAAAGTCGGTCCGAGGTTGTGCCGTTGCTGGACTGCCACGCCACCAGTTCCACTCATCACGTATGCCACGCCGGTGAGAACTAACGGCGTTTTCCATGCGTTCGCATCGGGCGAGAACGTTGGCGGAGGCTTGGTCCACGAGCTTCCGTCTGTGATGAGACGGGCCGTAAGCCACCGTTCCACTACCATTCAGACCGAAAACCAGTACCATCGAGCCAGCGTTTACAACGCTGCAAGCCCTGCAAAAGATGCGAAAGCGCGGAAACCAGTGGTCAGGTGGGTTCCACGCCAAGTCGTTGGGCTTTTGCTTGTGCACACGTACGTCTACGCGTGTACTTTTGCGAGTACTTCTGCGAGGTTGCCTGTGTACAGCGAAAGTGCGCTCAGAGGTACAAAGTCCGCGGAGTCTTGCCCCGTTTTTGTAGTACGTTATCGAATCGCTGGTGAGGCTTTTCGGTGCAACCGCGCGCGTTTCTTGTGAAGAACGTTCCAACGATTTTCTTCTGGTTCACGCCGTATGGCAGCGAGTCGAGGTTGTACACTCGTTTGTTTATCTGGTCGATGTAAAAACGTAGTTCTTGGCATCGAGTTTTCTATGAGTGAACACTGTCTTTCTTGCCGAAATCTTTGGTGGATTTGAATCCACCCTCAGGCTTAGTTTCCCCAGAGTGAAAGCCGTAATTGCCGTATCGTCGTAATGGGTGATGTCCCTGCTAGCCGTCTTTGAAGGACAAGATGCAAACACAAAACCCCACCGAGAACAGCAAAGCGAGGAGACCCTCGCATCAATTTCCGCTGCAGAATCAATTTTTAGCTGCAAGATTTGGTGAGAATTCCTCAAATAAACTGCCTTTTGTTCGCTTTATTGTGCAAAATATGTAGTAAACGCGCTGTAAGGTATTTTACGTGGTTGGGTGGATGTTGGATTTGAGGAAAATGAGAGTCGCCTTGCCACATCCGCCCTTCCGGCACTCCATTTTCGGCAAGCCAAACGTGTAAGGGCAAACCTGCCCACAAAGTCTTTGTGGCAATATAAAAGACGACATTGAGGTTTCCGTGTTTCAGCCCTTGACCCCGACACACACCTTTCTGCAGCATTTTTAAGTGGATATGCCGTACCAAAGACGTCTTATGCGGCGGCTACAAACAGAGTTGTAGATCACACTACAAGTGCTTTGTAGTGCCGCTACAAGCTGCTTTAGTATTTGACACTGCAGACCTTTTGTAGCCACACTACAAAGGCTAACGCATAGCCTACCACAACGACCAACCGTAAAACGCACTGCTGGGGTTATTCTCCCTTGAACGTTCGTCCCATCTTTACGGCATCACGACGCACCTTTCCGTTGCCCAAAGACTCGCATGGGTAGGCATCTCGAAAGAGCACTGGTTTAAAGGCGTTCGTAGTTAATTTGGCCCTTCTCGTCAAAGCATTTCTCGTCCTCAACACCAGGTGTTGACGATGGTGCAGAAGAAATTTACATAGCCGTCGACCTCGTAGACATCAAACACTTCGCACTCCATAGCCAGCGGACTGGCATTGACGATGGGCGTGCCGTTCGCTTACCCATCTCGTAGTCGAAAACGGCAGACTTATCGTGACTACATTGCGCACTAACCAATACCCATGCTGTAATCGGCTGCGGGAAGCATCGCTTCGTCAACGATGTTGACAGAAAGTTTACTTGTTTTGCGTATCAGTGCCGTGCTGCCAATGGCTCGCGTGGATGCTAAGCGAGCAGCTTGTTTTTGGCTCAATATGCCCATGTGGGCAATGAGAATCGGTTTGGTTTGGCGTCTTCTTTGAGTGTTCCCACAGCGGTTACCGGTGCGGGATATAAAGGCCAACTTGGGCCCGATATTCTTTTCATACTTTATTATCCCCTATTTTTGCAGGTTATCATCTGCATTGTTTTTCTACAAATTAGATTCTACACGCAAAGTTATCATTATTTTGATATTTCCCACCATATACTGCGTGAATGCGAGTTTTTCATACGTTGCGCGTTTGGTTGTGGGTGGCGTTTAATTAGGCTTAATAACAAAAGAGTTTGAGATGAACTTGCGAGTTAACATACCACTGGAAAACAATAAACGAAAGGATGAATTTTCTTAAATTTGCCACGGTATAGCTTTTCTGTCAAACGAGCATACATTATCTTTCGTCATGAACGCCAGGCGTTTCCTAACGATGTGTATGGGCCGTCGGGCCTAATGCGAGGAACGGACGTTATTACATCCGCAGGATAGCCAGCGGCACAAACGCTCCATGTTGAACGAAGCCATGAGTGAGGGCGATACGTGATTGACAGGAGTTCTCAAACGCATTTTGAGAAACTTTATTATGGCCATTTCCAAAACGCCAAATCTGCGTTCTGTTTGCCGCTTTGCGGCTAAAGTCGTTATGCCTATGGCAAAAACGCAGCAGCCAACAACGTGAAGTTGTAGTTTCCTTTTCATAAGAAAGGACATGGCGCGGCAGTATAGCATAACCTGAGAGCAGCAGCGGCCTCTTGGGGCGACCAGCAAATCGATTAACGCGCCTGGCCGTCAGACGAAAGATGGGTGATGCCACGAAAATCCAATGCCAACAGCGGCAATGCGAAAATTATTAGTTTGCTTGAGAAGAAGACCCGCGATGCGTTTGCTGGCCGATCTTGAGAGTGAGTTCGTATGTGTTCGCACGGCTATTGTGACGATTTTGAAGCCAAAGCAAAAGATCAAACCGGCCTTAAAACGTAGCTTTTGATAAGATCTCCTCGTCCAGCGAGTTGTTTGCGCTACAAACCAATAGTATCAATGAGCATCTTTGCCCGCTTGGGATTTGAGTTGGCCAATAAGGAGGGTGTGGAGCAGACAAGGGGTCTTGTTGCGAAAATGTTCGAAGCTGTGACGCGACTTGCGGGTGCCTGTAAGACGGCTGCAGGATCGTCCGGCAGGCGACCTCTTCGGTCTTATGCAGACAGGTGGAGAGGTGTTTAGAGTCGGTAAAGAAATTGCTTGATTCTGTGAAAGCGTTTGAAGCAAACACCATTGCCAAAGTGCTTGACGATAATGCAACGCAGGTGGAAAAAACCATTAAAGACTTCGACCTCAAAGGCTTTGCAGGGCGTGTGCTCGACGCGTGCTCATCGTTTTGCTTATGCCCGTACGGTGTTTGCAGATCGAGATTGCTTATGTGCGCATGAAGGCCAGCGGCATTGTTACAGACGCAGGTAAAGGTCTTGGTGAGGCGATGAAAAACCTTGAAAGCCAAATCAACAGTTTAGGAAACGAAGCGCAAAGTATGGCACAGGCACTGTTTGGTGATGTGCAAAGAGAGAGGTGGAGGACGCACCATGCGCGCCAGTCGCAGGGCGAGGAAGGCCCATAACGACACTGAAACCTAACGACAACATCTATCAAACCCTTTCGGATGCTTGTCTAAAACCGCCGCCATACTAAACTTCTTGAGGCATTATTGGTCCTAAAAGCCATAGAGGTGCATGTTCTAAAGAAGTTGGTAAACGCCCTTAACAATGCCCAGAAAGGCATAAACACAGTTACCGAAGAAATAGCCAAAGCAGCAGCGGCAGCGGACGGGAGGCTGAAAAGGCCGAAGAAATGGGTCGGCCGAGGGTATAGAGGCCGTTAACGAGAAAACCAAGAAAATGTCTGAATTGCTGGGTGGAGACCTGGGTTCTCTACCAATTTGCTCAGCCTTTTCGCAATTCAGCATACTAAGTTTTGCGCGCGATGTGCAAGCGGGCGTTGGTAAAGAAATAGACAAGCTTGCGGAAGCTTAGCGAAGCTTACCTATCCCGCCGAGTGTGGTGGAGATAAAATGGGATGTGCTGAACGACCTTTTTGCGCCTTAGATTACTCTGAGCGCCTTTATCCCATTAAGAAAACATTGACGATGCACAAGCTCTCTAGTGGCCGAGATAATGGACTTGGCACGGCAGGTTTATTGATATCCCCGACTTTGCTTCGCTTTCGCCAGCATGCTCGAAACGTTGGTTCGCAATCTTGCCGAAAAAGGTTCTGACTACGGTGGGCGAAGCTAAGAAATTGTGGAACAAGATACGACCCATCATTACCACCATACGTAAGATTATCGACGTATTACGCGGGTGGCGAGGGACCATGCAGCGCGGCGTGGACGCGATAGTGGAAAGAGGCCATAACGCTTAGACACGGCACACTGAACATCGTGGGCAACGAGGTTGAGTGCTGCTACGGCTCAAAGGTGCACGTTTTGAAAAAGACTTGGAGGCATTGCCGGGCTGCAAACAACGCTGAAGGTGCGAAGACGAGGTTGGGAGGCGCAAGGCCGTATTGAGGCATGTGCCTAAGTAAGGTGTCGCCAGCAGAAGGGAATTGTTTGATGAAGTGCTGGTTGGCGCCGTTTCAAAGACGTGCTGATGGCAAGTGCCTAATCCGAGTCGGTGGCTGATAAGCTTGCGAAGGTTGCCAACTCCGAAATAAGGGCATGGGGGCGGTGTGTACACCCACATGCATAAGGCATTAAGTAAGCGCGCATGGGAAAACAGACTGAAAACGGCCCTTATGCAGCTTAAAGCAGAATTGAGAAAAGACCTCAATACAATTTCTGTCGATGGCATTGGCACAGGTGTGCGAACCAATAACCTTGCTACGCTGTTGTCGCCACATACTGTTAATGCAGCTCTCGGGCAATATGGAGAAAAAGCTTTCGCAAATAAGGCGAGGCTAAGCCTAACCGATTACGTAAACATCGTTACCAAGGCGGCCAACAGTGATTGTACCCAATCCTGAACGCTATTATATGGGCTTCCGCCAATGCGTCGATACAATTGTGGGAAACTGTAAGGCGCAAATTCCTGACATCAAAGCGGACGATATTGACCGATTTGCCAAAGACCTAGCCGAGGCCATTTGGCGGCGTGTAAAAGCAAAATATTTATGCCTTACGTGCGCGAGATTACCGCAGCGGTAACGAGCACGCTGCGCCTGATTATCGAACAGCGCATGCAACGGGTGGTAAAAGGGACTCGACGGCATGGTGAAGGATGCCGCATGAACTTGGCAAGCGATGCCAGAAAACGGCTGGCGGTGGTAGACCTTGTTACGGAAGGCGTGGTGTTGGAGAAGCTTTTGGAAGCACAAGCGCTAACGGCGCTGAAAGAGTCAAAAGACACGGGTCAGAGGGTGTTGAAGTTTATCAACGAAAACGGGCGTAACGATAAACGTGGATGTTCAGGCAGCCACGTCGTATGGTTTGGCAAGGTTGTAGATGCCACCATTGTGTTTGCTACGTCGCCTATATGGAATATAAAGACATCTTTACTGTTATGAGCTTGTATAAGGACTGCTAGAGCAGGGTGCTAGAGTACATCGACGACGTGCTGCCAGTATCCCCGACAACGACTTTACACAATATGTACGCAATATAGACTGCCAGTACGACACCGGAAGTAGTTCCTGCCAGCCGCTTTGGTCAAATCTAACCGACGTGAAAGCTGCTAATGCAAGTGAAACAGCTGGCTTAGATGCTTCGCTATTGATTGCAGCTTTGCACCTTTGTGAGCGAACAAGGAGGAAAAACAGCCCGCCATATTCTTCCGTAATCGTGCTCAAAAGCGGCCTTCGCTACGTTTAAGTTGGGCAGAACCATACGCTAGCTTTGCAAAGCGCAACTGCAAAGCAGGTAGGGGTGGAGGTGAGGAGCAATGAGACCAAAAGATACCATAGATGCCCTGCAAAGCGGATTTGGATTTAATGTGATACAAGGATGGAAGGTAAATAATGTTACCAAATGGGATAAGATTTGCGCTATGTTTGTTTCAAATTGCCCGCAATGCAGATGCCGCCTTTGAAAACTGTTTGATACCAAGTATCTCACAGCAACATCGACAACTATCCCCAGCTGCTATATCTGGGCTATGCCAACACTTGCAGGTGCGTGGCGGAACGAACTAAACCTGCACCCAAAACGCACAGAAAGCAACAAGTTGATGTTTGGCTATCTAGGTGCCATAAAAAGGGCGCAAAGGTGGTGCTGAAGCTTAGTGAGGTGGAACTGGTGAAAAGCGGTCGCGAAAGACGATTTCACGATGGTTCGACACTATCTGTGGTTCGACCTGCAAGAGGGCTCGACTTTGGTGGCAATGCACGCCTAAAAGTGAGTTCGACCTTAACGGTAAGACGTTAGGGGCCAGTGCGTTTCAACCACTTCGACATCGACTTTGGTCCAAAACCCAGTGGCCGGCACGCTAGCGCTGAACGTAAAAGTACGTTCCAGATAAACTTCGCTAGCGTGGTGACTATGGCGTTAGAGATTTGGGCGTAGGACGACGTTAATTACCGTGAAAGCCAGACGGAAGTGTAGGCGACTGGGATTTGTCAGCACAGCACTTTGCCCACAGGCCTCGGGCATAACCATTGATAACGCTGCCGTGAAAAGGTGGTGGAATAATCTCGATAAATAAAAAGAGACGGGCGAGTTTTTCGGTGCGGTAGAGAGCTCAATATTGTGAAGCTATTTGCCGTGTCGGGCTTTGTCTTATGCGACACAGGTTCGAAACAGGCCACGATTTTTAGTCTTGTGGTGCTCATCAGCACACGTTTTGCGGCATCCCCTTAGGTTTGGGGATTCAGTCTTGCGGGCGTTGGCGGTTGTTTGCAGGCTTGAACAGGAAATCAGTCGCGAGGAATGGTGCAGAGTGTGCGCCAAGGAACGCTGGAGGTGTGTTCTTCGTGGGAGAACCTTTCCGAACCATCTGGCCGAGATAGAGGCTTCGGTTATGACCCTGTTCCCAACCAAGAAAGGGCAGTTCTTCTTTGGTTTTGCTGGCCCAGATAAGTTACGAACCCATCTTGAAATGCGACTTCGGACTGCTGTTGCGGTTGCCGTCATACCGAAAATACTCATCGTTGGCGGACTGAAAGTGTCGTTGCCAGCTCGACAGATAATCCGCATCAACGTGTTCTTCGCTGGCGGCATAAAGGTTTGAAGAGGAATGTGGTTCGATGCAGCCCTTGTGAACTCGCAGATTGTGGGTCTGACGCTCCGAAGAGAAATGACCTTCCATAGGTGGGGTGGTCGAACAAGGGTTTCTTGCTTTCTGTTGGTGGTTTCCATCCACCTATAAGCGCCAACCGAGGTCTTATGTTGAGTAACATGAAGCGCATGGCCGTGAAGCTGAACTATAAGATCGTGCGCATGTCGTTTAGAAAGCTATCTTGCCATACCAGTAGCACCTTCCAAATAGGTGCGCGGCTCGACATCAATGTGGAGTTGGAAGCGATTCGGTTTACATGGCTATGCGGGCTCGATGCCCTGTTCCAGTTCGATCCTTTCCGCTTCGTATTCACTGCGGTTGCAGGTATGAGCGTGCGTGTGGGCAGTTGGAATGTTTGCAAGCGTACACTTGTCGCTCAGTGGAAGGTCCTGCACCATGGAAGATAAAAGGGGCGAGAGCTTCGTTCCGCATTATCTTCAAGATAAATGTAGACTTCAGCCTGACATGGGAAAGAATGCCGATCCGATTGAGGCAAAGACTATCAGTGTGGCCTTTGTTGGAAGCAGAATACGAAAAGGCAAGCAATTGGTTGATAACCAACACCGATATAGTAGACAATCTTGTGAGGTTTGTTGATCAGAAGAACGACGACGAGAGCCTGCAAGTGTTGCAACCCACAGGTAAGATCACCTTCAACCAGACCGCTGTGCCGATGAAAACCGTACACGAGGCAACAATCTACTTGCACTCGACAAGATGGAGAAAATGCAACGACGCACTGCCCATCGACTGTGCAAGTCTTGAAGTGCAGCAGGTGAGCTTTGGATCGAACGCTAACCCAGAGCAGTGCGAGTTTAAACACTGAAAGGTTGTTGACGAACAAAACGATTTCCTTTCTTCGCTTTATCGCGAACTCTCTGTAGATGATAAGATTAAAGCGCCATCGTACATTAAATGCAACAGCGGCTTTACGATTGATGGCATGAACGAGGGACATCCCGCATTCGACGAAAATAGTAAAAGGGTGATGGAGAACAGTATAAAATACGAGACATGGAAAAAGAAGGGGGTTGTCGTTTCATACGCTGAGAGGTGCGCGGCGATAAGGCGTTTCAGACCCGTAAATAGAACTGAACAATGGCGTGAACAGATAGAGCGCATAGACAAGTTAGAAGGCAAAAGACGTTGAGTTTTCACCCAAAATGAAACTGGCTGGCATTCCTGTGAAAGCCTTCATTGGAAAGAATAATATAGAACGGCTGACACAAGGTACGGAGAAAGAGAATGACGAACATTCGCCATAAACCATCCGTGTGGCGAACATGCCGCTGCTTTTGAAGTTGGTGATAAAGACTCTGACCTGTTGAGCAACGTTCAGCTTTGTGAAGCGGCAGCAGTAAGGGCGACGGGAAGTGTTGGCGGCTATTTCTCGCCCAAGGAGGTGGGAGGGATTTGGTGAATGAAAAACTAGGTGTGCTAGGTAGACTGAAATGGCACGGAGAATAACCGAACTGCCAGACCTAAAAGGAATTATGGAAATAAAAGATCCCAAGTTCGATCCATGCATACACATTCGTTCATTCGCGATAAGGTGATTGATTTTGGATCGCTTGCAAGTGATAGTCAACCAGTAACTGCTCCTGAAAAATGGTGTCGTCGGCTTTCGAACGTAGAGATAAGTCGTCTTTTCAACGCTACGTGATCTTAGACCAAAGAAAATCGCGTAATTCAGTAGCTAATCTAACCTCATCGACAAATTATAAGTGCTATGACAACAGGTAATAAAGTATATGTCTTGCCGAATTTTGGGCGAGGACTAGGGCACTATGCCAATGAAACCGACTCGTTAACAGGTGATGAGGAGGGGTGGAGACTACGCTCTACACTCAGTGTGTCGACAAAACTGAGCACAGAACTGCCGAAACAACGGTGGCCGTGGCAGAGAATGATAAGCCGCAGCTACTTCATCGCAGGTCCAGAACAAGTGAGAGGCCATCGATGAGAGGCTATTTGCCAAGTGGTTCCTGCGATGGCAGCGCAGGCGTGTCGTTTTACCAACATGCCTACGTGGAATTTTACGAAGATTTTCCCTTGGCGTTATCGCCCATTAAAGACAACGCAGGCGAAAGTTACGATGTGGATGGTGTTGCTGGCTTGCAAAGAGGGCGAATATAAACGAAAAGAACCAGAGGGTAATCCCATACTGGTGCTAACCCACAGAATGATGCGCATTATGGCGAGTTGTTCCCCGTTTAGGCGAGCAGCATTTGTACGCTCACGTACAAGTGACGACGAATGTGGATAGCGGATCGAACAGTTTTGGAGAAACATCGAAGCGGGTGTATCGCGCATATTATGCCATCGAGCATTTGGAGAGGAAAACGCGAGTATCATCTCTTCCTTGTTCCTGCTTTCGAAACAGGACGATTGGCCGTTCTTGCTCCGCAGGTACTATCTGGCGAGGTGAAAAGGCAAAATGCTCGTGCAAACGGCATCATGGAGCAGATTAGAAGAAGCGAAAGGGTGTGAGAGCCCTAGTACCCCGTGTATTATCATCGGGCGTTCACCACGGGCGAAAAACGTTCTTGGGATATGCCCATGGGATGAACCCATTGAGCGATGAGTGTTTTCGTAAAATGCAGCCACGCTGAAACTGGATATCAACAGCACAGGACTGAGCGGGAAAGGGAACTTAAAGCCTATCGACATGCCCGTGGCGCTTAAAATGCTCAACTGATGAAGGGGCTTGCAGAAAAGAACCCTATCAGATGGTGAGAATTGAAGACTCTTGGATCTGAACCCTGTATTGTCGGAGAACGAAGGGCAGAGATAAACATGGAGGAAGACCCTGGGTACTCCCGCCCATTTATGGCGCACGACATACTGGCACAAGGACCCTACCACACCATGGACCACCAATCTTGCTGTTAACGATATAAACTTGGCGTTTAGAAATCGTGCAGCGGCGGGACTTAATTGCGCAGGTGGTGAAAGACTATCAAGAGGAATTTGTTACGCGTGCTTGGGGCATGGTGGAGCAGATAAACAAGTTGAACCAACGTGTTCGCGAGATTTACCAGATGTCGAAAATGAACGATGCATCGGCACGTAAAATCAGCGAACTTCGTACGTTCAACCTCACGATAACCTATCGGGCATCAGTCGAACGCCGCTGGAAACTATAAATAAGGTGAGCCGAGGGCAAGATGAGCGCCAACACAATGGCCAGAACCTCACTGAAAGGGATCGGTTTCGCCAGCCTGAACAGCGTGCTGAACAATACTTGGTAGGTCAGGAGTTAGTCTCAGCGACGCCTTACGCTTGACATCAGTGGTACATGGAATGATTATAAGCTCAAGATAATAAACTCGCTGGCCATTGTACGCATGATTCGTTCGATACACAAGCGATTTCGATCGTTATGTAATACCCAAACATAATAAGTTTTCGATTTCTATCAGAGTTTAACGCGCTCCGTGGTGTGTTTGGTATCAAAACGAATGGTTTCAGTATAGATCCGGAGAAGGTATGCGTATTTTACTCCCGTGTGGAAGATGGTGAGAAAAAGGGCGGAGGTGAGAATCCTTTATTCTTCTATGGATTGGAGCCAAGAAGGTGCCTACGCCTTGCAGTTATGCCACAAACACGGACTATCACGAGATATATACGTGGTTAAGACGTATTGGCGACAGGAAGAAAATACGCAGAGAGGACTTACCTAGTGGACACCATGAGAACGAAATATATGCGGCATGGGGCGCGTTACGTGAAATGCACAGACCCTTGTCGCAAGTTAGTTTATCCCACAAGTGGTTCTTTACGATTTGGCGATGCCTTATAAACTTGTTACCGTTAATGCGGGTGAGGAATCGAAACATGGTGATTTTGCCCGATGACGTTTACTCGCAGATGTGTTTGGCGATAAGGGGATGACTTACAGAATGGATTTAAGGTGGCTTATTATACTGAACAGAAGTACACGTTACTTTGTGGTGGCTCCCTTTTCTGTTGTGATGGGCACTCGTGCCTTCTTTTTAGTCTGACAAAAGCGCAATACTCAACAGAGACTGGCACAAAAACATTGTCGCAGGAGGTGGAAGTTTAAGTACGAGAATAAAACTTTTAAGCAGACGGAAGGAGACAACAGCCTTGCCCTTCTTACGGGAGAGAAGAGGTTTAATGTTATAGAAAAGTGCAATAAATGTGCTTTCAGAATATGATGACAATGTTTTGTCATTAAGAAAGGTAGATCCTATTCAGGGAAGTAATGGGTCATTTTAAACTTAAGGTGAGATGTGAGTACTATACACTTAGTATGGAGATAGATGATGACACCTTATTTTCTATCTTATGATGAGAAGTAACCTTCGTTGCCCAAGGCTGCTGTGATGGAAAAGAAAAACTGGAGATTATCCATCTCTTTTTACGCCAGTTGCTAGAGAAACTTCGCGATGGCATTGTTCATTTAAGAATAACAGCTTTGTTCAGCACCATCAGATGGAGTAGCCCAGCAGGATTACCAACAATTTCGGCTTTCGAGTTGGCTGGTGGAAACGAGGAACTAAAAATAAAACTTCGTTAGTGCTTTTAATGACATGCTGAGGAAAAGCCAACGCTGCAATAAGGTCAGAGTTGAAGTTTGTACCCGCAACCATCTATAACCACCCGCAACAATCTACGGAGGGGAAGAAAGCTGACGCTACCGAGATGAACCTCAATAAGTTGCAAAACATGCTTCGACACTATGGCAAGAGGTGTGAAGATCGATGTGGTAGAAGCATTCTTCAACCAACGGATAACGAACCGGTATCCAGTGATGCCTTATCAGAGTTCCCGACCCAACATCGTTCTACTTACGCGGGTTTTCCGACCAAGTTCTTCTTGCCCTCATCGGGCGAGATCGCTAAGAACAACATCTGCTGTTTTCGCTTCAAACTTAAAGCTTTCGAAGGCTTTCCCTTTGCAGGAATGAACACCGAAATGGGTCGCGAGGTGTTGTGGCGCAGTATCCACCGACGAAAGCTGTTTCCTTAAGTTCTGGGATCAACCACTGTTGCCCGACGACTTCAGCGACACCTATTACGATGTGAAACAGCTCGACAAATGGAATGACAACAGGTGAAACCATTCCGATGGCAAAGGCGAGATGCTGGTGTTTGCCGTACGTGCTGACCTGATGCAGGTGTATCCGCAAACGGATATCTACATGGTACCATTGTCAAACAGCAAGCCAACTTTAACTCTACACTCAGTAAGCCCGACATGTGCTTGTGGCTAACTGATGAGTTGTATATCGTGGGTTTCAAAATATGACCAAGGACAGGGCCAATAACAACATGTTGGTATTGCCGGAGAAAGAATCCTCACAACGGTTTTACTTCATGCCAATGCAAAAGGTCGTGACGAGAACTCCAATGGCTACCATCGCACCAGCCAAAACAAGGGGCTTGGGGTATACCCGTGAGAGAATTGCCATAAGACATAAGGTAGCATTTGGCAAACAGCAAAACCATCACGAAAAACATCTATCATGTCAACAACCAAAATATAGAAAGAAGCACGCAGCCAACAAAATGGGTAATATGGCTGTGTCTACGTCGCTCGTGAATGTTCCTGCGCATTGAGACACGTTTCGTGAGGCGTTATGGACGACGCTAGCAGGCCGACGCAGCTATTCGTGCATTCATGGCTTTCGAAACGTTCCTCGAAGAGCTGAAACGTGATATGAAACACCCGAAAAACTGGTGGAGCCAGCACGTCTGTTGCTCGACGCGGTGGAACGGCTCGACGCCATTTACACTGAAGACAGGCACGACTGCGCGACTTGTTACAGCTTTTGGGCAATAAAATAATTGGCCACATCGAGAACGAACAAACCGAAGGGCATGGAAAGCAGAAACTCGCCGACCTATGGACGCGCATCGCGAACACCTTGCCACGTCTCGTTTGTATCGATGAACTCTCGGCGCATAAGGCCACCAAGTTCCTCAATACCTTCGAACATGTGGGCAGGCTGCACAACATGGTGAAGAACCTAACTACTTGGGGCATAAGCGTGAGCTATAAGGTGAACAAACATTCATACACGATACAGTTTACGAATGCCCGAAGAATTTTGCGAGAATGCAACAACTTCTTCAAAACCATATATTATAAAGATAAAGACTTCTCGAAGTATCTTGACACCATCACCCATTTCACGGGCGAACAACAAAAAGAAATTCGTGCGGTTGCTTAAGGTTTGAGGGATGGACTACACCTTTTACGTACCATGTATAAAGGTAGACGAGGGGAGGGAAAGCCCAAAAGATCTGTTTTCATTAGTAAAAGGGCTATTATAGAACCTTGGAGGAACTCGAAAAACATCTTACTCGCGTTCGTAATGAACGTTTGAACCTCAACTCATCAAGTCGAGTAGGATGGTGCGGCATTATCGGCGTACACCCTCTTGGCAGGCAGTTTACTCCATTTCCGTATCATAAATCTAGAGCAGCCAGGGGCTGTGGCTGATCAAACCACGCTCAAACGATGGCGGGACATTGCTTACAACACCGTGTTTAATTTCCACGCGGGTATGATTGGCTGTACGAAAATGGTGAAGGCGTATAACACGCGGGTGGAGGAAGATCCGATGCACAACTCAAGTAGAGATTGTTTCGGGCGACGCTTACAGTCATCTATGAAGAAAAGAAATGTCGCTACAAGAAATTCCAAAATGTCTTTGTGTGCGCATCTATCCCGATGAAATTGCCGTTACGCAGATGACGGCCAAGCTTACCTCGAAAGCAGATTTGATGATGCCAAGCAGTTTTGGAAAGAGTGGAAGAGGTAAGGTAACGATGTGCTATGTCGCGCCTTGTGGAAAGGGCTTTGCGACAAGTATCCGCCTTATCGTGCGGCGTGGATCGTACGTCAAACTTATAGCGCGGCCACAATCAAACAATGTGGAAAACCCATCGACGATGAAGAGGCCAACAAGTTCACCGTGCCCTATACACGGTTGTTGCCCGACCCTCGCCGTGTTGCAAGCTACCTTGAAAAGTTCTGGTTCCGAGCGCGACATCTATTGCTACTGGGCATCTAATTCCCCACGAACTGCAAGTGGGACTCGATCTCAACCAGTTGGTTAACTTCACAGGAGGAAGAAGGTGATAACAGCCTCGTTAAGTCTAATGCGAAACTTAAAGGCGCTATGCGATGGCTCACCGATTATGATGAGGCCGAGCGTATGGGTATGGCCATCACGCTGTCCTCGAGCCTTTTGCACACATGCGCCACAATCAAGGGGTAATGGTAAGCAAAACCATATAGAACGTAAATTTGAGTTCAACTCGTTATACGTAATGGGTATCAAGCATATTGACGACAACTATTGCGTGAACTCTGAGAAAAAGCCAAGAGCTGGTTCATCAGCTTATTCAACGCACCCTTTATAGCGAAGAGGGTTCGAACTGCTAACATGGGTACGCCTACCAACATTATGGGTGATGGAGACGAACGTCGACAAACGGAAACACTGCGAGTACATCTACCGAGGCTTGGTCAAGGCTTGTACGACCAGACGCTGAACCTGCTCAAAGATAAGACATTGCCACAGCCTTATGGCGACGCACGCATGCTGTCTAACCTCTTTAAGATGCCGGTGCGCAACGGTTTCCGGGCCAGAATATCAACAGCCTTCATTGACACCACCAACCAGAAACAATCGTGGTAAACAAAGAGCCGCAGTTGGTAAACAAAGCATTCCTCGGACTTATGGCCAACAAAGAGGGCAATGCCTAGCAAAAACTCATACGCGGGAACGATGTACTACGAAAATACTTCATGTATAGTGTTCTCTCTGAGTGGTGCTTATCCTGCCGTGCGTATTGGTTCGCAACCCTATGGCATGTGCCTGTGTGCGACTTTAGAAATGACTTACTGGCGTGGTTCGGCCTTACATGTGCTGCACGAGATATTGCTCTACCTCACGCAAGTTTTTGGAGATAACATCGTAGATAAAGATGTGTTGCATGAAGACAGCATGTCTGTGGAAACAGTCAGACCAATTTCTTGAGGTAATAAACTCTACACCCTATTCGTCTACATTCTATTCGCGCAGCGTAACCAAAACCAGAATATGCTCTTTTTCGCCATATTTCTTCCGTGGAAAGCAGAGAAACGAGCAGCCTTTCGTCAATCTCTTCAATGTTGTGGAAAGCGACCGGCGCCAATGGGCTTTATAAGGAGATGCAGCGACAGTTCTTGCAAGAGTACGAAAATGTTCCTTTCACCGATGACAGAGCGCTATGTCGGCTTGAAAGACAATCCCTTTAGAGGATATCGTGTGACACAGTAAAGAAGTTTGTGAAGAACAGAAAGAATGGAATGACGCTGAGTAATGAAGAAGTGGAACTGCTCATCACCGAGGCGTTCGACCTCTTCAACTATCGCCTCGACGCTTGGATGCAAGGCCTACTTCATTATAGGCTTACCGAACGTATGCGTCGTTCGCGCAAACTATCACGATTGCCATCGGTGCATTTGGATGGGTGTTCAATCTCAGGGAGAGCGAGACGAAGAACAAAGCTGAGGCAGTATATGCTGGCTCCATCGGTGAATCAGGCCCTCACGGCGGCTGTGCTTCGAAGCAGCTTTAAGCGTAGCCATGTAGATACGGGTGGAGAAAAAGGCTACAGCTACGACCTTAGCATCAACCTCTCTTCTGAACGTGTTCACTTGAGCTTTTACGCATCATCAAAGGGTGTGCAAAACGGCTTGTCGTTGGGTGCCATCTTAGGCAATGACTTTGAACGAGATGCTACACGAAGACTATAAAGCAGGATGGTGGTTATGAAATGGATTTCTTTATATTCTATCTTGGGCAGCTATATCCCTCGATGCCGATATAGAAAGGCAAGGTAAAATAGATAAACCCTCAGACGTTAGGGTGCTAAACGGCGTGGCCTTGCTTAACGATTTGCGTAAGCGTTTAGTGGAGAAAGACAATAAGCGTAGCACGCTCACCGCGCTTTATCTTAGCAATAAGGACAAGGTAGACAAATGGTTCAGCTTAGGTGGTAGCAGTTGGGCCCAGCTTTTGATTCAAGAAAGACGTGAAGACTCTTCGTGCTGTTGCAGAACTGGAAGATGCCTATGATGCCTTAGCCGACGTGGTGAACTCCGAGTGTGTTTTACAAGCTGTGCGAAGGAAACCGCGTGGCCGTTGAGGCGTTGATGGATGCGTACAGAGCGAAAGTAATATCCCATTGCCCGATGTAGATGAATATTCCGCTTAACTCGGCACATGTGGAACAACGCATGCTTGCGGCGCTGAGCGATTAACGCGAAGGCGCAAACATTCTTCTTCGCCCTTGCAAATGGCTGAACCAGCTCTAGACCAGTGGATGGGAGAGATGATGGGATACAACCAAATGCGATTCTCTTTCACGCTCTTGGATAAGACTCATGACGTGAAGGCTGCCGAGTGGGACTGTCGCCGTCGGATGATTGTTTATCTTTCTGGCGACAAAAGACCGTTTTAACCGCTTCTTGGCCGTTAAGTGCTGGATGCAACAACAAGCTGATTTCGCAGGGAGGTGATAGACGCACCCACCGTTGCCGGGGCGAAGAACTGCCCTTTGGGAGGCCGAACTGGCGGTAGATAACGCGCGAGAAATGCTTTCTCTCGACAAGGATGCTGCGTATGGACGACCTCATCGTAAATGGTGCCGAAAAACGCCTGACGAGGCTTACGATATTAGCGAACTGGGTAGCCGATGCGGTGTGCTTGAAAAAGCGAGTTGAAACGTCTGGCCGATTATATGGCTGCTTGGCTTAAAAGCAAATGGACGGCAAGGACAATGCTGCTTCACTTGTCCTAAAGAGGCGGTTACGCTTGGTATAGAACATTTGTTGGGCGCTTTCAGGCTGGGACTTTCAATGCGCTCGATGCGGTAACAGACGATTTGATGAAGTTTGCTGCCACCGCCGACGTCTCAGGCCACAGCCCCACAAGCCCAGCAACCAGGCTACGCTTTTTGTACAGGCTGACCTCGCAGCGGGCAATTGAACACCCGACTGAGATGCCGGCGAGCAGCTGCTGGATGGCGGAAACAAAGTGAGACGTTGAGGCCTAACGCAAAAGTGCCAAGAAGATGCTCGTGAACAACTTTGTGATGGCACCTCACTTTAATGCCGATACCAAACTACGTTCTGGTAGCACCTATACCGATACCGAGATGCCTTTGGTTAATCTCGAAAGTTTGGAACAACAAAGCAAAGGTGGATGCTTCTCTAACGTGTCGCAGCTCAATATGGAAAGCTGGCGCTAATGGATGTGGGTCGCGTGCGCCAGCCTATGCAGCTGTTCACCAGTTGCGCATGTTTGCCAGAGTGCAACGCCCTCGAAAACCAACGTAAGCCTCACGCCCATGCAGTTGCCTGTACGAGAGAAGAACCACAATGGGTGGGCATGCAGGTTGAGGACGAGAAGCATGTGCACGACGCCAATTCGTTTGTGGTGATGAATGCCTCACGTCTTGTAAACAAACAAGACCAACGCCTTCCAGCCCATGGCTGGTGTGGTGCTCGACTTCTGGGTAGGCGCATCCCCTACAAAACGCAGACGGCTGCCTCACCTTTGGCTACGACCAGCCCGACGCCCGAACCTCCACAGGCTATTCTCGTGGGTGTTTCTACGCGTGGTGGCAAAACATCGCTGGTCAGAAAAAGCGTATCAGCGGGAACGGCAAAGGCCGCTATGCGTATGGCAAAGAGCCGCGCGAGTGTCGCCGAAGCGTTTATAGAAACCGATGGACATCGTGTATCTTCCCGCTACTCAGGTATCCTACGCAAAAATAATGTCTACCAATAACTTAATACGATTGCATCATGTATACGGATGATAAGGTAACAGCCTATATAACAAGTAAAGAGTTGCTTTTCAATATAGAAAGCCTGGACGAACTGCGAAATCTGAAAGTGAACTTTGGGCGTCGTTTGGAAGTCGCACAAGGCACGAGACCTAACCGACGCACTACGCTTTCGTGTGCACGACCCCTGTGGATGCTCTCCCGACAATGGCAGTTGGGCGAGTTTAAGGGCAATAACGCAGGCTCGGCACTCAATGTGAAATGCCGCGTAAACCGTAAAAAGGCGGCCGTGCAATGGCAATAGCAAAGAGATATGCCTATCGAGCCCGAAGTGGAGAGCGTAAACCACGACATCACTCCCTTGATGCGTGTAGAGGTGGCCATGTATTTCCTCGATCTTTTGCAAGGTCGTTTTTCCACAGATAGATCGTGCAGGAGCGTTGAAAACCTTACGCGAACTCTTTCCCTTAGGTGATTTGGTTGCCGGTTTTGGCCATGGTAGTTTCGACGAAAAGGAAGTGCAAGATCACACGCGTAAGCTTAACGCACGCCTCGGTGTGTTTTCTAAAAGTTTCGCTAAAACTTTTTCGATGGCATAGAGCTTTACGAAAACCCTGGCTAAACAAAATTCGCATCTCATATTCGAGAAACTTGAACCCTGCGGAAAAACTGTGTCGACTTTTATTGAGGAAAAGGCTCCAACGAGGTGATGTATTATGATTTCTTTGGCTGGGGTTCATGAAAACAATACTTCCCCTCGAAGCGGTGGCAACAAGTATTGGAAGAACAACCAGTTGGGTTACGATTGCCAAATGGGTGGGACAACAGAAGTTCGAGGCCAAAAGACTACTCCTCGGAGAGCTTTCTTGGTACTCGTTCGACGTAACAAAGAACAATCGTCTCCAGCCGAGACGTGCGAGGAGAAACCGAAAACATCTGGTCTATTCCCACGCTGGCTACAGCTTCCACTGGTGCACCAGCAAACGCTTTGTGGGAGTTCGAAGACAATAAGGTGTTCTTGGGAAATGCCGTTGGCATACGGGCCAAAAGGTATAGTGCCATGATGCAGTATGCCACCATGTACGGAAACGATTGGATGCTCATCCACTAACAGCAGTTGGGTACATACTTCAGTGTAGAACGGATAGAGTAGCCGACTCCTTCGACGTGTCACAGCCATAACAAGCATGTCGGGAAGTTCAGACGGTAATGCGGCTTCGTTCGGACAGCGATGGCAAATGTATGGAAATGTGCGCAGGGCAAAGAAAACGGTGGACAAGGCCTGTTCTTGCCGCCCGCATTAAACCATATTGAGTAAGCCAGTAGAAGAGGTGCAGATGTTGCGCGCGACGAGATGGCCAATATGGTGTGGGGCGTAGAGACTAGTGCGTCCGACGGATGTGGCGGAAACATCGACCTTGTTATGGAAGCGGCACAAGTGCAAGCCTTTATGGATGAACAAAACGCTCAGAAAAATGCTAGCGAAAAGTCTGAACTAAGCTTGAAGGGTGCGGGTAATGGCTCGATGAACGCCACGGGCAACCGACCGGCCGACTATGCTTACGTGTTTGCAAAACGCAGGTGCCACTCAACTGGATACCCTTTGTGCCACAGCATCGCAAAAGACAAGAACGACGGAACCCGTTCTTCCTCGGTGGGCGCGATATTGTGTTGAGACGCGGAAAAATGCCACGTGTCGTCAATGGCAAACGCGTGGCAGCACTCCCCCGAACGCAGTTCCTTTCGCAGGGATTAAGACGTGATTTGAAAAATGACAATTACGCAAATTATTCGCCACTCTTTATTAACGAAGAAGAGTACAGCAAGTAGGCACGCGCGTAGTGAATTTCCAGCGCGCAGAGATGGATTAGCACGGCCAGACATTCAATTGGTTGGGTTATCAAACGACAGATCAAGGGAATGCAGGCAGATGAGTGAGTTTGAAATACGATTCGTTAATAGATGCAAATGTGCAGAAAAAGATGCGTAAAAACTTGCATGTTTGAGATATTATAACTAAATTTGCAATAGATACTAATGGTTGCCATTTTGCGAAATGGTTGATCTTCTGGAACTCTTACTAATACAAGTTTCTTGTGATTTAGAAGAAGTCTAGTGGAGTCTGTTTGCCCCGAGTTCGCTTGGTGGTTTAATAGAGCCTTTAGAGTAAGTCGTTGTTACCTAAACTGCACGGAGTTTTTAACGTTTAAGGTTATTCTTTTATGGGAGGCTTTTGAGGCTGAAGCTTGATCGAAAGGTGATGCTCTATGAGGAAGCAATTGCAAGCAGGCCAAATATGACTCGGATAGACTGTAAGGATGTGTTTTTCTGGTACCGACGTGAAACGGACCAACTGGCTCTGCACTGACGAGATTCTACTTTATTTGTTATGCGCACTAAATGGTGGTATGCAGAAAGAATGAAAACGAAGGAACAGCGAGGAAGGGAGGAAAGGGAGAAAGAACACTATATAAACAAAAGGTGGTTTCATGTTCGCATGAAGCATTGGTTACATGTAGGGCTGGCGGAAAAAGGGGTGGTTTGCAAGTCGCAGCTAATGCCCAAGGGGTAGCTTCAGCTACCCTGTAATGCCCCTAAAGGTTCATGGCGTAAATGTGGTTTTAATGGAGAGTCGGGATAATGTTGCGCTCAAATTGGGTGGCGTGTATAGCGTTTGTTGGGTGAATGCGGGGTAAGAAAAATCAGTTAGGTCAACTGCCACATAGCGGTAGTGGGTGAGATAGTCATTCGTTTTATCTAATCTTTCTCAAAATGCATCGTATCTTATCGAATTCAGGTATTATATGCATAGGCTCATTCGTACATAGTTTTCGATAGTGTTAAACGTAATAATTAAACTTTACAAAACAAAGCTTTGTTTCTTCACCATTCTAGAAGGTTTTTCTTTAAAAACTGGTAAAAACACATCTTTAAGAGCTTTCTTTTTCCGACCTCGTTACGCCTCATCTTATCCGCCGCTGCCCAAGTTTTACCAACTCCGATTTCACCGAAACGACAAAGCAACGTTATTTTTCACGCCTCCAAATTCACTAACCAACGAAGTGTATAACACTGGCTTTTAAAGTGATTTGTCAGGTTGATTGCTGGATTTTTATAAAGCGGGACACCTGTTCCAGCTAAGCCGGAACACTGTTCCATATCATCTGGAACATTATTCCAACTAAAGCTGGAACAGCATTCCAGCTAGCGATAACGACATTTTACCTAGCAGAGCAGCCTCAGGGGCGGGGGACGTCGACCGAATCCTACAAAACGGAGGCACGAGGCGAGCAGCTAACTTAAAATTTACGTCTAGAAGGCTCAAATCTAGCAATAAGACGTGTCAAAGCTTCCTTTAAAGCATATCGTTTTTGGTTGGGGTGAATTGTATAAATAGTGCTATATCGGCCAGTTATAAATTTTTCACGAGAATCGGTTAAATGCGGGTTGATGGCGCGTTTGGCGAGTTGGATAGGCGCTCACAATGTTAAAGATGGTGCAAAATATTTTACAAATAGAGGCGTTTGCCCTTACTACATCTTCCCTCTTTTGCCATACATATTGGCCTACAACTGCGTATAGATGTCTAGCTTTTGTGAATTCAGGATAAGACGCGAGTGGCTATTGAGCAAGATTAGATATGAATGTCGGTCTCATCAATTACCGCCCGAGTGGTAGTTGACGTAACGAGTCGCTCTTGCCAAACTCGCGCATCGTTTGCTATCTGGCATAATCTGTGCAACAGCCGTTTGCACAGGATTGATCTTCGAATTGGTATCATGCCCTTCTCCCAAGTATTCTCTTTTTAGAGCAACGCCGTACCCTCAAAAAGGAGGCGTTAGGGCGTTTTGAATGGCTGATGCTATTGTTCATACTACTTTCATCTCACCTTCATAAAGGAAGCCAGGTCGTACACAGCACCTTTATCGAGTGCCATCTACTTTACCTTCTAACTGATATGGATGCTGTTGTCCGGATTTTTACGACAAAAAGGCTGCCTTTTTGAACAGACAGGGTATCTTTCTTCACCCTCATTATATTTTGTTGTCTGGCTTGCTCCATGCATCAATCTTCCTGTTTCAACCTGATCATCGTACATTACTTTCCCAGTACTTGGGCGTATCTTCTTTCTTGGATAGGTCTATCACCTTGTTGAAAGACTTTCTCATTCAATAGAAAACGCAGCTCTTCCATTTTATTATTGTCATCGAAGAATACCTTGATTTTGTAGATCTGCATTCGTCGTCACGTATAGCATACCACTTCTTTTACGGCGACTCTCCCTGCCATTAATGGTTAGAGACATTTTAGCGAGTTGCGGCTCGTCGTCCTTGTTGTCGCTTGAGCAAGCAGAGAAAGCCATGCTCACCATCACTACTGTTACTAACGCGAAAATAGACTTCGCGCAATTCACTAAGAAAATCTTTTTACTCATTTGTTAGTACATTTTAATTGTTAAAGAATATATGTAAAGATTTCATTCATTAGGCTACTTTGTCCTCTTTATATTCATGGCGAACGGCCTACAAAGCTCGTTCAAAGTTCTTCCAGCACTTTATCTACCTGTGAGTGAACTTCGTTTCATGATGCAAAGTGCTATATATATGCAATGAAAATTAGTAATTAAAGTTAGGCTTATTGTGGATGTTCTGTGGCTCAGCAGGTTCCCACGCTTAAAACGACGCGGGAGCTGGAGCATTTCTTGGTATGGTTAAGTTGTAAAAATACCGCGGAGACAAGCCGTTTCCACAGCTTGTCCCGCGTTTTCTGTGGTCGGCAATTAATTGTTAACAGGTGAGATGGGTTTCTGAGTCCCTATCTTAGCACAAGTATTGCCTTAATCTTTCTACTTCATGATTTTCTTTAAAGGACCTTCATAATTGATGGTGAGGGTATGCAACTTACCGCTTTTTGTCTACCACCTGACCCCTTTTAACAGAATTGTGGTGCTGTCTTTTATTGATCTTTGTATAGTAAAAGTGTGCCACTGTTGAATACAGGTTCAGGTTTTCCACTTCTCAAAGAAACTCTCTGGTTTTCCAGAAGCATTAATCGTTCTTTCGCCTTTCTCGTTAGCGTATTCACTTGCCAATACCAATGGGCACGACGCTCTGTCTCCCTAGCGGTCAGATCTATTTCGTCGTAAAGGTGAAGCTCTTGATTGAGGCCAAAAGGATGACGCTCTTTTTCGTCTTTTGATGAGAAAAAGCTCAATTTTGAGCATTTACTATAGCAATCCCAGATTTCGTATTCGCCGAGAATGTATGGTTTTCTTCACTCCGTCTAAAACTACGAAAATTCTCCTTGGTTGGCTGTTCCTCTTGCTCGTCTTTTTGAACAACTTGTTAAGGCAACGCTTGCCATCATTACTGCTGCGAACACGAGATGAACTTCGCGCAGCACGCTAAAAGTACTCTTATTCATTGTTAGTACATTTTTATTGTTAAAAGATATCGGTTTTTGAACTAATCGGTTGGGTTAGTTCGTATTGTCTTTTCGTGGTAAAACGCCTTAAAAATGGCGTGTAAAAGCTCGCTTCTAGTATTTTGACTCTTTGTGAAGTGCACTTCATCTATCGTTACCAAAGTTAGTGATTTTTCTTTACACGCAATGAAGTTGGCAATTAAAGTTAGGCTTGTCGTAGATGTGCTATGGGCAGGTAAGGTTTGTTTTTCTTCAAAAGGCCAGCTTGGAAATCTGAAAGTGAATCTTGGGTGTTAATGACGTGCAAAAACATTGCGGGGACAAAGCCGCTATCTGGCTTGTCGCACATTCTTTCTAGTATGGTTCTCATTCACTGCTTCTCCCAGCGGTGTGGCGCTAGTGCTGCCGTTATCCGCACCTTAACATACTCTCCGATATGGTGGTTGCCCGTGTCGAACTACCACCATCTTGTTTTTGTTCTGTTCGGCCGCAAAGCTGATTTCGCGACTACGTTTCGACGGACCCTCAACCAGCACCTCGCGAATGTTTCCCACCTCGGCGTGGTTGGCGCGAGCCGAATTCTCGTTCTGAACCTAATCAATTCGTTCAGGCGACGTATCTTCACGTCTTCAGGGAACATCGTCGGGCAGGTGCTTCGAGGCGTAAGTGCGGGCGTTCGCTATCTTAAACGCATGAAAAGCTGAGTCGTAACCCACCTCGCGCATAATGCGAAGCGACTCCTCATGGTCGGCTTCCGTCTCGCCATGATAGCCACAAAGATGTCGGTTGATAGGCCGCAGTCGGGCACCTAGCTCGCGAGATGGCCTTCCCTGCTAAGATACCACTCTACGGTATATTTGCGGTTCATCAGCTTCAGCACCTTGTCGCTGCCGCTGTATGGGCAGGTGTATGTGGCGACACGTTTGGCACTTCGGCAGATAACGCGAAGCGTGGCGTCGCTCTCATATCGCGAGGGGTGGGGTGTGAAGCGGATGCGCATCGTGGGCACTGCCTCGGCCGCAATCGTCAGCAGCTGGGGAAGTCTACCCGTTTGTCCCTCGTCGTTCACACGTCGGTGGCTGTTAACGTTCTGGCCTAACAACGTAACCTCTTTAGCCTTGTTGCTGCGAGGTTTCGCACCTCGTTGAGGATGCTATCCACATCGCGCGACCGCTCTCTACCGCGTGTATAGGGGTACGATACAATAGTGGCAGAAGTTGTCGCAACCCGCATGATGCTCACAAAGCCGCTAATCTTGGCCAAAGCGACGCGTTGCGGAACGATGTCTTTTATAGGTTTCGGTCTTCGATAGGGCGATATCGATGGCCTTGTTACCTGCTTCGGCTTGCGCAATCATGTCTGGCAGGTTCAGATATAGATCTGGTCAGACCGCAATTGTGCGTGATGGTTCTCTATCAGGTCGTCTTTTCACGTTCATGCATCCCAGCACCCCAAAATCACCTTCGACCCTTCTTTTTGTTCGGCGTCGGCGTGTCAAGTCGGTTGCTCGTCTTGTTCTCCGCATTCTCTCACGCTGCAGGTGTTCATAAATATGGCGTCGGCTTCGGCTTCGATCATGGCACATCTCATAGCCAGCCATCTGCATCACCGCAGCCACCACCTCGCTATCGGCCACGTTCATCGCCCAGCCGTGGATGCTCGATATAGCTTTTTCATTACTTTTGTTGTTGGAAAAGGTGGGTTGAGGCCATGCCTAACCGTTGTTATCGTCTTGCAAAAGGTGACTACGTCGAAATAGGGTGGGAAGGAAGTCAGAAAGTGATGCTCTTGTGCCGTGTTGCCGCATCCTTTTCTTCCTCCTTGTTGTGGTTGCCGGCTGCATGCTACTTATCAAAGCATGTGTAATTCAACACGTTACCTTTTTCTTGCTAAAAGGCTTGGCTGTTGCAAAAAAATAGCCTAAATTTGAGCCCGAGTTAATTAAACCCAAGTATTACTACACTAAGCTTTATACATCTATGAAGACAGATTTCGAGATAGCTCGCGAGGCCACCTTGTTGCCCATTTACGACATTGCCACGAAAGGCTGGCATATCGGCAATTGAGCTAGAACCCTACGGCAAAGCATATTGCCAAAAGTGCCCTACACGCTCATTGATGAAGAGCGAGTGAAGAAATACAACCTCATCTTGGTTACTTCTATCACGCCCACCAAGAGCGGAAACGGCAACCACAGTTAGCGTGGGCTTGGCACTGGGTATGAACCGCATCGGGAAGAACGCTGTGGTGGCCCTGCGTGAGCCTTCGCTCGGTCCGTGCTTTGGAATGAAGGGCGGCGCAGCTGGTGGCGGCTATGCACAGGTGCTGCCAATGGAAGATAAACCTGCATTTTACGGGCGATTTTTCATGCCATCACCTCGGCCAACAACATGATCGCCGCCTTGCTGAACAATTATATATACCAACACCAAGACGATGGATTCGGCATGCAGAAAGAAGTGCTGGCGCCGCGTTCTTGATGTGAACGACCGCAATCTGCGTACCCATCGTTACTGGGTTGGGCCGGGTAAAACTCGACAGCATCGTTACCGAAGGGGGCTTCGATATCACGCCCGCCTCGGAGATAATGGCCATCTTCTGCTTGGCAGCAAGCGAGGAAGACCTGCGCCGACGCATTTGATAACGTGCTGCTGGGCGCGCGCTTCAGGCCAGCCTTTCACGGTTAAGGATCTTGGCGTTGGTGGGCTATCGTCGCCATCTTACACGATGCCATCCATCCCAATATGGTTCAGACCATCGAGAACACGCCCGCATTCATCCATGGCGGTCCGTTTGCCAACATTGCACATGGTTGCAACAGTGTGTTGGCTACCAAAATGGCCATGACCTTCGGCGATTATGCCATCACGGAGGCAGGTTTCGGTGCCGATTTGGGTTGCTGAAAGAAGTTCTTCGACATTAAGTGCCGAAAGGCGGGCATCTCGCCAAAACTCACCGTTTTGGTGGCTACTGCACAGGCATTGAAGATGCACGGAGGCGTGAACGAAAAGGAAATAAAGGTGCCCAACGTGGAAGGTGTGCGTCGCGGACTGGCCAATATGGACAAGCACATTGCCAACATGCGGACTTTCGGACAAACGGTGGTGGTGTGTCTTAACCGCTTTGCAACCGATACGGATGAAGAATTGGACATCATTCGCCGTCATTGCGAGGAGCAGGGCGTGGGTTTCGCGCTCAACACAGCCTTTGGCGAGGGCGGAAAAGGTGCTGAAGGTTGCACGACTGGTGGTGGAAACCATCGAGAAAAATCCTTCGAAACCGCTGCCGTGCTCTACGACGATACCGACGACGACATCGAAACGAAGGTGCGCAGATTGCCCAAAACATCTATGGGGCAAACGATGTGGTGCTGAAACCTGCTGCAGAAGTTGGCACATATAAAAGAACTGGGTTTGGAACATTTCCCCGTGTGTGTGTGCCAAAACGCAATATTCGTTCTCTGAAGATGCGAGGCCTACGGACTGCCAACAATTTCGATATCACCATCCACGACGCGTTATTAACACGGGTTCGGAGATGATTGTGGCCGTTGCTGGCGACATTATGCGTACCGGACTGCCAAAAGTCCGCAGGCCGAGCGCATCGACGTTGTGAACGGCGTTATCGAAGGATTGTCGTAAGGCGAAGAAGGCTTTGAGGCCTTGCCCTTAACCCTCTCCAACAGGGAGAGGGTATAATACTGCTGCCAGTATCATATACGCGGGTGCCTTGGGTTTACACAGCGAACGGTGGTTGTCTTGTTAAGCAATGATATTGTGATAACAGCAACTAGTGAGATTCGGTGATATTTAGTTGGTTCGAGCTACGCTATTTGCAAGACGGGAAATAAGCTCTAAAAACCGGCTTTTTCAGTTCCCGTATCGTTTCCCGCTATGTTGTACTCCTGTTACTTCTTATGTGTAATCTTGTTTCCAGCTCAACTGTAACACGGTTCTTTTCTTATCTGTAATAGGGGATTTACACCATAATGACGATACGCGAACAGCTAAAAGCATGGCTCAATACCTTTCTAAACGCAGTCCTGCCTCCGTCATAGCCTTGCGTTGTGTTGTTATAGCGCGCTCGTTATATGCAAATGTGCCTGGCGGTTTGCTCATTATTATATATGGGCATAGAAAATATCGTCTGCATACTCGTGCATAGGATTCGTAGACTTGATAATACGCACCTGAACAAGCTTGGCGCATCATGGGTTAACGTCCCAATGTCCTCCCGTTTGGTAAGTTCTGCATTGATAAAGAGGTTAGGGCGCAATGCCATTTCGCTCCTTCTCTCCCTTTAAGAAGGGGTTGGTGAGGTTTTCTCACTGCTTTCATGCCCTCCTCAAAACGCCTTTCAACCCCATAACAATGTTAAATTAGAGAGAACCTCTCGTTGCTGCGTCTGTTTTTACCGAATTGCCTGCGTTTGTTCACCTTATTTAATAGTTGGGCAAATCTTTCTTGATTCGTTATTATGTGAGAGTCGTAAAACAAGCGAGTAAAAAGCGATGGACGAAAATGTTCTGTTTCGCGCCTTTTGTGATGAATGGCAGAATGCACTCATGTCAATGGGTGTAAAATCCTTTGGTTGCACGTGTTAAACATAACTTTGCACACATCATTTGCGCGGAAATAGCTCAGTTGGTAAACACAACCTTGCCAAAGGTTGGGGTCGCGAGTTCAGTCTCGTTTTCCGCTCGAAAAGCCAAGGAAAGGCCAATGAGATGCCGCAATGGTGGAATTAGGTAGACACGAGGACAAATCCCTTGGCCAGTAATGGCTGTGCGGGTTCGAGTCCGCTCGCAGCTTCCTTCTAAACACTTTATCTATTATGAATAGAATCTAATCCTTACGTTATCAGTGCTTTCTTCGTTGGCGATGACGTCGTGTTCGAAGCTCGGACCACTGTCGGCCGACAACTTCGAGTCCTCCGACCCGTTGGAAGCCAATGGCGGATTGGTATCAGCAAACCATCGATGCCAACTTCCAGCCAAGTACATGAAGAAAAAGCCGTGGTTAAGATCATCGAACTGCGTTACGCGGGTGGTCAAGTTGCAACAGGCGAAGCGCAACCTTCCAGAGCGAGAAAGCAATGGCCAATGGACGGCAGGTGCCCACAAAATGGGCGGTCGCTATTCCGCGAAGACCGACTTCAACTATGCCTGACATGATCAAGAGCGACCTCTACCTCACTTTCGACGCTCGAAGAGTAAGAGGTGGACATCCTGCCGTGAAAGTTTCTTGCGGCGTGTTGTCTGTCGCAACTCTACAAAAGCAATGGCCAACGACGGTCTTTGCATTGCACCCGACGGCTTCAACGCATCAAGCACCGAAGCAAGAGGCTAGCATCAAGTTCGTATCAACCAAGCCAACCTTCGTAAAACCGAACTGAAGAACAATTCAGTTACCGAATTTGTAGAGATGCTGAAGCAGATTAACGCCGACCGCGAAGCTAAACTTGCGCAATGTTGAAGTTAACGCTTACGCTTCGCGAAGGTGGTTTCACCATCAACGACAAGTTGGCGCTAAACGCCAAACAACGGGTGAAGGATACGTAAAGGGACAACTCAAGCAGAATAAAGATTCAGACCTCTGTTGACGCTCGTTACACGGCTCAAGACTGGGAAGGCTTCAGAATTGGTACAGGCATCCGACCTACAAGATAAGGCCGTTATCTTGCGCGTGTTGTCAATGTACAAGGATCCTGAAGGCGTGAGCGCCAAATACATAACATGAGCGAGAGCTTCGCGAACTGGCTACTGGCATTTTGCCAGAACTTCGTCGCGCACGTCTTGCCATCAACTATGAAGTTGTTGGTCGTAGCGATGAGCAAATCAAACAATTTGCTGCTGCCAACTCAGCTCAGCTCAGAAGATTCTTTACAATGCTACGCTCACAGACAATGCCAGCGAAAAAGACCAATATCTATAAGAAGGCAACCGAACTTTACGATCAAGATTATCATTGCCTACAACAACCGGTGTGCTAGTACTGCAAGCTGGTAACTGGCTGAGGCTCGCACTTGACTTCCAAGGCTTTGGCTGCTTCGCCAAAACGCTGCCGAAGCAAATGCTAACGGGTATGGTTGCTCTCTACGAGCAACATCTCTGAGGCTGAAACGCTATCCTTCAAAAAGCTCAAGGGCTAACGACATCAACAAGGCCGTAGGCGCACTTAACATCGCCAGGGCAACTGCTCGCTGGCTGAATCTACATTGGGCAGCTACGAGAACCTATGTCGGCTCTTGCCAAGCTGATGGTGAACAAGAACTACTGAAGCGCGCTCACTACTTTGAAGAACGTGAAGCACCCGATGCGGTTAGCGTTACCTGATGGCGGTGGTTTGTGCACGCCAGGGTAACAACGCAGATGCTAGCACTGCACTGCAAGCTGCTACCGCTAAGGACGCTCGTCTGACTCAACGTGCAGCCGTGACCTCGAGTTCGCCAACGTGAACAAGTAATAATCGCACATCGAATGGCCATTATGGCCACGATGATTGAAGAGTTAACAATTTGCATTAAGTCACTATGACATCGATATCTTCTATATGCATCATGCTGAAAGGTTTTCGTTAGTAGGGCTTGGCGGTTGATTAACCTTCTCCACTAAAAGGTGTAAAGGGCTGGCTTCGTTGCTGCAACGCTTGCACTGCTCGCTGCATGTGGTGTAGATGGTAGCGCTTCGGGGTTGAAGGACGTTTCCTGAACCTCAATCGTGGCGAATTTTGCGTGATAGCACCAACGGACTCATCGATGGTATCGACACCGTGAAACTCGAAGGCGGACGTTTACCTACGATATCCCGCGCGAACGCGAGGGGAACGCTTGTCATGGTGTTCCCCCAATTTCTCTGAACAGCCCATCTTTTGCACCCGAGGGAAAGAGCGTAGATATTGAGGGGCGACGCATCTCACTTGAAGGAATTAACCGTAAAAGGACCAAAGACAACAAGCTGATGAATCAGTTTCGCGAGGCCATTGTCAACGCTTCGCCTCCGCAGGTGTCATAACTGCCATGTTTGCGGCTGATAACCCCATCCTTGTGTCCGTTTGTCTTGTTAGGCGGTATTTTATCACCACGCCAACGCCTAATTATAAGGAGGCCGAACGCTTGGTGAAGTTGCGGCCCAACAGCCAAACAATGGAGTTAAACCGCATGCAAACACTTATCCACGTTGGCTAAAACCTCTGTGGGTGCACCGCTGCCAGCCTTTCAAGCTCGTTCCACAAAGGGCGAAAAGGTTAGTCAACAAGCCCTATAACAAAGCTGCGGTGGCCGTGTTCAACGTATGGAGTACAACCAATATGCAGAGCATGGAGATACAACGCATGCTCAAACAGAAGGTGCGCGATTCCAAAGGTAAGCTGCAAAGTGGTAAGCCTTTGTGTAGATCCCATTCTGCGCGAGTGCAACGATGTGCTGCAACACGATTCCATTTCGTGGCCCAATATCTGCGATGGCGCGATGTTCGAGGGCGATGTGGCCAAGAAGTTGGGCATATACACCGTGCCGTTTAACATCCTGATTGAAAAACGGGAAAATAATAGCCAGAGATCTCGGTAATAACCAATTGAAAGAACAACTCGACAAATTGCTCATGAAAAGCAACCATCTATGCTTGTCAAAAACCTACTGCGCGGCGGTAAATGGACTGAACGTTACCACCGTTACCGTGGAGGTGAACCTCGTGAAGGGACATGTTATACCATTTCACGGGCCTTGCAGCGACGAGGGCCGTGCGCGAAAGTCGTGACCGTATTTCGTCGGCCATTCAATACAATAACATGCGTTTCCCGCGGGCCGATATCACCGTGAACATGGCGCCTGCTGACCTCCGTAAAGAGGGCAGCAGCTTCGATGCCTTTGCTATCGCCATCTTGGCTGCCGATAGCCAACTGCCAGCCGACAATTTGGATAAGTTTATGATGGTGGGCGAACTTAGTTTAGACGGCACTTTTGCAGCCCATCAAGGGCGCATTGCCCATCGCACATCAGGGCCGGGGCCGAAAAGTTCAAGGGACTTTTTGGTGCCAAAGGCCAACGTGCGCGAAACTGCCGTGGTGAATAATCTCGACGTTTACGGTATGGAAAAACATTATTGATGTAGTGAATTTCCTTTCGGGGAAGGCCCAATTCGAGCCCTACCGTCATCGATACACGCAAGGAATTTTACGAGCAACAATATCGTTTCGACCTCGATTTTGCCGACGTTCGCGGGCAGAGAGAACGTTAAACGTGCCATGGAGTTGCTGCGGCAGGTTCGCACAACCTAATTATGGTGGGGCACGAGGTTCTGGTAAGTCGATGATGGCTAAGCGTCTGCCCTCAATTTTGCCACCTTTGTCCTTGGGCGAGAGCCTCGAAACCACACAGATACACAGCGTTGCGGGTAAATTAGGTAATGGAATGTCGCTCATTTCGCAGCGTCCGTTTCGCGCTCCACACCATACCATCTCCGAGTAGCACTCGTTGGCGGTGGCGCAACACCTCAACCCGGTGAATTTCGTTGAGCCCACTAATGGCGTTTTATTTGCGGATGGAGCTGCGGGTTTAATAAAACCACCCTCGAAGTACTTCGTCCAGCCGCTCGAAGACCGCAAAATAACCATCTCCGTGCCAAATACACCATCGAATATCCCTGTTCCTTCATGTTCGTGGCTTCGAGTGAACCCTGTCCTTGCAGCTATTATGGCGACCAACGCACCATTGCGTGTGCATGCCGGGCCAAATTCAGCGCTACATGAACAAATAAGCGGGCCGTCTACTCGAGCCGTATCGACGATTCAAGTAGAAATCACGCCTGTTCCGTTTAAAGACATTTCGCAGGCTGCTCAGGGTGAATCCAGTTCCGTAATACGTGAACGCGTTGTCCGATCACGCCAAATGCAGGAGCAGCGATTTAAGAAAGTGAAGGGCGTTTACAGTAATGCGCAGATGAGTGAGCGTATGATTCACCTCTTTGCCGAACCTGATGCAGAGGGCATCGAGCTGCTACGCACGCCATGGAGCGCCTAAGTCTATCGGCAGAGCCTATAACCGCATCTTAAAAAGTGGCTCGAACCATCGCCGATCTCGAACAAAGCGAAACCGTTAAGTCGCAGCATCTGGCCGAAGCCATCAGTTACAGAAACCTCGATAGGGGCGACTGGGCCGAGCGAGGACTTTAGTTACAATAATAATCAATGAGTAATGGTATTTGTGTATTTAATGAATAATAAGAAGGATTTGAACCTCCAAGTGGTTCAAGAGCATATTGAACATCTGCGCACTTTAGATCTAGAGGGGCGCTTGGTTCTCTGCGGACCTTTTACTGACTATCACGGAGGTATGGTTGTTTTCAGAGCCGACTCTGAAGATGAAGCTTTGAGAATAGCCGAAAAGCGATCCTTTTTATTGCCTCAGGCTTTAAGACATTCGAGCTTCGCACACTCGAAGTGGCAAATGCTGACAACAACCTATTTACTATAATCATATAGAATAAAGAATACGCTAGACCAGAATTTAGTCCCCGCTTGTGCATTGTCTTGTGGCATGTGTTGGAAATATTAAAAAGTATGGAGCGCATAAGATATGCTACGAGAATGACGAGATCGAACTCGAGCGAGGTATCAAGAGATAGGGGAATGACCATCAACCGTATCTTAAAAGTGGCGCGAACCATCGCCGATCTCGAACAAAAGCGAAACCGTTAAGTCGCAACATCTGGCCGAAAGCCATCGGTTACAGAAACCTCGATAGGGGAGACTGGGCCGAGCGAGGAAAAACTAAAAACAGCTACCACTAACGATGAAAATTGTATGTATTAAAGGTGGGTTGGGCAACCAACTTTTCGAGTATTGTCGCTATCATGGTTTTGTTAAAAGGCAGCACAATAACCACGGCGTTTTACCTGCATTACGACCGTCGTAGAACCAAAGCAACATGGTGGCGTGTGGCTCGATAAGGCCTTTCTGATAACGCTTCCCACCGAACCTTGGCGAGTGAAACTTGCGGTGATGGCGTTGAAAATGTTGCGTAAGTTGCACCTTTTCGAGCGTCTTTATCGTGAAGATGACCCGCGAGCCGTGCTCATCGACGATTATTCGCAGCACAAACAGTTTATTGCCAACGCTGCCGAGATGATTGAATTTCCGCCCGTTTGAACAACTCGACTATGTAGACGAGAGTAACGTCTGAACCGCTTTGCAGTAAGCGTTCATGTGCGCCGTGGCGACTATCTGCTGCCTGCCAACAAGGCTAACTTCGGCGTTTGTTCGGTTCACTATTACCTCTCAGCTGCCGTTTCCGTGCGCGAACGCCATCCCGATGCACGCTTCTTCGTCTTCTCCGACGATATAGAGTGGGCCAAAATGAACCTCAACTTGCCCAATTGCGTGTTCGTGGAGCATGCTCAACCACAGCCCGATCATGCCGATCTCTACCTCATGTCACTCTGTAAGGGCCACATTATCGCCAATTCTACCTTCAGTTTTTGGGGTGCCTACCTCTCCAATGGGTTCATCAGCCATTGCCATTTACCCCAAACAATGGTTCGCCGAACCCACATGGAACGCCCCGACATCTTCCCACGGCATTGGGATCGCTTTGTAAACGATGATGAGAACCATAAGATAATCTCTATTCGACCACAATTAAGGCGGGTTCTAAAAGGGTGATACATCTCGGGGCATGCTACCGAACACAGTATTCTCACCCACCACCTGCTCCCTTTTGGGTCTTATGGATGTGGTATTTAAGAATATGATTGTCGTGCAGCCTGTGGTTTGAGGGTATTTTTGACGTTGAAAGAAGAAAACTATCATGTCTAACTTTAACTATAAGGTAAAAATGGATACTAAAGAAAACAAAAAGAGCAAGCTGTACATCGATGACAGCTATGACTTACAATTGGTTAGTAAGTTGCATCACTGCACTAGGTGGGTCTTAATGTTGCCAATAGGATTTCTCGCAACACTTCTTGTGCAGCTGGCATACGGGTTCGTGTTCAACAAAATTGCTTTTCGAACTTCGACACAAGTAGTGTTTTTCAGCATCATCGTCAATAGCATATTCATGGCAATGAGTATTGTGTCTTCGTTGTTGCGATGGTAGGAGTGGCTCCTGTCATTAGGGCTAAGAAGTTCTAGCTTCAATAGTCTGTGCCCTTCATTGCAGTGATTGTCTGCACAGGAAGCACATTCTTTCTGTTTTTCTAAGGCCGATTCCGTAGATTGGCCAATGCTCATTAGCCACGGGCTGTGCATCTTTATTAGGCATAATATGGGCTTCATGGAATGTTCGCTCAGTGACTTCAAGCCATTAACTACAACGCAAGAAGACAACGGCCCTAACCTATAAAACCGATCAAGGCTACTTCTAGAAAGTACCATTGATGGTTATAGGACGAGTTCTAGAATTATTTTCTATGAATTTTAGGTTTTGTTTGTGCACACCCACACTTTTTCTTCCTTATTCCAATCAATTTTGGTATCATAAAAATTCGTCCCTCTTCCTCTGTTAATAAATATATAGAGTGCACACAAAAGAAAAGGCGTATCTTTGAACCAATGTGGGGGTTGAGGCTGGGCTAGAAGCTGCTCTTTACAAGCTGAAGTTCATCGTTTCGTTCCATTCCCTTTCCTTTTGTGCCGAAAATGGCGTGCTAATGCCATCGCAAAAAGCAGAAAAAGGCACGAAAAGCGACACTCGCTACCCTATATAAACGGCTGACGGGAAAACGATGCGAAAACAATCGGAAAACCACTTGAACATCACACGGATAATCCGATCATAGCGGTCAGACGAGTAAAGGATGCAGGGCATTGATTATGCCATGCAAATGCAACAAACGACAAAATTCCACACATCGACTGAACCCATAGCTCGTAGTTCGAGCCAAAACCTAGACAGAATTTTCCCTAAATCACTAATAAGATGATAAAGAAGTATATTCAGAGAACGAAAGAACGTATGCTCGATGAGCTTTTAGCCTTATCCGCATACCCAGTGTTAACCTCAACGGCGCACAAACCTGACATGCAACGTTGTGCCGAAAGGTGGAAAAGAATTGTTGTTGATGGCTGGAGTAGACCGTGCAGAGGTGATGCCTTCTGATGGCAATCCCATGGTTTACGGTGAAAAGATGGTCGATCCTAATGCCAAAACCGTGCTTATTTACGGTCACTGTACGTTATGCCCGCAGAACCTTTCGAGCTTTGGAACAGCGAACCTTTCGAAGCAGAGGTGCGCGACGGACGCATTTGGGCACGTGGGGCCGACGACGATAAGGCCAATCGTTCATCAAGCTAAAGGCTTTCGGTACGTTAGCGAAAAACAACCTACTGAAACATAACATCAAATTCATCCTCGAAGGTGAAGAAGAAGTGGGCTCGCCCAGTCTTGGCGCATTCATCGAGAAACATAAAGAACTGCTGAAATGCGACGTGATACTGGTTTCGAGACACCAGTATGATTGAGCGAAGACATACCTACACTCACCACCGGACTTCGTGGGATTGCCTACTGGCAGATGAAGTTACGAGGGCCAAACCGCGACGTTCACTCCGGACATTACGGTGGAGCCATCGCCAATCCCATCAATGTGTTGTGCAAACTGATTGCGCGATGCCACCAACGAAGACGGCGAATACTCTTCCACAGCTACTTGATAAGGTGGAAGGGCCAGCGACGACGAGCGTAAGATGCTCGCCAGCATACCGCTAGACCTTGAAGGCTATAAGAAATCCATTGAGGTTGACGAGCTGTTTGGCGAAAAAGGCTACTCAACGCTTGAGCGTACGGGCTTCCGTCACTTCGTTCGACGTGTGCGGAGTGGGGTGGATACACGGGCGATGGTGCTCAAAACGGTTATCGCCTCTAAGGCTTACGCCAAGCTTTCAGTACGCGATTGGTACCGCATCAAGACTATAAGGAGTTGGCCAACTGGTAAGCGACTCGCTTCAAACGCGTTGCACGCAAGTCGGTTAAGGTAGACATCAAGTTCTACATGGTGGTCAAGGCTACGTATGTCCCATTGATATGCCTGCCTGCAGGCTGCCGAGCGTGGTGTTGAAATGGTGTTTGGCAAACGTCGCTGGCTGCTCGTCGCTTGGGCGGAAGCGACCCTATCATTTCTACTTTCGAGCAAATTCTGGGTGTTAAAACCATCCTCATGGGCTTCGGCTTAGAGTCTAACGCTATCCACTCGCCCAACGAAAACATGCCACTAAGCCATGTTCCGCAAAGAATGTGAAGCTGTGGTTAACTTCCATCTGGAGTACGATAAGCTCTAAGTAGTAAGTTGTAAAGGAGTAGAGTAGTAAGTTTGAGGAGTTAAAGGAGTTAAGGAGTTAAGGAGTTAAGTTAGAGGTGTGGTGGCGTTAGCCATTTTTCACCTTTTCACCTTTTTCCCCTTTCACCTTTTTGTGGCTAATGGTCTTGTTAACTCATCCACTTGTCACGCTCCCACTTGCACCCTATTACTCCCGAACTCGCTATAGCTCCACATCCGCATAACTATTCACTCCCCTCTCCCCATTGGAGATGGGGGAAGTGAGGCTTCCTCACTCCTTTTTCTTTCCCCTTACCTGTAAAGCGATGCGAAGATCCTTTTCTTACCCTATATACTGCTAGCCCTAGCCTTTAGCAGCCATCGCAGCCAGAACCGCTTCGCGTGGCCTGCGTGAGCAATCACATCACCCACGGTTACGGCCTTTCCGACCCCGCAACCGAATCTTATCCCGCCCAATTGCAGCAAAAAGTTGGGCAAAGGTTACGATATGCGCAACTCCGGACACTCGGGCGCAACCCTCCTTTTCGCGTGGTCATCGCCCCTACATCGAGCAGAAGCGTATAAGAACGCCTTGGCTTTCAAACCCGATATCGTGGGTGATACACCTCGGAATAAACGATACCGACCCGCGCAACTGGCCCTTCTTCCGCGACGATTTTTACCGAGAGTACATCGCGCTAATCCGTTCGTTCAAGGCCGCTAACGCCAACGCGACCTTCTACATCGCCAAGATGAGCCCCATATCGCATCGCCATCACCGCTTCTTAGCAGGCACGCGCGATCGGCACAAACTGATACAAGCCGCCATCGAACGTGTGGCAAAGGCCACAGGCGCACGCCTTATCGACTTCTTATAATCCGCTGTTGCCTTTCCCACAGATGCTTCGACGGACTACACCCAATAAGGCTGGGGCAGGAATTTCTTTGCACGCGTGGTGTACGCGAGGCGTTAACGAGGCGACTTTGGCGGACTGCAAATGCCCCTTGTGTTCTCTGATAGCATGGTGGTTAGTCGCAACCGCAACTTCGAAGTCTATGGAACGGCCAACGCAGGGCAGCGCTAGTGGCCACGTTTAACAACGAAAAAGCAGTACCGTGGCGCAAAACGATGGCACGTGGCGCATCTTTTTCGCTGTGCCTCGCGTAGGGAAAGCCCTATACCCTCACCGTAACGAGCGAGCAACGAACGCTTAAGTTTAAGAATATTGTTGCGGGCGAGGTGTGGCTTTGCTCTGGTCAGGACAACATGGCGTTCCCCTTAGCCGGCGACGAACTGGGTAAGAGGCGCTGACAATAGTCGACGACCCCAACCTGCGCGTGCTAAACCTCTTGCCAAGATGGGATACCGACAACACCGGAATGGTCGCAAACGGGCGCTCGATTCTACCAATAACACGGTATATGCGTAGTAAAGGTTGGCAGCAAAGCCACGTCTAAAAACATGGGTGAGGTGTCGGCCGTGGCCTATTATTTTGCTAAGGTATTGCGTAGCTGTCTGAAGTGCCCGTCGGCATCATTAGTCAACGCTGTGGGCGGAAGTCCAACCGAGGCGTGGATAGATCACCAAACAGCTGAAGATGAGTATCCCGAACTGCTGAACGACCGCTTTAAAGACAATGTGATGGTTATGCCGTGGGTGGTGCAGCGCATGCGAAAAGAAACGTGCGCATGCCACCGATAAGTTGCAGATGCACCCTTATCAGCCCACCTATCTTTACGATGCGGCCATCAGACCGCTTGCCAAAATACCCATCAATGGTGTTATTTGGTATCAAGGCGAGTCGAATGCCGAGAACATGGAGATACACAACGTCTGTTTCCGCACTTTTTGTTAAGCTCGTGGCGAACCAACTGGGATAACCCCAATTGCCTGTTTACATGGTGCAATTATCCAGCATCAACCGCCCTTCTTGGCCGTGGTTCCGCAACAGTCAGCGGTGATGGCCAACACCTTGCCATACGTTTACGTGGCCGTGAGCAGCGATGTGGGCGATTCGCTCGATGTACATCCGCGCCAAAAATACCCTGTTGGTAAACGATTGGCAAACCTCGCCCTTTATCATCAGTACGATTTTAAGCAGCTAACACCCTGTGGCCCTGAGTGTGCAAAAGTGCCACCGTCGGAACCTGATGGCGAGGTGCGAGTGTGCATGGTGGGACAAAGGATTGAAAAACGGCTGATGGTAAAGCGCTTCGCACGTTCGAAGTGGCAGGTTACGACGAGGTGTTCTATCCTGCCGAAGCCACCATCAAAGACCGCGGTAAAGGCTAACGTGTCCGCAAGTGCCACATCCCGCCTTCGTGCGATATGGCTGGCAGCCCTTCACGAGAGCCAATTTGGTGAATGGCAGATGGTTTTCGCTTCTACGTTTAGGGTGGAAGTGAAGAGATAAGGCTGTGAGTTTTGTGGGTTTTTAAGTTCATGAGTTGGGGCATTAGAGTGGTTAATCTCCCTTTGTATTCACTAACCCATGAACTTACAAACTTATAACCCCGACAACCAAACCGCCATTGATTTGGTTTCCTAAACATCTTTGTTTCCAACTCATAAACTTCCTAACTTCTAAACTCGCCAACTCAAAACGCTGTGGGCTTTGTGCTTTACCTCTCAGCTCATAAACTGATGAACTGATGAACTCAAAAACTCAAATAACCTTCTTCCTCAGCCTGCCTTCTCCCTTAGGCACGCTCCATCTCGAAAGCGATGGCGAAGCCCTCACGTGTGTGCTTTTTCGAGGGCGAGCATCAAAACACCCCAGGGGCGTTACGGTTGGAGAAGCCCCCAACTACCCGTCTTTGTTGCTGCTCGCGCATGGCTTTCACGTTATTTTGAAGGTCTGACCTGGCACGCCACCGCCTGTTCGTCCGCAAGGAACGCCTTTTCAGCTTTCCGTTTGGCAGCGTTTGCTCAACATTCCATACGGTTCCACCACCACTTACGGCGCGTTGGCTGCGTACCTAGCAGCGCATAACGCCTCGGACGCATGTCGGCACAGGCCGTAAGGGCAAGCCGTGGGGCGAAACCCCATTAGCATCATCATCCCCTGCCATCGTGTTATAGGGGCCGACAGGAACGTTAACGGGTTATGCTGGCGGACTGGATAAGAAGACGTTTTTGCTAAATTTGGAACGATGGGGCGCAGCCCTGGCTACAAACGATTAGTCGTTCGCCCTCGCGCGTGCGCACGTATATATAGAGGTGTAGGGTTCTGAATTAGAGACGCGAGGGTGGGATTTTTGCGCGCATTTGGTGGTTTCGTGTATCTCAATTAATCGTCATTCGCCAATCAATGAAAGATGTTGTATGCTCAACGTTTTCATGGCTTATAAACCATATGTAAATATCCTGGCGTGTTGTTCCATGTTGTATGTGCACTCCTGTTCCATCTTATCTGGAATAGTGTTCCATATCAACTGGACTGTTGTTCAGATAAGATGGAACAGCAGTCGCAGATAACATGTAACTCAACGAAAGCAGTGAAAGCAGTGTTTTGGAACTAAACGATTCGTGAGTTTGGAGATAATAAGCCGTGTGCCTTGAGCAATACTTGACAGGTAAAAAGAAATGGCTATTTCGTTAACTACAGACGTAGCGGTTGGGCTGCAGGTAGGGTAGGGACGCAAAAAGCGAAAGCGTGAAGAAGTGAAAAGACAATGTGAATGAACGAAGAATAGAGACACGAAATATAACCGACATTACCATGCAAACTAACCAACGAAACAGACCAAGACCTACGGCCTTGTGGGGTTTGATGCACCATTTTAGAACAGGGTAGGTCGCTTTCGCTCCCAACCCTGCCCTACCAACAGACCAACCGCTACGCGGTAGTTCATGCAATACAGGCCTAATGCAGGCATGTTTAAATAAAGTTGTTGAATGGCGTTCGTACCCTAAATGACCAACCGCTGCGCGGTAGTTGGCGCAACGCACTAACATGTACACGTGCTGTTATAAGTTTGTTGTTATCCCAAACCCATATATTTGTAAGCAAGATCGGGATGAGGTTGGCATACGTTTTAGGCCGGTAAGGATGCAAGTAGAAACCATTATACGTTTATTCGGAATAAGAGCCGATGCTTTTTGAACAAGATTAGATAAAGAAAGAATAGCTATATCGCCAACCACCGCGTGCGATTGGTCTTTGGTAGGGCAGGGTTGGAAGCGAAAGCGACCTACCCTGCCTATTTTGCGCGGAGAGGAAACAATGCCGTAGGTATTGGTCTGTTTCCGTTTAACACGCTTTTAAGGTGAAGAATGGGCACAAATCTCTCTTCGTTGTCCTGTTACCCAATCTGTTGTATTGATGCCATTTCCCTTCCAACAGGGTCAGATTATACCCTACAAACAACCACCATCCCCATACTAGCTAACCAATAGAAAAAGGCCAACACCTACGGCGTTGTGTGGTGGAGAACACCATTTATAGGCAGGGTAGGTCGCTCGCTCCCAACCCTGCCCTTCCAACGAGACCAACCGCTGCAGGGTAGTTCATGCAATACGGGCCGCTAATTGGCATGTTTAAAATACAGTTGTTGAATGGTGTTCGTACTAAATGACCAACTACTGCGCGGTAGTTATTGTAATACAGGCCGCTAATAGTCATGTTTAAATAAAGTTGTTGAATGGTGTTCGTACCTAAATGACCAACTACTGCGCGGTAGTTATTGTAATACAGGCCGCTAATAGTCATGTTTAAATAAAGTTGTCGAATAGTGTTCGTCCTCAAATGACTAACTGCTGCGGTAGTTGACTATAACGCACACTAACATGTACACGTGCTGTTATAAGTTTGTTGTTATTCCAAACTCATATATAATCAGCAAGATCGGGATAAGGATACCACACGTTTTACGCAAAACTAAGATGTAAGAAGATAGCCATGATACCAACCGCTATGCTGTATTTGGCGCAACATTCCTCACATGTACATACGCTTTGATATATTATTTCTTATCTCAAACTCTATATAATAAAGTGAGATCGAGATAAGATACCATGCCGTTTTAGGGCAGAGTAAGGTTACGAAAGTAGAAACCATTATACGTGTATTCGGGATAAGAGGCGATGCCTTTTGAACAAGATTAGATAAAGAATGAATAGCTATATCGCCTACTACCGCGTAGCCGTGGTCTGATGGAAGGGCAGGGTTGGGGCGAAAGCGACCTACCTGCAAACTACGCAAAGAGGAAACAATGCCGTAGGTATTGGTCTGTTTCTGTTTAACACACCTTTAAGGTGAAGAATGGGCGCAAAACTCTCTTCGTTGTTCTGTTATCCTATCTGTTTATTGACGCCGTTTCCTCTTCCAACAGGTCAGATTATACCCATCAAACAACAAACATCCCATACTGGCTAACCAATGGGAAAAAGACCAAGACCTACGGCCTTGTGGGGTTTGATGCACCATTTAGACAGGGTAGGTCGCTCTCGCTCCCAACCCTGCCCTTCCAACAGACCAACCGCTACGCGGCAGTTCACGCAATACGGGCCGCTAATAGGCATGTTTAAATAAAGTTGTTGAATGGCGTTCGTCCCTAAATGACCAATTACTATACGGTAGTTAAAGCAATACGGGCCACTAATAGGTATGTTTTAAATAACAAAGTTGTAGGATGGTGTTCGTTCTTAAATGACTAACTACAACGCAGTAGTTCATACACATGCAGCCACGGATAGGGCATGTTTAAATAGTTGTTGAATGGCGTTCGTCCTAAAATGACCAACGCTACGCGGTAGTTGGCACAACATCCCTCCACAGGTATATAGGCAACGATGAGTTGTTTTGTTATCTCGAACAGGCATAATGATTGTATCCTATCGAACTTGCATGTTTTATTGTGGAGATTGTTTTAGTGGAAGAGGGCAGGGGAACGAATGCGTTTACCACATAGTATATAAAACAAACAAAACGCCCGAAGGCGTTTCGTTGGGTGTACTCACCGGGAATCGAACCCGGATCAAAGGTTTAGGAAACCTACGTTCTATCCATTGAACTATGGAAGCCCTAAATGAATGTGGTGCAAAGTTACGTTAAAAGACGCACAATGCAAAATAAAAAGTGGCTTTTGTTAAGGCGTGTGTGATAAAATGCTACATATTCGACATGCCGTGCAACAGAACTACAATGCCATAGAATGCACAATAAGTGCAGCCAACACCAATGCGAGTAAGCTTTAAGCGCTGCTTTTTGTGATAAAGGGACAAGCGAACCCTGAGCAGACACTGGAAAGAGTGCAATGAAACAAACCCTTGGCCACGGGTATGTTTGTAGGCAAAATGAAAGCAAGAAAAACACCAAATAATAGGCAAATGCAAAGCCGATGGTTAGCGCACGGCCTTGTCGCCTTTGAGCAGACAGCAAGGCGTAGTGGCATGAATGATGGCGAGAAGCGTCACCCAAACCATGTCGTACATAAAGAAGAGACTGAAATCGTTCATTGATTCTGAGTCATTATAGGATGACTTTTGTTGTGTGATAGTCAATTAAGACGGACAAGTAGGGATGGTTGATAGGTTCTATCGAACAATCCATATAATAAGGTAGTGGCAACTTCGTGGCTGCGTCGATTCACTGCCAGCACGCCAAACGCCGTTGTAGATGGCGATAACGTATAGTTTGGTTGCCTTGTGCGCCTTCTACCACATTTCCGCCTGTTGAAAGGGTTGTATTTGCGGTGGCAATTGGCACAAGTGGCAAACCCATTGGCTTGTACCGTTAACGGGTAGCTGCGGCGTGGAATGGCTGTGGGCGAGTAGCAGTGGGGCATTGCTGGTCGTGGGCATAGAATGTGGGCGGGCTCGACATGGCGCGTAACCCAGTATCAGACCGTTGTTCATACCACAAACCACACCTCTGCTTTTGGTCAACAGCAGTGGCCTTTGATGCCTGTTGGTTTCCTCCGCCACCCTGAACAAGTTAAATTCAACATAACTGTTTTGCCCCGTATAGCGAGTTTGCATGTTCACGGTGACGAAAACATGTTGCTGTGAGAGTCATTGCCGAAGCCAATACGGCGTTGTTGTGTACCCAGATTGTCGAAAACAAAAATAGGCACGATGGTCCGAAAACTCGCTTTTCTGTTTTTCCCGCACGAGCTTAATAGGGTGCAAACCAATGGCAAAAAGCATGGCGATAAGCAATGGATGAATCCTTATTTTTATCATGAAAAGATGACTAGAATGCCACATTCTGAACCGTCACAAGGAGAGCCTCACTAACCCAAAGCTCTTCCGAGGGGAGAGGGGAGTAATATGCAGTGCTATTACAATGTTAGAGATAAGACAATGCTGTGTAGCGACAAAATCATTTCACTCTCTTCTGCCCTCCGGAGAGGTTGGGGTGAGCTTTTTCTCTTTGAATAAGGATTGGGGTGAGGCCTTTACTCCTTTTTATTCGTACTTTATCACTTGCAGCAAGTCGGCAATCTTCTCCAATCCTTCCATCAAAGGCTTCTTCACCCTACCTTTAATAAAAGGGGTTTAGTTCGGCTTTGATGGTGAGGTTTCATCTTGCTGGCGTTGTCGCCATTGGGTACAACCTGAATCCAAAGATTGAAAGGCACGGGCGAATCGGCCGTTTTCGAACTTGATGCATTTAGGCGCTTCGCGTTCCACGATACGCAATTTTTATCTGCCCAACGGGGTTAACGCTCACGAGTTGAGTCGCTATCGAAGGTCATTTGTTCAATTTGTCTTTGGGCAACTTGTCTTTTATGCGCTCAATGTTAGAGGTCGCTTAGAATATAAACACCGCCTCTTGCTTATAGGAATTTGTCGGATACTACTTTCGAATGTGAACATGTATTGTATTTAAAAAGATGAATGATAGGGCCTCACTTCTGCCCCTCTCAAGAGGGAGGGAGTGAAATGTTTTGCCGCGACATAGCATTATTTGATCTTTAGCATTGTAATAGCAGTACATCTTACTCCCTCTCCCCTTGGAGGGGCCGAGAGCTAGCTGTTCATGATTTATTTCTTAGGATCCCACTTCTGCGGTTCAGTCGCCACTCGTTCAACAGCACCACATCTTCCTTGGCGATGTCCCTGTTCAACGGCTTTTTGCACAACGTGTTCGTAATCATGAGCGTTACCAGCTTCACATCTGCCGCTCGAAGGCCTCTTCGGCAACGGAGAACCCAGGTGTGGGCTGCAACCACACCCACTACTTCGCAACCAGCCTTTCGGATAGCCTCGACAGCCTTCAAGCTACTGCCACCTGTGGAGATGAGGTCTTCGATAACCACTACCTTCTGACCCGCTTCAGGTCGCCTTCGATTAGGTTTTTCCAGTCCGTGATCTTTGGGCTTGCTCTACCCACACACAAAAGGCGGTTGCAGAGCATCGGCTACCAGCGCCGCCCTGAGCGATTGCTCCCGTGGCAACACCTGCCACAGCGTCGGCTTGCGGAAATGTTCGAGCACGGCATGCGTTAGTTCAAGCTTGATGAAACTGCGCAGTTGGGGGAAGGATAGCGTGCGGCGGTTGTCGCAATAGAAGCGACTCGCCCGAAGCCCATGTAAAGGGGTCGTTGGGTTGCAACTTAATAGCGTTAACCTGAAGCAGGCGTGCTGCAAAATCTTTCTTGATGTTGTCCATATCCTTGTGTGGGTTTATTGGTTTTTGAGACTAAAAAGCCATTGTGGCAGCTCGATGCGAGTCGCTGCGGTGGCATGTCGTCCGTTATATATACTATATATAATAATGTGCAAAGTTACGCTATTTATCCTATCGGGCAAAATTTATGCGGTGCGTTCTGTTGCCTTATTTTAGCGATATAAATGGCGATGGAGAATGTTTAACGTCTTTTTAGTGGTGTGGCGAAACATCTTTTTACTTTCTTTTTCATGTTGGCTCGTCTGTTTTTCCTTATCTTTGTAACCATCTGCGAATACCTAAAACCCCAATGGCGCTTATGTTAAGAATGCCGACGATAATAAGTTTCAAAAGCCGTTGTTAACAATAAGGCTGATTTTTGCACTGCTGATGTTGTGCGGAGTGGCAGTTTTGCGTGCCCAAAACATTGTTGAGGGCACGGTGCTTACCGATTCGCTCAGTCCCAATGCTCGCTGGACCGTCACCCTTTACGATAAAGACGATAAGCAATGGCAAGCTTTGGCATGCGACGAAAAGGGAAAATATCGTGTTGAGAATGTGCCGAGCGGTCCTATTCCGTGTGGATGAGCGAGGCCATGGGGCATGTGGCGCAGAGCAAGAAAGTGTTTCTTTGGAAGCACCAAGATGCAGAGTTGACTTCACGTTGAAGTCTGAAGCCATCAACTTAAAAAGGTAGAGGTGAATTCAGCCCAATGATTGTGAACGGCGATACCACTCACCACACCGTATCAAGGTTTACAACAGGGCGCGAGAAGGTGCTGAAAGACGTGGTGAACAATCTACGGCGTGCGATACGACGAAAAAGACAACTCGTTAACCGTGAACGGCAAACGCGTGAGCAAGGTGTTGGTGCAGGGCGAAGACCTCTATCAAGAAGTAACGTTTCTACGCCGATGGAGAACCTTCCCGCGTCGGGTGTGGATAACTTTAAGGTTATCGACAACTATTCGAGGCCAATGTGTTCTCTGGTTTCCAAAGTAGTAACCAAACGGTGGTTGACCTTTTGTCGATGAACAAAAAGCATGCGCGGAAGGATTAAAGGACAAAAGCCGAAGCGCAGGGCGGACTGTTGAACAAGGCCATGGCAAGGGTTCGGCTATGTGCTGTTGGGCAAGCGAATGATGGGCAATCTCATTGCGGGAGAGCAACAATAGGCGAACAACTGATGAAACCTGCCAGGCATCGTGAACATCGTGGCGGGTATGGCGAGTTGCTTTCGGGCGACGATCCGATGGCTCAACATGCGTAAGGCGTTTACCGATTATGCCATGATGCTGGACTATCGTGAGAACGTTTACCGCAGGAATAATGGGCTGATGTCGCTCAACACGGTATCGACACCAGGTAAAAACATGAAGATTTTGTGGAACGGAATGGTGGGAGCCGACCGCTATCGAATGAAAAGCATAGACCATTATGCCTATCAAGGCGGACTGGCATACACCGATTCTACCCTCGAACTGCAAGATAAACGCCACTTCCTATCCAATATCAAATTCAGGTTGGCCAACCAAAAGAACATGGAACTGACGTTCACCAATCGCAGCTACTTTGGAACGACCGACGGAAATGCCGACCGACAGCTGCAAGGCATTGGTCTTAACGAACAGACAAAAGGCCGAATGGCCACGATAAACAACGCCTTGGTGTGGCTTTATCGTCATGGCAAGAATGTGTTTAGCTACAAGGCCGATCTCAATTTCTTGTTCAGCAACAACCGTTACGACTTTTCTTCGCTCGCCCTACGCCGTCTTTAATCCTCCTTTTGCATTCCGAGATGAACATACGCAGGTTGGAGTTTTTCGGGTTTCGGCACAATATGTACGTCGATTTTGCCGATGATTACTTCTTGCGAATAGCTTTTGCAACATGGTCTGCAAACCTCTCTCTACCACCGTAAAGGCGACAGCATGGGCATGGATAACCCTGCTTTGAAGATGCTCCTTTATCGCTTTTACGACAACGGCGCAGAACTGAGTTTGAACAAAGATTTGGGTAAGTTTAGGTTCGGTTTGGGTGGCATTTTCCATCATTTCAGTCTGCATTCGTCGCGCCCTTGTCGTTCGGCGTATCGCCAAAGATGGCCGTTTTCGCCCTGCTTAACCTCACTATCGCGTTAGCATGATGCATTACATGGAGCTTCGGCCAGCAGATACGAGTTAATGGATGCTGGTGGGGTGTTCGATGGTCATCTCCGATTTTCAGACGGGTGAGCTACGCGCAGATAAATGACGCTCGCCCATACCACCGAACTCACGGCGATGCGGGTGTATGGCAACCTGTTGAGGCATAACCCTCTTTAATATGGTGTCGCTTAGCTACAACCACAATGATTTTGGCTTACGATTATAGCATGACCGACGGGGTTGGTTTCGCGTGTCGTTAGTCGCAATGCATCGGGTGGAAAAGGGGCTTAGTCTGGTTTCGATGATAGAGAAAAAGCTGGTATCAACGCCGCTCAACTTCCGTCTTTTCGGTGGATTGAGCCTTGCCGTTCCATTCTTTTATCAGGGCGTGGCTCAAACGTCTAATAGTCGCTCGTTCAATCTCAACTTCAACGTCAAAACCCCACTACAAACACGGGTTTAATGGCGAACTGTTTGCTGCCGCGGCATGGGCCAAAAACAACAAGAGCGAACTGCCTCGGTCGCACCACGATTATCGCTTGGAAGGCGAATGGGCTATCATCGCCACCAAGTGGCAAGCTACGGTGGGTTACAACGCTGGCGCAAGTTGGTGGTAGCGAACAGACTCACCGTCTTCGATTCGGCACGGAATACGACCTCAATAAGCATGTGCACGCTTAAAGGCTTCGGCACAAGATATGCTCAATCTGGAAGGAACGACTGATGCAGAACGCGTGGTGGATACTACTACGTTAGCTACGTAACATCCATTACATGCGAAAACGTGATGATTGGGGCGATGGTTAATTTCTAGACCGCTCCCAAGCGATATACATTAATTGAACACTAAATAGATAAACGTATGAAAAAGTTCCTATTATCCTCGCCGTAGCGTTGCTCGCAGCACTGCCTTTCGCAGATTACCGCCCAGCAGCTAACCGTTGAATACGAAAACGCGTGTTAACGCTAATTCGCCCGATGCGATGAAAAGACGCAAAGCTTTGCCAGACGAGATGCGCAAAGCATTAGTTAGTGCGGTGGCCCATGTTAAGGCTGGCTATGTGCTGTGCATAGATGGCGGACAGGTTGAAGGGCGTGCGCAAGCGGCGAAAGAAAAGCAAATGGTTAATTTCATGGGGCAAACCTTCGATGCGAACGAGTTTGTGAAAAACCAACTCGAAAACATCATATACTTCAACAAAGATACCAAAAGGCAGGTGTCCGAAAGTGGTGGTGATGGGTAAGCATTATTTGTTGGTCGACCCTTGAAGGCCGATACCTTCGACGTGCAGCAATGAAAAGAAAGATATCTTGGGCTACAGAGTGCGTGAAGGCAGTAAGCAAAAGACGGCAAGCAGTTATCTGGTTTACCAAGCATATCCCAGTAGATGCAGGCCCTGTGTATGCCAATGTGGGCGGATTGATACTCGAAGCCGAACTGAAAGACCAAATATTCGTGGCCAAGAACATCTCGATGAGCGTAGACCACGCCATAAAAAGAGACCCACGGGAGGCAGAAATAGCCGAAAAGGCCTGAAAGAAAAAGATGAAAAAGTACGTGGAAATGATGCGAAGGGGACAGTAAGCACCAAGCGATGGCAAGCGATGTAGGCGCAAAGTCACGCTTCGATACCTTCTTAATCAAAAGAAGGGCTGGTTTTTCATGCTCGTATTGCACGCTTAGTTCTCCTTGATTAACAAGTTCTTCTAATGATACTTGCTATCCTTAGCCTGCTCAAGCAATCGCCCATAAGACCGCTTATCAAATAGTTCAAGGTGTTTCCATCAGCTCTGTTCATCTTCGTTTGCTTCATAGCATCTTGCCTGTCTTATTCTCTTTCGACGTAGCCGCTACGCCTTTTAAGGAATAAAGACAGGCAAGATATCAACTAACAAATAAAAATCTGTACAGGCTCTATCACAGCCGATTTGGGTTCAAAAACCCATCACTACCTTTGCATCTGCTTACAGAAAAATCGAAATAGAACATGTAAATATTGAAAGCGAGATAATAACTGCCGTGGTGCAAGCGGTGAAAGAATGTTGAGGGCCAGACGTGCCAACAACGATGGTTCAGTTGCAAAAGACAAAAGTCGAGTTTGAAACCTCACCAGCTCGTGGTGTTCCCTTTCCTAAATTGTCGAGGCTGAAGCCAGACACCGCCCAACAGCTGGGCGATTATCTGGCTAAGCACTGCAGGTGGTACAAAGCTTCAACGTAGTGAAGGGTTTTCTCAACCTCACTATGCGCCCGCAGCGTGGATTAGCAACTCAACCGCATCGATGGCGAACCCTCGTTTCGGCGAAAAAGCCGTTAACGAGCAGTCGCCACTGTGATGGTGGGTATTCTTCACCCAATACCAATAAAGCCTTTGCACCTCGGACACGTGCGAAACAACCTTCTCGGATGGTCGTTGAAAGCTCCAGATTATGGAGGCCAACGGCAACCGTGTAGTGGTGAAACAAACATCGTTAACGACCGCGGAATACATATCTGTAAGTCGATGTTGGCATGGAAAAAGTGGGGCAATGGCGCAACTCCCGAGACACGGAAAAGAAAAGGCGACCACCTCATTGGCGACTATTACGTGGCCTTCGACCAGCATTATCGTGCCGAGGTTGGCAGAACTTACGGCCAATTTAAGGCCGAAGGCATGACCGATGAAGAGGCAGAGAAACGCGCTAAGGAAGAATCGCCACTGATGAAAGAGGCACACGACATGCTCGTGCGTTGGGAACAGGGGCGACGAAGAGGTGCGTGCTGCCCAGCGAAGAAGATGAACGATTGGGTGTATCAAGGCTTCGACGAGACACCTACAAAGCTATGGGCGTAGGTTTCGACAAGAATATATTATGAGTCGAAACTACCTCGAAAAGCAAGGCCAAAGTGGAAGAAGGACTGGCCAAAGGACTGTTCTTCCGCAAGCCCGATGGCGGTGTTTGGGCCGACCTAGCAACGAGGACTCGACCAAAAACTATTGTAGGAGCTGACGGTACAGGCGTTTACATGACCCAAGACATCGGAACGGCCGACCGCTGGGCAGATTACCCCATCGACAAGATGATTTACGGTGGTGGGTAACGAGCAAAACTACCATTTCCAAGTCTTTTTCCATCCTGCTCGACGAGGCTTGGATTTAAGTGGGGAAAAGAACGTGCACTTCTCTTACGGTATGGTTGAACTCGCCAAACGGCAAGATGAAGAGTCGCGAAAGGTACGGTGGTAGACGCCGACGACCTGATGGAAGAGATGGTTTCAGCCGCTCGCCGCACCAGCGAAGAGTTGGGTAAGTTGCCGATATGACCGAGAACGAACGCAACGAGATTGCTCGCATCGTGGGCATGGGTGCGCTAAAAATACTTTATTCTCAAGGTCGATGCACGCAAAAACATGCTCTTCAATCCCGAAGAAAAGTATCGACTTCAATGGCAATACGGGTCCCATTCATACAATATACACGCCCGCATACGTAGCATTATGCGTAAAAGCCGGGCTGAAGGCATTGTTCTGCCCACCGTTTTGCCGGACACGCTGCCCTCAACGAGAAGGAGTGCAGCTCATTCAGAAAGCTTAATAGCTTCGAAGCAGTGGTAGAGCAAGCCGGGAAAGAGATTACAGTCCCAGTGGCGTAGCTAACTATTGCTGAACCACGACCAGACTTTAACCAGTTCTACCACGATTACGGCATCCTCAACGCCGAGTGGCGAAGCCAAGACGCTGCGTTTGGCACTGGCAAAGCCAGACCATCGAGAACGGCATGCAACTGTTGGGCATCGAGGGTTCCTGAGAGAATGCGAAGTCATGGCATCGCAACTCGTTAACCGCCATCACACCCGCACCGACACCGTGTTGCCGCTGCCCGCTGAGTCTCAGCCAATGCGTGGGGCTGTGGATGCAGCTTGTTCCGGGCAATCCGGGGCGATGGAATATCAAAGGTGTCGACCTGCAAACGGGTATCCCGTTCCCACTGGCCCAGTTCACGGCGCCAATAGCATCGTCGATTCGCTCGGCATTTGTTCATGCCTTGGCCTGATGCAGCAGCGAGGCATAACCAATAAGGTGATATATTCCGATAGTTCATAATGCCATATTGTGGGTGCAGAAATGCAAAACCAAACTAGAACGTAACGCTTAAAGACCGAAGAACTTTTCCAAGTGATAGAAAAAGAGCCGAACGGTGGTTGCAAAACCCATGAGGGTTCATACACAAATAGTTAAATGGGGAAACCGCCAAAATGGAAATACTAGCCGATTTTTGGGGCGGTGAAAACTTTCGCCCTATGATAATTGATTCGCATTTTTCTTGCTAATCTGTTTTATTATTTTTACTTTTGCGGAAGTTAAATAATTAGAAACTTTAAATGCTTTTGGAAATGAAAAAGACTTTTTATTGCATTATCACTACTCGCCATGCCTACCATGATGTGGAGCTGGGACGAGACGAGATTAACGTAGACGCGCACGTTCGCGCAAGGGCCGAGATACCGCAACGGTTATCAACAATTACGCCCCGAAGAGCACAAGCAACATCGTTTATTAACGAGCGTGCAAAGGCTGAGGATTGCTATGAACGTGGCGATGGACTTAGTGCTAAGCTCTCTGTTCAACAAGTTGGCGTGTGAGGACGAGTATGCTCAAATACAAAGAAGTGGTGACATTATGATAGACGAAGCTTGAGACAACTTCGTTTTGGTGAAATTTCTTCGCTAAATTGGGTCGCCAAATCCTCTCATACGATGACGAACGCCTCTTTTGGAGATTTGGTTGGGACGGTGGCGGGCAGAAGTCACGATGCCTTTAAAGTTGGGTTATGAAAACGACCAGGCACAAACTGCACCTCATTTTTGGGCTTCAATCAGAACGGAGAAAAGGTTGCTTTAGACAGAAGTATGCCAATCTAAAGCCAGCCCTACAAGCACATGCAAACCCTATGGTATCACTATGGAAACGAGGATAACCCCTTTGGTATCTCGGCGTTGTTCTCTCTAATCTGGGATGGGAGCATACCCCTCTGCACAAAGGTGATGCAAGGTTTATGCAGACCCTCGGTACATACGTAACCTATCGTCCAGAAGTTTGATTTTGCAGGCATCTGTCTACTATCAGACGGGTAAAACGTTGGATAATTACGATAAAATTTCTGCTTGGATGGCTAGTGTTAATGTTGGATTCATGCCCAACGAACAATGGAAGTTTAACGGGATATGATTACCTGAGCGGTGAAGATGAAAAGGGTGACAATTTCTATAATACCTTCAACCCACTTTATGGCACACACCATAAGTTCTATGGAGCAATGGATTATTTCTATATGGCGAAAAACCCTGAGCAAGGATTGCAAGACATCCAGCTTGGAGTAACTTCTCCCACCGAAAAACTTGCGTTGAAAGCCAGCGGACACTACTTCTTGGATGCCGTGAAAGATTGATGGCAGGGATCAGGGACTTCGTGCAGAAGTGGATTTGCAGCTAGATTATGAGCTAATAGAGACGTGAAGCTCACCGTTGGTTACTCTACGATGTTTGCTTCAAAGTGGATGCCTGCTGTTGCTGGTCCCGAAAGCTGCAAGCGTTGGCAAAGATTGGGGCGTTCGTTTCGCTCAACGTCAACCCCGCATCTTATCGTTTAAGTGGTAAGCACGCTTAGCGTAGCTTTCACGCCCATAGTGTTTTTGCTGGTGCATAGCATGTTGTGCCAGCCGAAAGCAATGGAAACGCTAAAAGTAAAAGTATAAAGCGCCACTTTGTATTCTCTGGTCAAACAGCCTCTTGATGGTACTTCTGTTACATGCCACATGTAACAATACCGTTACAAAGAGACCGTTGGACCAGAGAATACACAGCGCTATTTACTGTTTGATGGGTATAACCCTTTATTAAACAAAACCTTATACCTTATTAAACGAAATCTTTTCTTTTATTAAACGAAATCCTTCTTTTATTAAACGGAACCCCATCGTTTACGCAACTTCGGGATAAAACACAATCGGTGCGCCTTCTGTCGCGTAGCACTAGTTGGCGAGAAAAGCCATTCCTTTTACCTGTCCAATCTTGTTCAGAGGGGCATGGTTTCTTATCCCGAACTCGCCAATCAACCCTTCCGTCGTTCGCATTTTCATAGTTCCGAGAATGCGCTTTTCTAAGCCCCTGATGATGCATATTACATTAACCGCCGTGTTAAACATGTTTTGGACGGCTGTTCCATGTTATCTGGAATGCTGTTCCAGTTGAATTGGAACACTGTTCCAACTTAGCTGGAACAGGAGTCCAACTTAGCTGTAACAAGGCGGGAGCTGAAAAAGCTCACTACAAGAGCTATATCGGGTGAGGGAGTGAAAGATGGCGTTTGGAGGTAGGGAAGGGTGAGTTGGTGGCGGTGATAGGCTGTGGAATGAACCGCCCTAGATGAGTGCCGAACGAGTATCAAAACGTTACGTGAATTCGGGATAAGATATGATGCTTTCTTGAGCAAGATTAGATACGAATGGTTATCTCACCAACTAGCTACGCGATATCGGCATAGCGGACTGCTCTTATCCTAACTCGCCCATCGCTTATCAAGCAAAAGCCGATTTTTGGCTAACAAAAGGTGCTGTAGTTGTTGAGCTATTCGAGCGGAACATAACACTAGCTCAGAGGAAGAAGCTTGCCAACAAAATGGTTTTTACCACATCATTATATAAGGCTTTCATGGTAGATTTCAGGTCGTAATTCGTTGCCCGTCATTTTGCCATGAGGATAAAACAGACGATGTAAAATGCAGCCGTCAATGTAGTAAGGCACGCCATATATGGGACATTTGTATCCGTCTATCATGCATTGCTTGAACTTAGGGGCATTAATTTTCCACCTTTTTCCTGCAGATTTCACTGCGACGACAACCATCGTTTTCCTTCTTTATCGCCATTCTTCTGCGCCCATATGGTTTTCATTGCAATGGTAAGTGGGTGGGCGAGCCACGAAGCGTCGAAAGTTCATAATATGGCTTTTACGTATTGCCTATCGTTCTTATCCCCTTTCGCCTGCGCGAAACCTTTTCCCGTCCAATGCAGATTGAGTTCGTCTTGGGCGGACAAAATCTGATAATGGGGTACTTGTTGGGGCATGGTGGAATCTGCTTGCAGACTGTCCTTACACCCAGATTTAAAGGGGGCTCGTAGTTTGTGCAAAGACATGGCGATAACACGCATGCGAATAACGGCGCACAAAGTTAGCCACTTGAGATATGTCGATAAAAGGTGTTTTTCATCTAGGGTAAAGTTATGGATTTTAATAGTCATCGAGTATGATTTCGCCATAATAGTCGGGCCTTTAAATAGTATTCTGCGGGTTCTATGCCAGATGAACGGTCTTCGTGAAAGCTTTCTACCCGAAAGTAAAGGATGTTTTCCCACTTCCATCTTTTTGCCAAACTCCTGTCTATAAAGCCAATGAGTTTTCCCCACAGGCACGCCTTTTATTGGATGTTGCATGCGTTATCCTAATAATATTGTACCTGTTATAAGGAAGGTCCTCGCTTGTTAAGGCAGTTATTCTTCCTTCGTATCTAATGCTTTGGAGGTCGACTTCTTCTTTGCACGAGTGCTCAAATACAAATAGCAATATAAGGAGCATAAGCCATAAAGAAATTTTCTGTTTCATGTTGTTTAAGTTTATGGGGTTGCGTATTTTGAGTCTTTACGTTTAGGTCTCTCTCTGTTGTTGGGGTTGCGCCTAGCATGTTATGCGATGCAGCATGTTAATCAACCATGAGTGAATAACATGTCAAGTTGGCCCGGGTAACGAGTTAAAAGCCTTCAACAGGTGGATAGTACAAAGTTAGGACTTTTTATTGTTAATGCATAAGTTTGTGGGCAATTTAACTTATTGTCATGTTAACTAGCCGACTCGTGGTATGATTAGCTAGCCTGCTATATACATGGAGATTAGGCGGGATATTGTAGACACTTTTCTTTTGCCCTTCAAAAGCCCTCACCTAACAAACTTTCCATCACATTCCCGTCAAACTATCTCTCGCTATCAGTCGAAATTTAGGTGGAATGTCGATAGCCTTGGTACCGTCGAATACGGTGAAAGGAAGCGTTTCGCGATGTATCTCGTCGCAGCAGTTGGCGTTGATGAAAGCCTGATGCACCGTAGCGCCACCTCAACGATGGTGTTTTGTACATTGTCTTGATACAGCTGGGCAAGCAATTGGGCAATGGGTTGTTGGCGATGTAACACCAGTCAGCGTGGGTCTTTCACCCACCAATGTCGCGTGTTCAGTGCAGGATGTTCGCGTTCGTCGGTAGTTTTGCCCACAAAATGGCGTCGCACTCTGCCCTGAGCTTATGCGACAGCATCTGGGTGAATGGTGTGGAGATGGCCAAAGGCACGGTAATGGTCGTCGATAAAGCCGTTGGCCGTTTGCGCCCACTTCATGATCACGTACCGGACGTTGTTCGCGTTGGAACACGATAAAATGGCGATTCAGTGCCAAAGCATTCTTTTTCAAGCACTCTACAACCACCTGATACCCGCCCTACGTAGCTGATGCCCGCCCCTTGCACCTCTGGCGAAAGCGATCGGTGCATCCACCACGCGAGCCACTCCCTTTGCGGATGATAAGGTCGGCACATGGTGGCGTTTGCCATAATGCGAACACGGTTCGAGGCTAACACGGGAGCGTAGCGTGCAAAAGGGCCTCGTCTTCGGGTTTTAACTGCGGCAAAAGCATTCACCTCCACATGTTCTGCACCACAATGCACATGGTAGCCTTTCACCGATAATGCGGTGCGCGATAAACAATCACCGCCCCCACCATGGGGTTGGGTTTAGCCCCCAACAGTCGCATCGGGCCAGTTGTAGCGAATCGGCGCATGTAGCGTTCGTCGGTTGTTTGCTCGACGTTCGCGCACGTTTGTGCCGTAGCCTGTCCTGTGTTGGCAGGGGACAGATAAGTCGCACGGGCTTGCGGCAACCATTTTTCCGTGTCGTTCACATTGCTTTTATCCATTTTTTTTCTTATTTTTGCAGCCATGACCTACCCCGAATTGTGGCGCCGTTTGTTGCCCCTTTACGATGAAGGCGAGGCCAAGGCCATTGTAAGGATGGTGCTTGACGTCGGCTTCGGACTGTCGTTGGCCCGATGTTTACGCGAACAAAGTTACACAATTATCGCAAGACATCCCGCCTACTCCACAAAATGATGGATAAACTGGTACAAGGCGTGCCCGTGCAGTATGTGTTGGGCCGTGCTGAGTTTGCTGGGCGCACGTTCGAAGTGGGGCAGGGGGTGCTCATCCCACGTCCAGAAACCGAGGAATTGTGTGTGGATTGTGCAGGTTTGCAGGGATGAGGGCCACCACTGGCACACCCTGCACGTTGCTGACTATTAGCACAGGCAGCGGATGTATTGCCACAACACTGGCCCTCGACTTGCCCACATGGCGCGTTTCGGCCATAGAAATATCAAAAGGCACTCGACATCGCCACAGAGAAACGCCCAAAAAGCTGGACGCTGAGGTGCAATTCGCCCTGCAGACGCGCTTTGCATGCCTCCCGACACCAACTTATGGGATGTCATTGTTAGCAATCCGCCTACATCATGCGGTGCGAGGCACGGCAGATGCAACCAACGTGTTGCGAACGAACTGATTCCGCCCTCTTCGTGCCCAACGAAGAGCCGCTGTTGATTTTTACGAAGGCATCGCCCGATACGCCTTACATGCCCTAAAAGTGGTGGAAAATTGTTTTCGAGATAAACCCCTTTGTGCCACGATGCCATGCAAAATGTTGATCGACATGGGTTGGCAGGCGATTGAAACACGTAATGACAAGCCTTTGAAAGCAGCGAATGATGTCGGCGATAAAGCCAAAGGGGTGAAGTAGTAAAGTAGTAGAGTAGTAAGGAGGGGGAGGTGAGTTGAGAAGTTAGCAGTTAAGGTGTTAAGAAGTTAAGCCAAATGCTTGGTTGCATAATGGCAATGCTCTCGTTAACTTGTTAACTCGTCAGCTGGTCAACATGTATAAAGGCGAAAAAGATGAGTGAAAAAGTGAAAATGGCTGTGCTCTTTAAAGGTGAAAAAGATGAAAAATTGAAAAGGTGAAAGATGGCTGCACCCACCAATCTTGATAACTTGTCATCTCGTCCAACTTGTCATCTCGTCAACTTGTCAACTGGTCACCTCGTCACGCCGTCAACTGAGTTAGCTTGTCACTCGTCAATAGCTAAATATTCAACAATGGGAAGACAATCAAAACAAATAACCGAAGAACAGCTTACGCACACGTTTGGCCGCACTGTGCCCGAGGCAGAGCATTGCTGCGAGAGATGCGTGAGAAAATGTGGCGTTGGGGTATTGCCGAGGAACACACAACAGCGCATCGTGAACTGTCTTGTGGCGAACAAGTATGTGGGCGATGAGCGATTTTGTCGTATGTTCGTGCGCGACAAAGATGCTCGCAATCGCTGACGACGAAGGTGGAGCGAGGCGTTGATGGTTAAACGCATTTCGAGCGATATATATAAACCCATATTGAGACAGAAGTGGCTGCGGAAGATTTCACGGCGTTTTGCGCCGTTACTCTCCGAAAAGTAAGCGCCGCACTTTGAAAGCTGCCACCGACTACGAACTGGCGAGACATGGAAGCTGATAAAGTTTGCCCTGGTCGTGGCTTCGTTATGGAAACCATCCGCAAATGCTCAACCGATGTCGACGAGTTTACCGAAGATTAGCCTTTGGGCGCGCATTGTAAGCTGCTCGCACCCCGTTCGTGCGCCGTCTGTGGCGCGACTCGAACCCCATGAAGACATCGTTTGCGCCCTTTGCACCTTTTATTTGCCCCGAACCAACTATGCCATCAGCCCCTACGACAACGAGGAATGGCGCAGCTGTTTTGGGGTCGCGTGCCCATTGAACGAAGTGCCGCCCTGCTGCATTATCAGGCTGCTGCGCCGCTAGTGCCTTGCTCTACAAACTGAAAATACGGCAATCGTCCCGACTTTAGGCATCAGACTTGGGACTGCTGATGGGCAAAGAACTGCTGCCAACAGGCTGGCTTTGAAGGCATCGATTTCATTGTTCCTGTGCCGCTAGCACGACAAAAGGGTGCGGCAAAAGAGGTTATAATCAGAGCGAAAATGTTGGCGCAAGGCATCTCCCAAATCACAGGTTTGAAAGTGAAACGGAAGCTTATTCGCCGCATCGTAAATACCGAAACGCAAACCCATAAAGACCGATGGGAGCGCGCCGACAATGTTAACCGCGCCTTTAAATTGGTGGGGCGACTTCCCAACGCAGGCTGCCACGTGCTTTTCGTGGATGATGTTGTTACCACAGGAGCCACCCTTTGCGCCTGTGGGCTGCCTTTCGGGTATTCCCAACATAAAGGTGAGTGTGCTGAGTGTGGGCGTAGCGCTCACGCGATGAGGCTGGTCGGCGTGTAATCGCTACCGCAGAGCGTTGCCGTTCGATCCCCATTTGATAGAGAAACATGGTTTTCAGATTTATCGCTTCTAAGCAACGAAAACGCTGTACTGGCATCAAGTTTGGCTACAAGCCTTTTGGTGAGTGTGGCTACAAACGTGGTTTTGTAGTGTGTGGCTACCGATGGTTTGTGGTGTGACTACAGTTGGTTTGTAGTCGCAGTACAAATGGGTTAGTACTACGCGGTGGTTGGTGATATGGCCATTCGTTTTTATCTAATCTTGCTCAAAAGCATCGTGTCTTGTCCCGAATTCACGTATTAGTACTGATTCATTGATGGGAAAGCTCGTTGGCAGATGATATTTAAAAACCATTTTCTTTTCTGACTAAGAAACATGCCTAAACTTGAAAATACCCAACAATGGGTATTGTGAGTTTCGCGAAAACAGATAATTTTGCTTTGCGAGAGAGAATAAGATCTATGGTTGACATGAAAAGACATATAGACTGCAAAGCAGATTGCCTTTATGGTAAAGCGCACTGTCTGAGAAATCAGACGGTGCGCTTTTGATAGTTTATCAGTCCAAACGTTGTTCTCTTTTAGCCACCTTATATAATATATAGAACGATATGCAAGTGAGAAGAAAGACGATGTTCGGTGTCGGATTGTTTCCGAAACAGCTCATGATGTTTGTTCTGCGATGGCGTGAGTGCACTTCTATGCGAACTATTGCCAGAATTATCGAGAGTGGCACTGAAATATCTATAAATATTTCGAGAGCAAGGATAAAAATATTGTGTGCGCGGTGCTGGCTCCGTTGCTTAAAGGCATGAGACGAATACATGCGGTATCCTGTAGCAACAGCAGCGAACGCTTGGTGATGATTTACTACGTCGGTAGAGCAGATGCAAAAGCAGATGATGAATAGGCTTTGACTGATAGGAAAGTTTGAGGCCGAACTGAAGCTACTGTTTTCAGCGCCGAGGTACGTCGCTGGAGGGCTATCGTGACCGCCTCACCAAGCAACAAACGCAATTGGGCATGGAATATCTGCAAATGTTGGTAGACGAAAGTACCCGCAGTGCATGTCGAGATATCGCCGTTTCAGATGTATATCGTCTGCTCGATGTGGACGTCCGCTCTCTTTGAGATTGTGAAACACAGAAGAACTTACCGAGGCGAAAATCTTACCAAATTCTTTGCCGAGGCCTTTCGAGTCTCGGTCGCAGGTTGTGCGCAAATGATGACGCATAAGCCTTTGAGTTTTTGAGTTCATAAGTTTATGAGTTGATTGGGAGGCAAAGAAGTTTGTAACGCTTATGGCTCAATGGTTCATAAACCGCTCAAACCCAACAGCTTATAAACAGATGATTTTACCAACTTATAAATTCGAACTCACCTGCTCAAATACTCCGCAACCCCATAAATTAAACAACACTAATAAACTCACATGCAATGAAAATAGAAAAGTGTAGCAATAGGAGAAGCTTCAAAGCGCACTGCAATGTGGATACTCAGGCACAGATGGCTGGTGTTGTGCCGTCTTTGCCGTGCTGGTCGCAACTTCTCGAGTTTGCCAGGCACCAAAGCGCATCGTGATGAAGACGCATCGTTCGACGATTACTTCCTCGAGCGACCCGTGCTGGTTGAGACCAACGAGGTTTGAGTCTATCTTTGGCAGCAGAGTATTGCGGCCGTGCTGGTTAAGAACAAAGAACATCTTCTCCGCATCATGTATCTCAGCTCGTCACGCGAGGCTAAGTACCGAACTGCTCGACAGCCTTTCGTATGCCGAAAAGATTACACCTCGCTCACCGATTTTAGAATTTACGAGATTGGGCACTGATGGGGAATGGCCATCCGGACGAATAGTGCCCGACGAGATACCCACCGATGCCGCTTCGTTGTGGCGGCTATTGAGGCCTTCGGTAAAGACCATATCTGGCCCGCAAAGTTGGTATCGAAAGACGGCACGATGACATGGATAGTGGTGAAGCTACGAACGTTTCCGCCCGAGCAAGAGTGGAAAGACGAGTCGTACATCGCCCGACATACTTACTGTGGGAAAAGAACTGGCGCATGTCATTAACAAGCCCAAGTACCAAAATTGTCGCCCAACGCCTCCGGGTACATGCCCTATCTTGCCCACGAAAAGGTCACCTTCTTGCAGGGCGAGAATGGGCCGTTTGATGCTCTTCGCCTGCATTGCTTCCATGCTTGGTTATGCTTTTTGTAACGCGCTCTCCTTCCGTGGTGTGGATTTGCACCGTTGACTTACCTCGATGAGTGAGGCATGTGACTGGGTGTGGTGTCGTGACTGGACGAGGCATCTACGTAGATCAGCCCACCGTGATGATTGCCGTTATACTGGCATTCGCTTGTTCGATAGCTATAACATCCACCTTTACAACTTCTTCAAAAGCCGATTTGGTGCGACGGGACGTCGACGCACGTCTGTTGTCCGAGGCTGTGGGTTCAACTGGGTGGGGCGTATTACTCTCCGGACTACCACGGCATTGCGGCAATGGCAACCTTCTTGTCTCTGAAAATCGATGCCGATGCAGGCCATTGGACTTAACACTTCACTCTGTCTGCTGGGCGTTTTGGGCACTTGTCTCTTCATTACGCCTGTGTTATTGTCGTTTGGACACAACGCAGCCACACACACATGAATCATAGCATCGAAGGACGGGCTGGCACACGCTCTTCTGAAACGGCAACAGCACACTTCGTCATTCGTCGCCATCGTTCCAGTCGTTATCGTGTCGGTGGTGTTCACCGCGTTCTGTGCTGTCGGTCTGTTCGGCATCGAACCGCCTTCGACGTCGAACGTACCATGGGCGAAAGAGTGCCTTACGTAGGTCGTTTTCTCGACCTCTGCGCAAACCGAATTGGGTAGTAATGATACTCGTACGACGATGATGATTGTGCTGCACGGCGAGGCGATGCTGCAAAACTGCCAGGCGACAGCCTGAAAACTCGACAAACCTACGTCGCATTGCCCAAAACCTGCAGCTAACCAAAGCGCCACAACTCCATTCTCGACATCATAAAGGGATATGAATTGCACGCTCAGTGCCAATGAAAGACTCGGCCTATACCACACCCGACCTCAATATGGGTGGCTCGCTAGTTTGTTGCTTTTACGAACGCAGGCGGAACCGAGGCCGAATATTGGATGGATTACGACTATAAGCGGCTGCGCTTTTGACAGGTAGAACTCAATTCGTATAACTCGGGTGAGGCCGAGAAAGAAATGCAGCTGATGAGCAAGAGGCACAAAAGCAATACGTAACCCC
>BNJS01001519.1_pt1 | contig 102925 bp, 123 predicted proteins | sample 8540461 | NCBI WGS metagenome assembly BNJS01 (sample SAMD00202454, study PRJDB9452) | human saliva metagenome | isolation source: human saliva | place: Japan | reverse complement strand
CCGTTTTGGAAGGTTGTCAATAGAAATACATGAAAAAGTGCAGGAAAATTTCCCTGCACTGTCATCATTATTTTTTCGCTAAATCAGTGATGTAGTCGAAGAATGCATCGCGGTCGACGTGGTAAACAAGGTCGACTGGGCGGCCATTTTCGGCTTTGACGGTACGGCCACGGCTAGCACCTGCAACGATTACGTCACTGTTTACCACAGAACGTTTTACAAGGTCTTCTTTTCCGAATGAAGCAGTTGTTAATACGTCCCATAGGAAATAAGTTGAGTTCGTTACGTAGTGAGTGAGCGGCGGAACGATGGCGTAACATTGACCTAAAAAGTCAACGCCTTCGATGGCACGTTCTCTTGCCCAGCGGTCGCGGACATCAAGAGATAATGGCACCATGTTTGTACTTTCAAGCGCCACAAGTTCGATTTGGATGCCTGATTCCCAAACGCGTTTTGCAGCGAATGGATCCCAGTACACGTTCCACTCTGCAGTTCCGTCGTGTTCAGGGTCTTCCACGTTCCCCATATCAAGGAACGTTCCACCCATCCAGTATAGTTTTCCGATGTTTTCTTCGATGGTTGGGTCTTGGTCCAACGCACGCGCTAAGTCTGTTAATGGTCCTACGAATACAAGGTCCACTTTCTCGTTGGATTCTTTTAAGGCACGGATTAAGTCTTCGTGGGCTTTTAATGGTGAATCTTGCACCGTGATTGGTTTATGTTCGTTTAAGATTGGAAGTGCGTCCACTGTGAATGCATGCATTCTCCACTCTTTCGGGAATGGGTTCACAGGGCGTGAGTCTGAAGAAGCCACTTTCAATTGTTTGTCTTTTTCAGAACCGAACTTATGAATAATCTTCTTGCTGGCTTCCACCGCTGGTAATAAATAGCAGTCTGCTTCGATAACGCCGACCCCTACTAATTCCACGTCTTCCATTTTTAATAGTAAATATAATGATACTAAATCATCTACGCCACCATCGTGGTTTAAATAAACTTTACGCATTTATGAGTTGCTCTCCTTTAAAATGGTTTTCTTGCACAATTTATTATACCTAAAAACGAACGATAAATAAACTATTTAATATAATGTTTGGTTTTAATTTTTAGTGCATTCGAGAGCAGTTTATGGTACACTGTTTCTAATCATTTTTTAATGTTAGGCTGTGACTCAATGAAAAAGAAATTATTAGATACGATTATTATAGGATTTGCCCTGTTCGCCATCTTCTTCGGTGCCGGAAACTTAATCTTCCCACCTTACCTCGGCGTAACAGCTGGAGAAAACTGGGGAATTGCGACCCTTGCCTTCCTCATTAGCGATCCACTATTATCGATTATTGCCGTAATGGTTGTGGCGGCTCTTGGCGGAAGTGCACTAAATGTTGGACGTAGAATTCATCCACTTTTTGCTAGCGCCCTTGCTGCAATTTGTGTCCTCCTTATCGGACCGATTTTCGCAGTGCCACGTACCGGAGCATCCACGCACGAAATTTTCGTACAATCGTATTTCCCAAGCGCACCACAATGGATTACTTCGCTCGTATTCTTCGGGATTGTCCTATGGATCACGTATCAGGAAAACTCCGTCATGGATGCCATCGGAAAATACTTAACACCGATTCTACTGGTGATTCTCTTCTGTATTTTCGTGGCCGCTATCATTCAACCAGATGCAACATTTGCCCAAACAGACGGTACTGGACTTTTCGCACAAGGATTTAAAGAAGGCTATCAAACCATGGACGTGCTCGGAGCGCCACTCTTGGCCGGAGTCGTGATGAAAGATATTACGCGCCGTGGGTATTTAAATAAAAAAGACCAATTCAGAATGATGTTCGGGGTTGGAATCGTCGCGTTCATCCTGCTCGCAGTCGTGTACTCAACACTCGCTTACAGCGGAGCTAGCATGAGCACGGTCATCGACACAACTGCGCAACGTGCCGCAATGCTTACAACAATCGTGAAGAACTTACTCGGTTCTTGGGGACAACTCGCGATGGGACTGGCTGTCTGCTTCGCCTGCCTCACAACTGCGATTGGACTAACAACCACTTGCGGTCAGTATTTTGAAGAAGTGTCTAAAGGAAAAATCTCCTACAAGAAAACGATTCTTGTCACTGTAGCAGTGGAATTCATCATCTCACTCGTCGGAGTTGATTCACTCATCAACTTAGCCGTTCCAGTGTTGACATTTATCTTCCCGATTATGATTGCCTTGATTCTCTTCTCTGCCTTCGACCAATACATCCCATACGATTGGACGTATCTTGGAGCAGTAGTTGGAGCCGGAATCGTCGGCCTCGTGCAAGGAATCAACACCCTTTCACAACTGTTGGGTGGAAAATCTACTAGGAGACGCAGCCACATGGATTGGCACCTTCCCACTAGCCACATACGGCCTTGAGTGGATTGTCCCAACCTTTGTCGGCGCCCTTATCTTTACAATTCTAGCCGCCATCCTAAAAACCAAAACAACTTGAATTTGATTAAAAAAACGGAGCCTCTCAGCTCCGTTTTTTACTATTTGTATAAATTTTCAAAAAAATAATGCTCCCACTACAAACTGTAGTATTTTTTTCATAAAAAGTTTATAATAGTTTCTATGAAGATTATTAAATGACTAAAGGAACTAGGAAAAAAATATTATTAACGCATTTTTTTGAGACTGGCTTTTAAATTTCCAAATCAATCGCTTTTTTTCGTTTCCTGAGATTGCAACTGAGGCGTGTATCGCAAGATAAACAATTTATAAAAAAAGCATTTTAATAATCCAGAAGAATTAAAATCATATCATTTAACATTACCTAAAGAAATGTTAAATGATATATTTGTGACCATGATTTTAGCAACTATACAAGAACTACTATCTACATATTTTTGAATTTTTATCTAATATTCTTTCAAAAATCCCCTAAAGGAGAGGTATCTAAAATGTTCATTCAATATCTTATTAATCAATCTAAAAAAACCTAGTGGTATTGTAGGCCAGGTGATTGCGAAAATTTGGACTTCCTATTTTTAAAAAAAGCTTAGCCTTTGGACAATAAAAACAAACTACAATTATAGATAATAGTCGAGTTTTAGAAATCGGCTATGGAGGTGGCAACACCATCAAAAAAATCTCCTTGCTTTGAATAAGCATCTTGAAATTCATGGCATTGACATTTCTAAGGAATCTTATCAAGTTGCAAAAACGAATTAATTCAGATGCTATACAAAAATGGTGATGTTCATCTTAGGATTGGAAATGTAGACGCGCTACCTTATCAAAATGACTACTTTGACCTTGTATTTGCCATTCAAACACATATTTTTCTGGGATGATTTAAAAAAAGGCTTTCTGGAGATCTATCGGGTCATGTCTAGCCACTCCACTTTAATTATTGCTTGCGAAAAAGAAAAAATAAATTATCATATGCCAGAATATACTGCAACTCATGCGTTGGATAATATTTTAAAAAATGTTGGCTTTGCAAAAATTGAAGTGAGGCAGAATCAAAATTGGGTTTTTATACATTGTGTATAAAAGCTATCAGCGTTGATGCTGATTAATTTATAGTTATTTAATAGAGTTATTTTTCTTCCATTTGTCAAGTCTATCAAGGCTTTAAGTAAAAGAAAGAGATAAGACAGTAGCTATTCTGGCTCTCTGTCAACTGTAGCGGGTGACGAAAAGCTAATATCTAGATAGGTACTGATAGGGAGCCCACTGAGAAAGTCATCAATCGATGGCTTCTTTTATTATACTAAACTCGAGGTGATTATACGCTTGATAATCTGTCAGCTTGATTGGGATATGGGAATTATCATACGCAACACCTTCAAGTCTGTGGAAGCTTTGCGGTGACGAACGGAATCCACAGCCGCCCCTCTCTTTAAAAAGGACGGTTTGTATATCGTTGCCTTGCAGTATATGCGAACCCTGCTCCAAATGCAGAACCCCAAGTCTGTGGCATAAAAAGAAGCAAAGAAAAAAATCTACAGCTCTCCTCTTAAAAAGGAGGATTTGTATCTGTCAACTTGATTGGGATGTGGGAATTATCATACGCTGTGCCTTCAAGTCTGTGGAGCTTTGCGGTGACGAACGGAAAAAAACTTGCGGATCAATCATAGTAGTTGTACGGAAAAAGCAACCAATGCGAAATAGAGCCACAAGGCAATTGATTGCCCTGTGGCTCTTTGAGGCTTGGTAGGATTGAGACCTAGGCTCAATCCGGTGCCCGACTAACTACTATGATTGAAACATCCGCAAGGATTTTTGACGTTCGTCACAAAAGCAAAGCTTCCCTAATCCACAGACTTGAGGGCTTCTAGCATATCGATGCGTTGGAGGAGATGGTTCACCATATACCCTAGCGCAACCAAGATGACAATCACAATCACACATGGCAACACATATACAAACCATCCGACAGCGGGATTGAACATGACAAACCCCGGTGCCACCGTCTCAATAATCACCCTATGCAACATGCGCCCAAACAAAATCCCGACACCCATCCCGATGACCGATAATAAAATCGTTTCGCGGTAAATATACATCGTCACTTCTTTGTTCAAGAACCCGAGCACCTTAATCGTCGAGAGCTCGCGGATTCGTTCAGCAACGTTGATGTTGGTTAAGTTATATAGGATAACCACCGCAAGTAAAATCGATACGGCCGTTAAAATCATCATCACGCGGCTCAATGAAGCAACAATCGTGTCGATACGACTCACCATGGCCGTGTTTTGTACGACGGCTTTCACACCGCCTAGGGCCATTAAGTCCGCAGCCGCTTTTTGTACGCTAGCGGCGTCTTTGTCTTTAAACTGTACGAAAATCGAGTTGTTTTGCGGCGCTACACCATAAAACTTGGCGTAGACTTCTGGCGACATTACGACGAAGTGTCCAGCGTACATTTCCACGACACCCCCGACCGTTAACGTCACATCCACACCATCCTTATTCGGAAGCGTAAAGGTGTCGCCGGCTTTCACGTTTAAAGAGTTTGGCTAATTTCTCGGAAATCAACACGCCCTCTGCAGGAAGCGCCACGGCTTTCTTCGTCTTCGCATCATTCAAATGAATGTACGGAGAAAGGCTGGTTTCTTTGCCGACAAGCACCGTTACGGACTGTTCATCGTCCACGCCTGGCACTTCACGTGTTACCGATTCGGTATAGACGTCGCTGTAAGAAGTCACGCTTGAAGAGGTTAAATAGTTGCGGAGCGCTTGTTCTTCTGAGGCCGTTAACACAGCTTCTTTTGAAACAATCGCATCATACGTAATAATTTCCTTGAACTGACGCTCGGCAATCCCATCAAGAGACCCGAGAATTCCACGCCCTGCAAAGAGAAGCGCCACGCTCCCTGCTACCCCGAAGATTGTCATGAGCATACGTTGTTTATAGCGGAAAATATTACGCGCCGTTACCTTATGCGTGAAGCTGAGACGATTCCAAACGAACGGAATGCGCTCGAGAAGAATCTTCGACCCAGCCACTGGAGCTTTCGGTAAGAGAAGGGCTGAAGCTTGCTCATGAAGTTCGCGACGGGCAATCCATAATGGAGGCACCACGCTACAGATGAGCGAGCAAACAATCGCAATTACGGCGATGAGTGGATGGAAATTCAACTGGATACTTGGCAATACCGTATCCTTCATCAAGGTTGCACCTAGCGCACTTGGCAAGGCGTAAGTTCCCTAGTAAGATTCCAAGGACTGTGCCACTAACCCCTGCTGTAAAAACCATACACGGCAAATTTCTTCATCACGTCTTTGGTTTCATAACCGAGCGCCTTCAACACCCCAGCATTGATCCGTTCTTCGTTTACAAAACGCGTCATCGTCGTTACCGTTACGAGCGCCGCAACGGCATAAAGCACAATCGGGAAGAGGTTCCCAACCGACGTAATCCCTTCAGCTGTCTCCTTCATATTGAAGAACCCTTCGCTTCCAAGCATTGTTGAACGCGTGTAGACGGAGTATTTCGGTTTCGTGAGTTTTGAAACATCCACTTCCGCCTTTTTCGAGTTCAGATTCCGCCTTCTGGATATCCTTTATCGGCTGTTTCTTTCTTCTCGTTATAAGTTTCTTCGCTTTCTTTTGAGCTGCGTTTTGGCATCCGCGAGTTTGGCTTCACCATCCGCCAACGTTTTTCTTGGCTTCAGCTAGTTTTGGCCTTTGCCTTCTTCTAACGTTCCGGCGTTTGCTTCAAAAGCTGCCACTCCTTCACGGTATCGGTCGAGGCCATCCACGTACTGGCTGTAGCTAGCGTAATACTTCGCTAAGCCTTGTCGGTACGCTTCTTGCCCTGCGACTAATTGTTGCTTCTTCGTTGCGAGTTCGGCTTCAGCGTTTGAAATCGCCGTTTGCCCCGCTGCAAGTTCTTGTTCTTTTTGAGTGAGCACTTGTTCTTTGTCCATAAGTGCCTCTTCTGTTTGAGTGAACTGGGCTTCTGCTTGCGTTAAAGCCGTCTCCATCGCTTGAAGGCTTGCTTCGGTAATGCCTCGCGCCGCAGCAGCATCCGGGTCACTGGCTAGTAGTGCCTTCCCTTGCGCTAAGGCTGTCTTCTTCGTTTCAAGGTCTGCCTTACCCACTTCTAGTTGCGCTTTCGCCTGCGCTAATTGCGTTTTCCCGACTTCAAGCTGCTCCCGGCCACTTGCAAGCTCCTCTTTTTTGGCCGCAAGTTGCGTCTCGGCTTCTGTTAACTTCGCACTTGCATCATCTAGCTGATCTTTCTTTTCAGCTAAAGTCGCTACCGCTTGTTCGATTTGCACACGGGCACTCTCGAGTTGCACACGGCTTGCTTCCAACTGATTCCACGCCGCGTTTAACTGTGCATCTCCAGAAGCAATCGTTGCTTCGTTGCTATCGACTTCTTTTTGTCCGTCTACAAGCGTCTTTTCGTTCTTTTCGATTTCGCTCTTGCCGTCTGCTAATTTCTTCTCGGCGTCCGAGAGTTGCGATTTGGCATCGGCGATTTTTTCTTTTCCTTCTGAAATCTTATCATCGGCCGTCGTCTTTAACGAATCTAAGCGTGCCGTTCCATTGTCGGCCAACTTTTTCTTCTAGCGCCTGTTGCAACTCCGTCACCTTGTCTGCGTACTCACGGCTTGTCGTTTTCCATTTACGTAAATCCGGATAACGAAGACGCGCAATCGTATAAACTTCAGAATCGAACGCGTCTTTTGGCACTACGGCAAACCCGCTAAGGTCACCGCTCCCCGCACTCGACACACCCTTAATCGTGTTCGACAGAATCTCGCTGGAGTTCACAAAACCGGTGATGGTAAATTCATGTTCTTTCAGTAGAGTAGAACTTCCGGATTCATTCAAGCGAATCGTATCACCAATCTTGTACTGATCAGCCATCGTTTGGGCAAGCGCCACTTCACCTGATTTCGTAGGAAACGCACCACTCACCAACTCGAACGTCGAAATATCCTTCGTCTGTGAGAACACACGAATCGCACTCGGCGTATCACCAACCACCGTATCGACAAAATAGCCAAACTCCACATCGGCGTTCTCTTCTTGTATCTCGACTTGGTCCTCAGCGCTTAAACCATAGCCCGCCACCACGAATAAATCCGCAGCATTGGCCTGCTCCATATAGCTGTTCAAGGTGTCTTCAATATCTGGGCCAGACACTTTTAGCCCGACCAAACTGAACGCACCCAGCATCATGAGGAGCATGATTGAAAGGAAGCGCCCTTTCGATTGACGAAGGGAGTTTCTTATATCCTTATTTAATGTTTTCTTAGTCACGATCTTCACCCCTTTTAATATTCAAGCGTTTGAATATCTTGTGGATTTGGATTGAGTTCAATAGATTTCACGCGCGCGTCATGCATATGAATCACACGGTCGGCAATCGGCGCTAAGGCTGAGTTATGCGTTACGATAATAACGGTTGCCCCTTGATTACGTGACATATCTTGTAAAATCTGAAGCACTTGTTTTCCGGTATGGTAGTCGAGCGCTCCTGTTGGCTCATCACAAAGCAATAACTTTGGATTCTTCGCAACCGCACGTGCAATGGATACCCGCTGTTGTTCCCCACCCGATAATTGCGCAGGAAAATTATTCATGCGGTGTCCAAGTCCAACTGCCTTCAAGGCTTCCTCTGCATCTTGGGCGTCTTTTACAATCTCAGCAGCGAGTTCCACATTTTCTTTCGCCGTTAAGTTCGGTACTAAATTATAAAATTGGAAGACGAAACCGACATCATCTCTTCTATAGTAAGTGAGTTGTTTTTTTCATCAAAAAGCGGAAATGTCCACGCCGTCGACAAACACATGCCCGTCGTCGTTTGTGTCCATGCCCCCTAAAATATTCAGAACCGTCGATTTCCCTGCACCACTGGCCCCTAAAATAATGACTAACTCTCCTTTTTCAATTTCAAAATTCACATCATTATTCGCGACAATCTCTGTATCGCCGACTTGATAACGTTTATAGCTATTCTTCATTTCGATATAAGCCATGTCTATCCCTCATTTCTATCAAACATCGTTAAATGAACAACGTGTTGATTATGTTCGTTAAATACTATATAATGGAATTAGTCGAAAAAAACAATACACAATAATCAACAATGTGTTGATTTAAGAAAAAGAGTTTAAACAATGATGACACAAAAAAACGGAAAAACCACAACGAAAAAGCGATTTAAAAGAAGCACTCACTAGACTACTGGAGAAAAAAAGATTTCGAAGCTATTAGCGTGAGCGATATCGCTAAAGAAGCAGGCGTGAATCGCGGAACCTTCTATCTCCATTACGTCGATAAATTCGATATGATGGACCAGCTCATCGATGAGATTTTACAAAATATCTTACTCCTATTAAAAGAAGGCAATCCAAAAAATAAAGAAGAGGCCTGTCCAGGAATCGTGAAAATCTTCGAGTATTTAAAAGAAGACTTCGACTTTATTCACGCAATGACCTTGAACCGATTCAACTACACATCGAAACTCGTTCATGACTTCCTATTCGAATTAACCAAGCAAATTGGACCGATTAAGGAAAACATCGCGATGGTCTACCCGCTGCCAGAAGATTACGCGCAAGAAGTGTTTATCTATAGCAACAGTGCGATTTTCTTCCACTGGATTCAAAAAGGTGGCGTGGAAAGCCCTGAAGAAATCGCAAAAATCTTTTTCAGAATGTCATTATAAAGGAGAAAACTCATGCAAAAGACAATTATGAAAGACCCACTCTTCCTAAGCCAAAAATCAACTGCTGCCGATCCGAAAATAGAAGCGCAAGTGGTCCTCGACTTACAAGATACGCTTCGTGCGAACCGCGACCGCTGTGTAGGGAATGGCGGCGAATATGATTGGTGTGAAAGAAAAACATTATTATTGTAGCGATTGGACCGATGGATTTGGTGATGCTGAATCCGCGTATTACGAAAAAGCAGGGGCCATATGAAACAGAAGAAGGATGCCTGAGCCATACGGGAACAAAAAAGACGACGCGCTACCAAACGATTGAAGTAGCGTACACCGACCCGAGCGGCAAGAAGCATACAGGGACGTTCACCGACTTCACGGCGCAAAGTCATCCAACATGAGATCGACCATTTTAGATGGGGATGCTGATTTAAAATACGCACTTCAGTTGCGTTTCCTTCGAATCGTGACGGATTGTCTTCATCAGAAGCGATAATGGGGCAGCGGTTCGAGCCTTACGTCTCACAGCTCTGAAGCTTCAAAGGGCGGGTACGGAATCAGTCCCTACGCTCTCTTATTCGCATCAATGCTATCCCCCACTACTGCTTCGATAGAATCCGTCCGATTCTTCGAAACGCAAACTCCGTAATCGTATTTTACTGTGCTTCTAAATGAACGAGGGCTGTTGGCTTGTGCCGGGGAAGGCGGGATGTGCTCCTTGCGACGTCGGTGTAGTCATCTTCTTCGTTTCGTATAGTAAGAAAAAGAAAAAAAAAGAGAAAAGGGTTGACTCTGACGTAACGTAATAGGTAACACTATCTAGTGTTAGGAGTTGAGGTTATGTATTTAATCAAACAAGTAAGTGAAATCAGTGGTGTATCGGTGCGCACTTTACATCACTATGACGAAATAGGATTGCTTTCCCCGAAGAAACAGGAAAATGGATATCGCTACTACACAGGCGAGGAGCTTTCCCAATTACAGATGATTCTCTACTATAAATATTTGGGATTTTCGCTGAAAGAGATAAAGTCCCTAATGAAGCAAGACGAGGATAATCTGTTGCCCCACTTAAAGCGTCAGTTGAATTTAATGCAGAAAGAAAAAGACCGTCTTCTAACATTAATCGACACATTAGAAAAGACGATTGCGTCTACGGAAAGGAAAATGACGATGACAACCGAAGAAAAATTCAAAGGGTTCACCTTCAAGGATAACGAGAAATATAAACAGGCCGCGACTGAAAAATACGGCGAAACAGTGATGAACGAGGCCGAAGACAGACAAAAAGGCAAGGAAGAAATCGTAGCGGACGGCTTCAACAAGATCTGGTTTGCTTTTGCGGATAATATCGAAAAAGGCCTACCAGCAACAGCTGCCGAAAACGTGGACTTAGCCAAACAACTGCACCAACACATGTGCACCTACGCCTTCGACTGCTCTATCGATGTCTTCTCAAGCATTGGATTCGGCTATGCGAAAAACGAAGAATTCAGAACGAACTTGGACAAATACGGCAAAGGCGTTGGGCAATATGCTTGCGACGCAATCCAAGCCTATGTCGCACAGGAGAGAAAATAAAACCGTTAAGGAGATCATCATGGATCATCAACCCTATATCCCTACTTTGAAAAAATTATTAGGTAATGCAGAAATTGTTGAAAAATCAGGCCGCATTCAAGTATATGATGGCGTAGATATCATTTTTTCATTAGTGTCAGAAGCGAATCACTACTCTATTCTGATTAGTGAACGTGGCACTGTATCGAACTTTTGTACCATACAAGATGCGAAGTTAGCACAACTCTATTTTGCAATTTTTGTTAAGAACGCCTTAGCGGATATCGACCTTCCGCTGATGTCAAAAATCGAAGGCTTAACAGAAGAATTAGAGACACTACTAGATTTATTCAATCAAGAAGGACTAGCACCATATTATTCGGTAAATTCTCTCAAACCACAAAGAATTAATGTATCTACGGCTTCTAAACGTCTTTACTACGTGGATGCAAACGGCCTTGAATACGATATCGCGGTTCTACCGAACCGATTCTATCAAATCTTCTATTCATGTATTGTGAACTTAAAAAACCGCCTGGAGTGGTTATCCAAGTGGGCAGATTATTCAGATGAAATACAAAAATACGAAGCGACTTTACTAGGATTTAGTTCAGAAGGCATCATAAAATAACAAGCAAAAGAGGAGTAAGACACTTGTCCTACTCCTCTATTTTTATCTCACAAATACTAACTTTTCTGGTGTTGATAGCTCCGCATCAAAGGCAAATCCATCTTCTGCGAAAGCCTCCAACTGCTTCACGTCTGTTGCTTGTTCGCGCATCGCAAAACCGACTAATAACCCGCGCCCTTTTTTCGACGTCGTAGAGTGTTGTTTCAACTTCCCGTCTTTACGCTCGAAAAATTCCACGTCTATCCAGTTGTAACGCGTGCGGTCGATTAGCGTGCTGAACTCGTCACTGGCACAATTCACCACCGTTTCGCCTTCTTCGAACAACTCGGCCCACTCCGATTTCCAGTAAGCCTTCAAGCTCTTCCCGTCCACGCGCAATGGTCGCAACATATCTAAGCGATACGGCTTCACATAAGCATCAGGCGCCACAGCTCCATATAGTGCAGACAAGATGCGCACATGCTCACTTCCATAATCCAATCCGTCCTTCCATCCCTCTACTTGCTTCAACCAGCGAAACGCTAGTCCGTTGTAAAGTTCGATGGCAGGCGCAGCCCCTTCCACATTCCACCCTTCGATGAACGCTTTGTTTTCGTCGAGCAACTTCCCTTTGACCCCTAGCACATGAGAGAGGTCCTCTTCAGGCACCGCACGCACGGCTTCAACCACTTTTGCGGCTGCCGGGCTCACTTCCCAGTCGCGTTCCTCTAATGCGTCACAGTTCATTTCCTTTGCAGGCGATAGTATTAATTTCATCTCGGCACTCCTTTTCATTGTCCCCCTTAGTGTACCGTACCCGCCGTATTTGACAAAATACAAGTCCCGTTTTATACTGATTACTATCAACCTTACAGGAGAATTCTATGCCAGGACCATTCCCTATTTCAATCAATTCCATCGCATTATTTTATCTATTACCATTCATTAGCGTTGGAGTCTATACGATGGGAACGCAGAAATATTCACTCGCAAACTTCCTACTATTCTTCGGAGGAGTCACTGCTCTTCATTCCGTCCGCCTCATCTATCAAAAATCAGTTGGCGGATATATTATCTGGATTATAGCCTGGGCACTCATTCTGTACGCATCATACTGGAACAACCAGCACGAAAAACCATATAAAACAGAAAATCAAATGCTTGAGTTTGTCGTTTGCTTTGTAAACAGAAATCCATTTCCGGATAAAATTAAAGACCCAAACAAAGCACGTGCCATCGTTGCACTCGTTATTACATTTTTAATGATTATCGCTTAACAAGGAGGGCCTCATATGGGCTATGTATTCATCATCTTCTTTATTCTTAGTTTCTTTATCGTCACATTCGCGCTCATCCATCTACTCGCAGGTGGCGCAGCTCTTCTAAAAGGAGACAAAACAACAGGAAACATCCTCGTTTTTGCAGGAGGGCTCATCGCACTTCCTACAATCCCATTACTCGCAGTGTTACCTGGAATTCCATTCCTAACATGGATCCTTGGGGCAACGCTTTGCTGCGTGGGAGCGTACATGAACGGAAAAGAAAAAGGCAACATCAACAAATCACATCACGTCATCCGCATCACCATCGCAGTCCTTCTCACACTTGGATTGGCGCTTGTTTAGAAAAGGGTTAAAAATGTATTCAGAAGATAAAGAGTTGCCACAAGGGTACTTAATGAGTATCGGCGGAGCACTCGCTGGTTTGTCTGCTACAATGTTGTATTTTTATAAAAAATAGGTCTTCCACTGCTATTTCATTTATAATAGAGTGGAAGACCTTTTTAGTACTCTTCACATCGTTTAATCTTATAGGGAGAATTTCTTATGCTTAATATAATCATTGCTGTATTGTTTTATTGCCATAGTTACCTTCCTTTTTCATTCTCTATCACATAGTGAGGGGCCTGAAAGTATTACTCTTTCAGAAAAAAATCATAAGGGTGGTTGGTACTTACTAATCGGTTCATCAATCCTAATTGCTCTCTTTATTTATACTAAATATGTTGATTTTTTTCTTCCGTTCGAAACTTTGTGACTCCAATGTGGTGTATTGGCGGTATCCTATGTTTTATCGGTGATTATATTGCCGATAAAGAATCTGGACAAATAAAACTAGCCCCTACCCTCATTCGAATCATCGCCTTTTGCATTTCACTAATTGCGCTCTCTGTATAAAAATACTAATTCCAAGAAGACTCGACCCGCGAGTCTTTTTCTATACAATCCAGCACACTAGTAACCTTCAACAAAGAACTACTTCCATAAAAAATAGCGTACGGAAAATTCCGTACGCATTTTTGTCTCTACCACACCATAATTATTGTCCCGGTCGCAATCAGTGCACAACCAATGAGTGATTTCACCGTGAAAGTATCATGCAAGAAGAAAACTGCTAATATCAACGTGAAGACGATACTCAATTTATCGACTGCCGCTACCTCTGTTGCACTCCCCATCTGAAGCGCCTTGTAGTAACAAAGCCACGAAGCCCCCGTCGCAATCCCAGATAAAATCAAAAAGATCCAACTCTTCCTGCTAATTTCAGACAGCCCAGACTGATTATTCGTCACAAAAACCATCAGCCACGACATCACAACGACCACAACCGTGCGTACCGCCGTCGCCAAATTCGAGTTTACCCCATCAATCCCAATCTTCGCCAAAATCGACGTTAACGCCGCAAACACTGCTGACAATAACGCAAATACAATCCACATAACCCAGAACTCCTCTTTCATCAATTCTCCCTCTAGTATACCCCTACTTCCTCCTCGTTCCAAGCATCCCCGTTCATAAAAAAGTGTCTTCTCCGTTCATTTCCACTATAATAAAGACGAAGGCAAACACTCTTCCCTTCGCATCATTTTTCGGATTTGGAGAAATCATTATGGTTACTACATTCTCTATGATATTATCTTTAGGTTTTAATGTTTACTTCTTTCCTATCTACCATATAATGAGTGGACTTAGAGCCATTTTTTTCCTTAAAAACCTTAAAGCTGGCTTATGCCTCATTATTGGCGGTTCAATCCTTGAAGCAGTTGCTTATTACGGCTTTTATAGCGCCGAAACCATCCCCTGGCTTCAACAAAGCGCTGGCCTTCTCTGGCTTCTCGGCGGTATCCCATGCTATATCGGCATTTATTTGATTAACAAAAAAATGAACAAAGTAGACCTTGTTACCTTTATCATACTCACCATATGCTTCGTCCTCGGACTCATCGCTGTAATCAACTAAATCTAAACCAACAAAGACTCGTCCGCGAGTCTTTTCCTATTTCTAGCACTCTTTAAGCAGCTTCCAAAGTTTTAGCACCCCGTGTCGCGGATGTTCCGGTGTAGACGAAGCAAATTTTAATCGTCCAAAAGCCAGAGCCTCTCGTTTTTCTCTCAAAAAATAAAGAAAATTCGGTGAACCATTGTATTTCGAAAAATAGAAGCTTGCGAGTTTCTTTGGATTCCATCCAAATGCCTAAGGAGGATAAACGAAAAGAATCAGTTTATTGAAAAAATAGTGGGAATAAGCATTAAAACGAATAAGAGGACGTAGGAATTTATTCCGTACGTCCTCTTTGAGGCTTTAAAGGTGAGAGACCTAGGCTCGAACCGGTGCCCCACTATAACTCTTTCAATAATAAAACTGATTCTGAACTCGTTTATCCGCCAATGCACTCATTTCTTCTTATCCAAAGAAATAAAGCTTCGCTTTATCCTCTTTTTCATAAATCTATTCAATGTAAACTAAGCACACACAAAATTTTTGCACACAAAAAGCCGAGAGGATTCTCGGCTTTTCAAAGCGATTATTTGTTTGCTAATAAGTCGCGGATTTCTTTTAAGTAATCTTCTGCAGTTGGTGCAGCTGGAGCAGCTTCTTCAACTTGATTTTTCTTAGCTAATTCAGAAGCTTTGTTCATACCTTTAATGATTAAGAACAATACAGCGCCAACGATTACGAAGTTGATGATTGCAGCGATGAAAGCACCGATACCGATTTGAGCAGAACCTAAACGGAATGAAACTGCTGCGATATCTCCTGTGTTTGCTACCATAGCGATGATTGGTGAAATAATATCATTTACTAATGAATCAATGATTGCTTTGAAAGCTCCACCGATGATAACCGCTACTGCTAATTCAACGATATTCCCGCGCATTAAAAACTCTTTAAACTCTTTTAACATAAATGTTTTCCTCCTTTGTTTTTTAGGTTAAATAATTACCTTAAACAGAATACTAAAATTAAAACTAAAATACAACTAAAAACATTCAGAAATTTACACTTTTCGTACATAATTTTGCGGAGTGTATTTTTCTACCGAAAATCCGACTTCTTCCCCTGCTGCCATGCGAGCCAAACATTCGCCAATCCAGACGCCACTTGTAAGCCCTGAAGAGCTAAACCACTTGCTACAAAGGCATTTGTCGTATTTGGCACTTCGCCAAAGAACGGTAGAAAATCGGAAGTATACGCACGCGTTCCTACGCGCACCCCACTGCGTTTGGCATTTTTTAAACTTGGAAGACTCGCACACGCTTCTTCGTACATGCCGTTTAAGAGTTCTTCATCTGGAACCAAATCGAAACCTTGCGTATTTTCGTGGGTCGCTCCGACTAAAATCTTGCCATCTGGGAATGGAAGAATATCAATCTCACCATGCAACATGCACACTGGCCATTTCGATGTATCTTCGGTCGTCTTTAAGGTAAGTTCAATCAACTGGCCCTTTTGCGGACGGACATCCACGTAGTAGCCAAGCGGTTCGATGAGTTCTTTGACCCACGCACCACTAGAAAGGACCACCGCATCAAAGGCTTGCACCTCTTCGCCAAGAAGCACACGGACCTCTTCGCCAACAGCTTCAAGAGTTACTTTTTCACGGACCACACGAGCCCCGTTCTTCTCTGCTTGTTCTAATAAAAGCGCAACCAGCAACTCGCCATCCACGCGACCACCGCCGCTACAATAGAGCGCACCGTCTGGATTCGACCAGCCCGGAATCACACTCGCCACGTCTTCTGGAGTTAAGGCACGTACCTCACCAATCATCGGCGCATCCACGCGTCGCTCCACGGCCATCTCTTCGACCTTCGCCAATTGCTTCTCAGTATGCTTGAAAATATACGCCCCGACTTGCTCATACGGCAACTCACTGACACCATCTGCGCTCAACTGATCCATCAACTGCGGATAGTACGCCGCTCCATGTGACACGAGTTGGTACCAGTCTTTATTACGACGTTGCGATAACCATGGACAAATAATCCCGGCAGCCGCCTTCGTTGCTTGGCCCACACCCGCGTCAAAAACCGTTACATCGATTCCTTTTTGCTGAGCTGATACGCCGCAGTCGCTCCGACGATGCCAGCCCCTACGATTGCTACTTTCTTCGTCATCTTCTTCACTCCTAGCTGAAGTCTCTTGTTTCAAATTGCCCTTCGCGTTCAAACCATTCTGCCACCGTTAACAGCAACGCCTCTTGTCCACGGGCTGCCATCAACTGTACGCCAATTGGGAGGCCTTTTTCGGTTAAAAAGACTGGCAAACTAATCGCTGGTGCGCCTGTAATATTGGATAATTGCGTAAACGGTGTCAGCGCAAGTGTTCGGTCAAACATGCGCCAAATCACGCTTTGTTGTTCCGGCACACTTAGTTCATCCATATGCTCCAACGCTTGTCGCACCGATTCTTCCATCGGGAATTGCGTATGCAGCGGAGTCACATCGCTCACACTCGGCGTTACAATCAAATCGTACTGCTCATGCACTTTTTCCATCGCATGCGCATACGTGTCCCATTTCGACAGAGCCGCGCTATAATCTTTTGCCAAAATACGTTCCCCAGACTGGTAAATCCCCCAAGTCATGAGTTCCATATCGTCTTTGGTGAACTTGCGGCCAAAGCTTGCCTCCATGCCTTGGAACATCGCCGCCGTCTCCACACTATTCATCACATAATAGTTCTTCATCACTTCTACGCCATCAACTGGCCAGCCTATCGGTTCGACCACGCAGCCGATAGCTTCTAGGAATTTTACAGCCTTATGAAGTGCCGCCTTGGCTTCCGGAGCGACCATACTTTCAATAGGAGACTTCTCAATCACGCCGATTCGAAGCGGACGGTTAGGAAGAGTATCCCAATCTTTAATAAGCGGTGTTAAAAATGGACTATCCTTTTGCTCAACTTGCATCCATTTCAACAACTCGCGGGTATCACGGACCGTCTTCGTCATCGCAAATTCACCGAAGCGCCTTGCCAGCCACGATAGCTACCAGGACCCACAGGAATTCGACCACGACTCGGCTTCAACCCGATAAGACCCGTAAAGCTCGCTGGAATTCGAATCGACCCACCGCCGTCACTCGCCCCCGCAATCGGAACGATGCCACCAGCCACGGCAGCCGCCGCACCACCGCTGGATCCACCGGCATTGCGATTGACGTCATACGGATTATTCGCAGGGCCCCAGAGTTGCGGCTCCGTCATATTCTTAAAGCCAAATTCTGGCGTATTCGTACGTCCCACGACGATAAAACCTGCTGCTTCCAGACGCTTCACGAAGTTATCGGTACGGTTTAATAGAATCCCCTTCAAGATCTTACTTCCCGCACTCGATGGTTCCCCTGCTTGATTTTGCCCGAGGTCCTTCAAGAGAAGCGGCACCCCGCCAAACGGTAAACCTTCAAACGAACGCGACTCTGCTTCTTCTAGCGCACGTTCAGCCTGCAAGTGCACGACCGCATTTAGACTTGGATTTCGTTGTTCAATTTTCTCTAATGTCTCTTGGACTAATTCCTTTGGAGATACCGCACCACTTGCAACGGCCTCTCTCATCTCGATGGCGTCTTTCCACATAGTTTCACGTCCCTTCATGTCTTCCTTATTGTACAGTGAAACGGAAAGTCGGTAAAGGCTCATGCAGTCGCAACGCATTGAGTGCGCCTAAAACGCTAGAATTTTTTGGAAACAAATTCCGGAAAAACGACCTTTGTTACCGTTTACTCCCGACTTTTCCAACGCGATTTTGGAAATCGAAGAAAATATGAAGAAACTATTGAGAAATATATAAAAATTAGTAGTAAAAATTTACAGTTGTGATATAATAATAAATATAGATTTAACCGAGAACAGTAACTAGACGGCTTTTTGCAAGGGTTGCTCTATTTTTTTGGAGATTTTAGTTAAAGTTCTCACAAATTAATACCTTTAGGAGGAAAAATAATGAAAGATTTCATCAAAGGAAGACTCTCGAAGTTACTCTTCGTATTGTTCATCCCGATGTTATTATTCATGCTGGCCCCTCAATCAGTGGTGAACGCAGCAGACGTTAGTAATAACATCAGTTCATTGACGGTCTCTTCAAGCGAAATTACAGACGGCGGACAAACGACTGTTAAATTTACGTTTGACGAACACGCCCAAAAAATCAAAGCTGGAGACACTCTTGAAGTGACTTGGCCAAGTTCAGGCACTCTTCACGGGACTGGATTTAAGAAAACCATCCAATTGACCATCGACGGCAAATACGTTGGGGACATGGTCATCAAAGACGGTTCTGCAAAAGTAACGTTCAACGACGGCATCACTGGCCTTGAGAACGTTCGCGGTTGGGTGAATTCGAAATCGAAGGTCACAACGACACAGCAACAGACAAAGAACACGTTGGTAAATTCACCATCGTGAGTGGAGACAAAACTGTCGACCTGAACGTGAAGAAAATGGCGACTGGCGTAAACCACGCTCCATTCTTCTTAAAAGCTGGGGATATGCACGCTGACGACCCTGACAACATTCTTTGGGCAGTAACGATTAACGCGATGAACTTAGAAGTAGACGGCGACGTTCGTCTCGAAGACGAAGTACAAGGCGGACACAAATTAGTAACAGACAGCTTTAGCATTACAACAACAGGAGCAAAACCTGGCTACTATTCAGGCGCTACTGCGATTGAAGATTTCAAAGCAGCGTTCCCTGGATCAACATTTACAGTGGATGCTTCAGGAAAATTTGTAGTGACGATTCCTAAAGACTTGATCAACAAGACTGGCGTTCTTATTTTCTATCGTACAAAAGTAGAAAATGAAAACCAAAAAGAATTCAAGAACAACACGAAAGTTTGGTACCAAGTGAAAGGTGAAGCCGCTGTTGTGGCAAAAGAAGTAAACGCATCTGTTGCAAACATCAATGCAAACGGTGGTGTTGACGGAGACCAATCAATTCCATCAATTCCAACAACGACAACAGTAGCAACAACGACTACAACTACAACGGAAGCTCCAACAACGACTACTACGACAACGGAAGCTCCTACAACGACTACAACTACAACAGAAGCTCCTACAACGACTACAACTACAACTGAAGCTCCTACAACGACTACGACTACAACAGAAGCTCCTACGACGACTACTACAACAACGGAAGCTCCTACGACGACTACTACAACAACGGAAGCTCCTACGACGACTACTACAACAACGGAAGCTCCTACAACGACTACAACTACAACTGAGTCAACGACTGCTTCTACAACGACTACTGAGTCTACGACAGCATCAACGACTACAACTGAGTCTACTACTGTTTCTACAACTGCAGGAACAACAACGACTGAGTCTACAACAGTTTCAACAACTGCAGGAACAACGACGACTGAGTCTACTACTGTTTCAACAACTGCCGCTACAACAACATCTGAAGGCTCTTCTACTAGAAGGTTCAACAACAGGCGTAACGACAGGCGAAACAACAGACACAACAACAGTAACACCTGCACCAGAAACAACAACAACGACTGTTACACCAGACCTACCAAACACTGGTACAACAAGTAACACAGCCGTAATTCTAGCAGGAATCATCGTAACAATCTCAGCGATGTTCGTTCTTGTTTCTAAAAAAGCAGAACAAAACTAATCTAAACAAACCTATTTAAAAAGCTAGCAGATTTTCTGCTAGCTTTTTTTGCGCTTCCCAGTATAGAAAGTACATATCAAACGAGATGTTAAATTTAGTCATTTTTTTACGTAATAGGTTGTTCTTCCTTTTTCCATATCGATTAATATAGCCCTCTTCGACGAGTTTTTTCAGCATATTTTCAACGGTTGCTTTACCTATACTTGGAACTAATTCCATGATATCTGATTTAGTAAACTTGCCCAATTTTTTATTGACTGCTCTTCTAACCAGTTCAATAGAAGGGAGCTTTTCATCTACATAGTCAACTCTCTCTTCAAAATCAATATAAGCTGCTAATATTGTTCTTAGAATATATTTTATAAAAGGAGTCACATCTTCTTGACCTTCATACCAATTCAAACCACTTTTTCTTAAAGATGGATAATACCCGTCTTTATTTTGCTCAATTTTACTCTCTAAACTAATGTACTTCCCAATCACATACCCTTGTCTATATAGAAGAAGTGTCGTTAACAATCGACTCATTCTACCATTTCCATCATTAAATGGATGTATACAAAGAAAATCATGGATAAATATCGGTATTAACAACAACGAATCTACTTCATGTTTATCCAAAGCTTTATTAAGCTCTCTACAAATGTCTTCAATTGCTTTCGGTGTCTCATATGGAGGTAATGGCTTAAATATTTCTATAACATTACCATTTTGATCCTGTTCAACGATAGAATTTTGAGTGTTTTTATATCTTCCTCCAATTCCTTTTTCACTATATTTATACAATTCTCTGTGAAGTTGTAAAATATAATTGCTATTGATAGGAATATATTCATAACTTTCATGGATTACATTTAAGACGTCTCTATAGCCTAAAATTTCTTCCTCGTCTCTGTTTCTCGGTGTTGTTTTCTGAGCCATTAACTCCTTAATTCTCGTTGTTGTCGTGACAATTCCTTCTATTTTATTCGAATCTTCCACACTTTGAACTTTAGCGATTTCTACCAATTTATCTAAAACAGCAGGTTTTTGTGCCAAAAACAGCTCTTGTTTACCCTTATGTTCATGAATTTTGGCTAGAAGATTAATCACTTCAACATCCCATTGACTTTGCAATAATTTTTCATAATCAAAAACTCTCATTCGCCTACCTCCTTCTTTTTCTCCTAATTATACATCGTTTTTAGGCGATTTAAAAGTAGTTAGGCGATTCTGTCTTACTTCCTTTTCGCCTAATATTGCCTAATTTTTAGGCGATTCGAAAATAAGTTAGGCGATTCTATCCACCTCCAAGCACCTCTCATCCCTCTTCACTGGGATTCCAAATGCAATAAGACGTCTGTTCAGTTAACCCTGTTTTCATTGCCATTATACTCGCTTATTTAGAGGCACAAGAAAAGATGACGAAGAACCCTGCGGATGTTATACAAACCGTAACGTGTTTAGCATTACATGCGAATTAGTTGGCGTTGGAATTTATTCCTTACGCCAACTTTGAGGCTGTAAAAGTGAGAGCCTCTTCGAGGCTCGAACCGGTGCAACGTTACGGTATGTATAACGAATATCCGCAAGGTTTCGAAGTCATCTTTTCGGACCTTTGGTCCACTTGACCATCTCTTTGTTACGAGTATAATTGCCTTATGAAAAAAACAGCGATTAACTTAACAGACGGGCCGATTTTGCGGTCCATTATTGCATTTGCAATCCCAATTATAATTTCAAACATATTCCAGCAACTCTACAACACTGCCGATATCATGATTGTCGGGCGATTCCTTGGGCAGGATGCGCTGGCAGCGGTTGGAGCCACAGCCGCCATCTTTGAACTCATCGTCGGCTTCTCGCTTGGAGTCGGAAACGGGATGGGAGTTATCATCGCACGCTATTACGGGGCGAATAACCATCGCCTCTTGAAACGTGCCGTTGGAGCAACTCTTGTCATCGGAGCCTTTCTCAGTCTCCTTGTGGCCATTATCGGAAGTTTCGGTATGTATCCTCTCCTTCAGTTCCTTGGAACGCCTGAGAGTATCATCGACCAGTCGTATGAGTATATCTCGATTGTCGTGATCGGTATTGCCGTAACCTTTGCATATAACCTCTGCGCGGGGCTACTTCGTGCGGTCGGTGATAGCCAGGCTGCACTCTACTTCTTGATTTTCTCAGCGGTCGTGAACGTGTTTTTAGATATCTTACTGATCACAACGTTCAACATGGGTGTTGCAGCGGCGGCGATTGCGACGATTATCGCACAAGGCTTATCGGCCGTCCTCTGCTTTATTTATATTAGAAAACGCGCCAGCTTCTTGATTCCGGCAAAAAGTGATTTCGTACGTGACGACGAATTATACATGGACTTACTCAGCCAAGGCCTAGCCATGGGACTCATGTCGTCCATCGTATCGATTGGATCCGTGATGCTTCAATCTTCTATCAACGCACTCGGACCAGTCATCATCAGCGCGCAAACGTCAGCTCGACGCATCTTCGCGTTCTCGACACTCCCATTCGCAGCGATTGCGGCAGCGATGACAACGTTCACTTCGCAAAACTTCGGAGCAAACAAACCGCACCGTATCGCAAAAGGCATTCGTCAAGGAAGTCTTGTAGCGTTTGGTTGGGCGATTCTAGTATGCATCTTCTTGTTCTTTGCAAGTCCTGCGTTAAATGAACTTATCTCTGGTTCAAGCGACCCTGTACTTCTGGACAATGCGGCGCTTTACAACCGTATCGGGTCAATGTTCTATATCCCGCTTGCGCTTCTATTGATTTTACGAAATAGTTTGCAAGGGCTAGGGCAAAAGGTAACGCCATTGGTTTCGAGCTTTATTGAGTTGGTGGGGAAAGTGCTTTTTGTCATCTTCATCATTCCGCACACTGGCTATCTTGGCGTTATTTTCTCTGAGCCAATCATCTGGTGTTTGATGGCAATCTATCTTTCATACGTCTTCTTACGTCATCCGCTTATTAAAGAAGTAAGGCATGAAATATTTTAATAGAAAAGAGACAAAATAAAACCCTCGGCATATTCATAGTGTTAAGCACCAAGGGCTTCTATGGACCTTCGCGGATTTCTTCATAGTAAATGAATATAAGAATAGCGCTAGTCTACTCATTGACTAGCGCCTTTTTGTTCTTAATTACTCTTTGATTTCTTCTACTATTAATAGATGAGATTGGTATTCTGGAGTAGAAATGACAGGTCCATTTTCTGCTCCTTCTGGAACAATTTTAACTCCTGCATTCATAAGCTCATCTCCGAAAAACTCTTCATCCGTTCCAGCAATCGTATATCGTTTGTCTTCATCTAATCCACAGAATTTTACGACTGAATATCCTGGATTCAAGTGGCTAATGAGCGAAGTGTGGAGCAATATAGCAGTTGACTTATCGCTAGAAACGACTTGCCAATCAACAACATCATCTTCAAATGGACTTCGAATTCGAAAGAAGTTTCCATATTGGAACACTTCACGATATTTCTTGTAGAAATCGATTTGTTCTTTGACTTTTTCAGCCTCTGCTGCCTCTAACGTGGTAACATCCAACTCATAACCAAAGACTCCAAAGTATGCAACAGCCGCTCTTGTATCTAAGTTTGTTCTTCGCCCACTTTGTTCATTTGGAGATGCAGATACATGTGCCGACATCATGGATAATGAATATCCATATGAAGTCCCGTGCTGAATCTTCAATCTTTCAATCGGGTCAGTATCATCACTTGTCCAAACCTGTGGAGCATAGTACATCATCCCTAAATCAAAACGGCCTCCACCTGATGAACAAGACTCAAATAAAACTTCCGGATAAGCTTTCGTTAGACGTTCTAGCAGCTGGTAGACACCTAAAATATAACGATGCCCAAACTCCATTTGTTTTGTTGCCAATAATGTTGCAGTATACGCATCTGTTATGTGGCGATTGTAATCCCACTTAATATACTCTAACTTCGTTTCCTGAATGATTGAGGAAATAGCATCAAACAGATAATCAATCACTTCTTGATTTGTAAAATCTAAGACGTACTGATGGCGTCCTACTGACGGTTTGCGATGTGGGGTGCAAATCATCCATTCTGGATGAGTACGATATAACTCACTATCAATAGAAATCATCTCAGGCTCAAACCACAAGCCAAACTGCATTCCCATTTTATGAATCTCGTCAGCAATATAGGAAATTCCTTTTGGAAGACGACGATAATCCGTTGTCCAATCTCCTAAAGAACTATTATCGCCTTCTCTATGACCAAACCAACCATCATCGAGCACAAATAATTCTACCCCTAGCTGTTGGCCACATTTTGCTAGCTCCAACACCTTATCAGTCATCAAGTTGAAGTACATCGTTTCCCAACTATTCAACACGATTGGACGTGGACGTTTAGCAAAATGACGATTCACTAAATGTTCCCGATAAAAGATTGCCAACTGTTGACTCAAAGCGTTCATTCCTTGAGCGCTATAACTCATAATGGATTCGGGAGTTACAAAACTCATCTGAGGTTCTAATAAGTACTCAAATTCCACAGGATTCACTCCGACCAGTACGCGCGTTGTATCAAAGTGATCTACCTCAATGCTGTTTTGGAAGTTTCCTGAATACACAAGATTAAACCCGTAGACTTCACCACTCTCTTCAGTCGTATGTTTTCGAGACAACATAAAGAATGGATTATTTTGCGGACTCGATGAGTATCTTAAACTATCAATACTTTGTAGTCCTGGTCTTAGCGCTGTTCGATACAATTGTCTCTCTCTTAACCACGCCCCCGAGAAGTGAATAAAGTCAAACTGATCATCTGGTAAATCAAGCTGTAAACTCATTGCTTTCAAAAGCTTCAAGTCAGATTGACCTTCATTTATGAATTCTACATTCCGCACGATTACATTCTGCCCTGGAAATACGGTATAGTTTAACTTCACTACTAATCCAATAATGTCATCCTTTAAGGTGATTGTTAACACCTCTGAACGATCTCCGTCGTCATCAAAAGTAGAAGGAAGAATCTCTAATCGTTTCTTACCAGTAGAGAGTGTATATCCTTGATACTTTAATTCCGTAATTCTACTACCTGTTGCGTCTTGAACCTGATATGCAGGATGTCTAAAATCCCCTTTACCATAAGCAGCATATTCATTTGGAATCATCGATAACTGAATTCGTTCCTCATCGGCTGTATAGGAAACTTCAAACCCTCTTGTCTGGTAACTCGCTAAATTCCCATAGTTTTCTTTCACATGAATTCTTTTTCCATAGTAGAGATGTTGAAGTTGCTGATTCTCGAGCACTCTGAAAACATAGCTACTATTCTCCGTCTCTAAATGAAACAGCCGCTCATCTTTACTAATATGAATGGACATAATCTCTTCACCTACTTTCAATCAACGATTATTTTTTCAAAATTAAATCGTATAAGGCGCTAACTCAATCACATCACCCTGTTGTTTGAATTCTCCAATAACTGTACTAAAATGGTCTATCTTAATATCCGACAACTTAATGGTTTGTGGCTTAGAGTCTGGATTTCTTAACGATAAAATCTGCGTTCCATTGATAGGGTTTACACAGTGATATCCATAAATCTCAAACTTGTCTGGTTTGCCACCAATTCTACGACTATATTTTAAAGTGTCGTAGTTTGCTTCAATCCATTGAACTGCTCTTGCATTCGCTTGCCAACGTTCTTCGTCAAACATGCTATAAGAATAATGGAATTCCCAGAACGCATTTCCGCGAGTGGAAATAAACATTAAGTACTCTTCAAACTCTTTCACAGTCGCATACATTTGATGGTCCATATACCATGTATGTGCAGTGGCTGCATAGATTGGTTCATGACTATAAATTGAGTTTAATGGAAGTTGTAAATCACGTTTTTCCAAGAATTCTTGATACTGAATATCACGATAAGTAATCATACGATTAATATCATTTCCTGCGCCTTCCGTAAATCCGACGTCTTGAGAGATTTGAAGCCATAAACTATTCACCCATTGTAAAAACCATGGACTTGGATTTACATAAGAAGTTAAATTAAGCCAGAAGTCCTTCTTACCTCGTTCTGCTCGTAAATCCTTCAACAATTCAACCAGAAACTCATAAACTGGGACCATTGTATGCATCGCATAATCCCCACTTGAATCCGGCTTATCAGGTTTCAGTAACCAACCATCAATCTTCCAATAACTAATATCGTAGGCTTTTTGATACTTGAGCATTTTAGATTTTAAATGACGTAAGTATTTGAAATCTCCAAGATTCACATCATTAGACAGTTTATTTTTACTACCAAATTCAGGATGAGCTTCTAGCCAGTCACTCATTTTTACTTCAGTTCCGTTGTAACCACCACGAGGCCCAATCCAAAGTCCTAAACTTGAATGTTGTTGTTTTGCTAACCATCTAATTTTTGATAACCCTTTAGGGAACTTCTCATTAAATTCCCACATACTTTCGTAGTTTGGCCAGCCATCATCCACTACGTATGCGTCTAGGTGCACACCATGACCCTCAAACCCATGATAAATCTCAGCAAAACTATACAAAACTTTTTGCTCGTCAATGTCTGTCATATAGTCAAACCACGAGTTATATTGCTTTCTAAACGCATTTGGTTGAGCAATTCCTTCAATATATTTGAAGAAGTCTTTTTGAATCGTTTCTTTTTCTTCCCCGCTGGCCGCACCAATAATAACAGGCCAGATTTCTTTCGGTTTTCTTACAACGTACCCTACATAATAACGAGAGAAATAGTGAGTTTCTTGAACTCTGTTTTCGCCCATCGGAAATTCCATTCCAAAGAACAGTGATTTAGCATAAATTGGTTGCCCACATTCTACATAATAACCTGGGAAACCCGCCATTTCTTTAATATCCGATTGTTTTTTTGGATAGAAAATTCCATCCGTACTATCAAAATCAAGAAGATCCACATCAATATAATTGATGGAACGACTGCTTTTGATAAGCGTCACTTTCTTCTCTAATACATCTTCACGAGCAGCGTAGGTAATCGTAAGCTCTGTTCCACGTCTTGCGAAATTTACAACAAGTTTATCTTTCTTCTTTTCAAGAATGGTCGCTTGAAACTGTTGACTTGTAAGAGGGTTTCCTGTCTCAAAGACGATTCGAAATTCTAATGCACTTTTTATTTTTTTAACAATCTTGTCCAATCGTTTATTAACGATTTTTCTTCGTATAAAATTGATTTTTCATCATATACAAATTCTCGAGAGAGAAATTTATTACTAATTTTTCATTTTTATCTCCTCGCAACTCAATTTTAATAACACTATCTACATCGCATGGGAGCGGATAAGTAAAATGCGGAATTTCTCCAAATTGCGCAAAACACATATCTGGGAAAGCATTCGTCGTCCAGCTCTTAGAAATTTTCACTTCACTTCCATCATGAAGGAAACTCATTCGTTTAATCTCTTCTTCCTTGAGCCCTGGTAAGGCAATTGGGCCAATTGGTTGTTCAAATACATGAGCATAGATTACATTATCTTTCTTTGTGTAGTAACCCCAATCTGGTTTTGGTAAATCGTATGCTCCCACACATCCATAAATGGATTCCCCATTTCTTGACATCCACTCATGGAATTCCTTTAAAATAGCAAGACTTGGCGAATTGATTTTCCCCAATGCATCTGGACCAACGTTTAGAATCATATTGCCGTTCTTGCTGACACATTCCACCAACTTACGAATAAGCGTCTTCGAACTCTTATATAGATAGTCAGTAGGATTATAGGCCCAGTTATTATTCATTGTAAGGCATAATTCCCAAGGAACAGGCTCGCCTTTATAATTGCGAATTCCTTCGTGAGGAACAATTTGTTCTGGACTTACAAAGTCTCCAGAATATAATTGAATATCATCCGTCACAATACTTCCGAAACCTTCCCCTGAAGTCTCTAAACGATTATCTACAATTACATCTGGTTGATAATGACGAACCATTTCAATTAATTTAGTGGCTTGCCATTTTTCACCTACCATCTCTTCATAAGAATAGTCGAACCAGAGAATGTCGATTTTTCCATATTTTGTCACAATCTCTTTGACTTGGTTGTGCAAATAAGTGAGGTAATTGTCGAAATCGATTTTTTCATCCTTATAGGCTTCATTTCCTCGCATCGGATGGTTTAAATCTGCATATTTTGGAAAGTCTTTATGATACCAATCGATTAGGCTAAAGTATAATCCTACTTTTAACCCTTCTTCTCTAACCGCCTCAACAAATTCCTTCACTAAGTCTTTTCCAATTGGGGTATTGGTAACCTTGTACTCAGTGTAGTCAGAATCGAATAAACAAAAACCATCGTGATGCTTTGCAGTCAATACCATATACTTCATGCCAGCAGCTTTTGCCTGACGAGCCCATTCCCTTGGGTTGTATTCTGTTGGATTAAACGATTCAAAGTAAGGTTCATACTCTTCAATCGTTAAGCGTTGATGACTTCTAATCCATTCACCTTTTCCGGGAATCGAATATAAACCCCAATGGATAAACATTCCGAAACGAGATTCTCTGAACCATTCTGTTCGTTTATTAATAGCTTCCAATGAATTTTTCATCCTTTAACTGCACCTCCACCTAAGGCTTCAATAAAGTACTTGCTTGTGAAGGCAAATAGAATAATTGGAGGAAGTACAATGACAACAATCGCTGAGAATAATCCGTTGTAATTGGTATTAAAGCTTGTTGTAAATTGTCCCAAAAGTGCTGGCACCGTTAATTGATTCTTATCGATAACCAACATCGAAGCCCAATAATACTCATTCCAGTTATTGATAAAGGCTAAAACCGCAGCCGTCAAAATCCCTGGTCTGGCAATTGGCAACATGATTTTCCAAAATGTCTGAGCATAAGTAGCACCATCAATTTCGGCAGCTTCTTCCAATTCTTTTGGAATAATTTGGAAGTAATTTTTAATAATGAAAAAACTCATCGCAATTCCACTACATGAATATACAAAGATTAATGCAACTGGCGTATTATAAATTCCCAAAGTATTTACCAACCGATAAACGGGGAATGTCATTGCTGTTGCAGGAATAAACAATGTCGAATATAGCATTGCTGTCACTATTTTCTTTCCTTTAAAATCCATGCGAGCAATGACGTATGAAGACATCGAAATCATAACAATGCTGATTACTACTGATACAAATACGACTTTAAAGCTGTTCCAGAAATAGTTTAATACATGTAATTCCGTAAACACTTTAATATATCCTTCGATACTAAAGTCTGTTGGCAATGATAACCCTGGATTTTTCATAGGATCTGCTTTTAATGAAGACAAGAAAATCCATAAAATTGGGAAAATCGAAATAAGGCAGGTTAAAGCCATATATATATAAACGATGATTTTTCCTGATTTAGATAAACCACTCATATGATTCTTATTCATGACTCTTCTTACCTTTCCGAGACTGCTTGTTGTCTCTATAAATTAAATTAATGCATAGGATAATGAGCATCCCGCCAATAATTTGAATAACACCAATTGTGTTTGCTCTCGCATATTGCGTACGAGAACTTGATACAGCCAATTCACGAATGATGAAACTGATACTCTTAGTTCCCGCAGCCCCATTCGTTAAGAAGAATACTTCGTTATAAAGTAAGAACCCAGAAGTAGCTGCCATCACTGAAACTGTTTTAATCGTTTCTTTAATCATCGGAATGGTGATATACCATTCTTTTCTCCATCCAGTAATATTATCTAAAATAGCGGCCTCTTGAATTGCTTGAGGAATTGCAAAGATTTGACCCAAAAGCATGATTGTTGAAGCTCCAGCAAAGAAGATATATGCGCAAGTCATTGCAACGATATTAAGACCTGGAGTGAGCAATACTGCTTCCTTGAAATCCGGATTGAACAAACGAATCACTTGGTTTACAACACCAAAGTTAGGATTGTAGATTTGTAAAAATCAACCCCATTGCTGCGCTTGAAATAATACTTGGAATGATGTAAAAGATTTCTTGAGAGTTTCCACCCCTTTAGTTTTCTTCGATAAGGCGATGGCTACAGTAAGTGCTAAAGGTACTTGAATAACCACACCAATGATTGCCCAACGAATCGAGTTAAATAACGCTTCTTGGAAAAAAATGGATACTCTTCAAAGATATATCGATAATTTTTCGAATAGCTTATCGAATCCTAAAAAAATTGTGGATTGTTTAAATTTGTGTAGTCCCATTTCGTAAATGAAGTTATAAAAAAATGGTCGCTACAGAATAGAAATAGAATAGAAAGAAACAGACGAGTGTTGGTAATAGAAACAGGAATATAAATCTTCTCTTCTGAGCCTTCCTACTTTGCAATGTTGAAACTTTTTGTGCCATAAAGAAGCTCCTTTTCATGAAATGCCTATAATCAAAGCTCAGTCGGCAACACCAACTGAGCTTCGTTTCAACTCCCGTAACTACTAATTAATTAATGATTTTAAGATATCTTGTGTTGCTTTAACTTTTTGTTCGATATTTACATTTTCTGCTGCACTTTCAGTTAATGCATTAATAATTGCAGTGTGAACATCGCCACCCCAAACATCACTAATTGTTGGAACAATGCTTTTAGCTTCTTTTACTTGGCTAATTGCTTGACCTAAAAGTTTAGTAGTTGCATCAGTGCTCTTTTCAGCAATTTCTTTCACATTGATATTTGCGTCAGAAGGGTTTGCGCCTACTTTTTCAAAGATAATCTTTTGAACTTCGTCACTTGTCATATATTTCAAGAATTCAAGTGCTAATTTTTGTTTTTCTTCAGACATCTTGCTAGAAATTGTGATACCGCCACCTGAAGAACTAATTGCTACGCCGCCAGGGTAGATTCCTGGTTGTAAGTTTGGATTCTTAGCCATTTCGCCAGAAGCCCATACACCGTTGAAGAAGACTGCTGATTTTCCTTCAGCGAAGTCTTTAGAATAAGCATTTGCATCTCCACCAGCATTCTTAGAACCATTTGTTTGAAGTTCTGTCATTACCATTCGTAATGCTTCAGAAAATTCTTTTGATTCAATTGCTTCTTTGTTAATGGTCCTGAAAGTAATTTGCGTCCAGCTTCAGACATTCCTAGCAATGTATTGAATAGACGAATAGATGGTTCTCCTGTACCGTATGCATATACTCCGTCAACTTTACGAATAGCTCCCATAGCTTCAGTGAAGTCAGACCAAGTTTTCCATTGATCTGGAGTTTTTGCTCCAGCTTTAGCAAAGATTTCTTTGTTATACCAAAGTCCCATTGTAAATAGTTGTTCGTGAACAGTGAAAATCTTTCCGTCTTTTTGGTTTTGTTCATAGTTTAAACCAACATTTTTTTGAAGATTATTTTCATCAATGAAAGGTTTTAAATCTAAAACAAGTTGTTGTTCAATAGCAGCAAGTGAAACAGCATTCCCTGCTAAGTCGATCACGTCTGGGAATTCTCCACTGGCTACTTTATTTTTCATGATATCTTTTAAGTCACCATTCACAGGGATTGGTTTAAATTCAACATTACCATTGGCATGTTCTTTAGCAAACTTGTCATAAATATCACGCATTACTTTTGCAACAGGCCATTCAGATTCACTATGGTGATATCCATGATAGAATTCCAACACCTGTTTTTCGCCACTCTTTTCAGTTGAACTATTGTTACCAGAGCTACTTTGTCCCCCACATCCAGCTAATAAAGCGATAGATGCTAAACCTACAATTGCCGTCTTGAAAAAATTCTTTTTCATGATTTTTCCTCCATAATTATTTTTTGTTTTATCCCCAAACACCCTTTTATAATTTCTCTATAAAAATAAATCCCCCTTTTCCACGAATTCAAGATTTAAATGGCTACATTGAATTCATTAGATTAAACTTCCTACTGATACCTCTTTATAAAGAATAAATCCCTTAAAAATTCCCTTATTTTGCATTTGGTATCGGTTTCATCTTTACTATATTCCTAAAAAAAATAACCTTCAATAGTTTGAACGAAAAAAGAACATTGTTCAGAAAAATGGCACTTTTTCGTTCAAAAACATCCAAAAGCAGTCAGTTTGTTGATATATCAACCCCTTTTTCGCTCTTCAACTCTCTTTTTTCCCGTTTTAGTGATTGTTGTCGTTCTTTTTCGTTCAAAGGGTCTCTTTTTTTTCTAAAAAATTCTCGTATAATAAAGAGGAACACTAAATCCTCAGGAGGGATATTATGGGACAAATTACAGATCAATTAAGACAGACGTTTGTGGAGGTATACGGCACGGAGCCGGAGGCGAGCTTTTTTGCTCCGGGGCGCGTGAATTTAATCGGGGAACATACCGACTATAATGGCGGGCACGTTTTTCCTTGCGCGATTACGCTGGGGACTTATGCGTGGGTGAAGCCACGGTCGGACAAGAAGCTCCGTCTCTATTCGGACAATTTCGAAGGATGGTATACGTGAGCTCGATATGACTGACCTGGCTTACAGGGGCAGTGACTCGTGGGCGAACTATGTCAAGGGCGTTTTTCGTGTACTTGGCGGACCTCGGCTTCGCTTTTTCCGCACGGTCTGGACATCGCATTTTACGGAAACATCCCGAACGGCTCGGGTCTCTCATCGTCAGCCTCATTCGAGCTGCTCGTGGGCGTCATCGCTCGCAAAGTATATACTCTGAGACATCGACACGCTGGGTCTTGTGAAGGTTGGGAAACGTGTGGAAAATGACTTCATTGGTGTGAATTCCGGCATCATGGACCAGTTCGCTGTAGGGATGGGCAAGAAGGACCACGCCATCTTCCTGGACTGTGCAACGCTGGAATATGAACTGGTTCCAGTGAAACTCGGCGACTATCGTATCGTGATTATGAACACGAATAAACGCCGCGAACTGGCCGATTCGAAATACAACGAACGCTTCGCCGAAACGCGTATTGCCTTGAAGGAGCTACAAGAACATGTGGCTATCGAGAGTCTGGGAGACCTCACGATTGATCAATTCGATGAGTTGAAGCATCACCTATCTAACGAGCTATTTGTGAAACGTGCTCGCCATGCCGTCAGCGAAAACGAACGGACTGTGCTTGCGACACGTGTCTTAAAAGAAGGCAACCTCGCCCACTTCGGACAACTAATGAACGAGAGCCACCTCTCTACCGAACTCGACTACGAAGTGACCGGCAAGGAACTCGACACGCTGGTGCATACCGCTTGGGAACAAGCCGGTGTTCTTGGTGCTCGTATGACAGGTGCTGGATTTGGCGGCTGTGCCATCGCTCTGGTGCATAAGGACCATATCGATGCCTTTAAAGCCAACATTGCCAAAGTCTACACCGAAAAGATTGGCTATGCTCCAAGTTTTTATATTGCAGAGATTGCGGACGGGGCACATTAATACAAAAAAAGAGCATTGGACCATGATATGTACCCCCTTTACTGGACAAACCAGTAAAGGGGGTATTTATTATGCGTTACTCATTCGAATTCAAAATGAAATGTGTCGAATTATATCGGAAAGGAACATGGGTAGAAACTCCTGAAAATGTTATGCAAGAGAGTTTTAGAAGAAAAATATTGAATTGGGATAAAATTGAAAAGATTCATGGTCCTAAAGGATTGGAGCGTGTCAAAAAACAAAGAAATTGGACGGTAGAAGAAAAATTGACATTTGTTTTACAGGTTTTAAATGGGAAAGCTCTATCAGAGGTTGCTTTTCCAGCGGGAATAAGTGTCGGATTATTAGGTTCTTGGGTTCACAAGTATAAAACTTATGGATATAATGGTTTAAAGAATAAGAAAAGACGACGACCATTATCTAAGGAGCCTATTATGAATAAAAAGATGTGCCTGATAACCTTTCAGAATCCGAACGAGAAGAATTAGTTCGATTACGTGAACGCAATGCATATTTAGAAGCTGAAATTGCTGTTATAAAAAAACTGAGAGCCTTGAGAAAAGAACAGGAAGCTGCGCTTCTCAAGGCGAGAAAGCAGCGGTCATCAAAGAATTACGAGAAATAGGATACCAACTAAAACATCTTCTTAAAGCGATGAAAATGGCGAAATCTACTTACTATTTTGAATTGAATAGAGTTGATGCTGTGGCTGAGAAAAATGGTGTTTTATTATCAGAAATCAAAAAAATATTTCATGAAAATAAAGGAAGATATGGCGTAAGAAGAATTTACCAAGAACTTTTGCGGAGAGGTCACGTTGTTAATCATAAAAGAGTTCAACGTCTTATGCATATAAATGGATTGTTTGGAAAACGCCCTAAAGAGAAATACCATCTTATCAAGGCAATGTTGGGAAAGTTGCTGATAATATTATTAACAGAGATTTTACGGCCGATAGGCCACTTCAAAAAAATGGAGTACAGATGTATCTCAATTCACTTTTCCTTGGGGAAAAATGTTTCTTTTTCTCCAATTTTAGATATGTCTACTAATGAAATAATCTCCTATGATCTTTCTCTAAGTCCCAACTTAGAACAGATTCAAAGGATGTTAAATAAAGCTTTCAAAAAATTCCCTGATGTTAATGGATTGATTCTCCATTCTGATCAAGGTTGGCAATATCAACACGCATTTTATCAACAGTCATTAAAAGAACGAGGAATTATTCAATCAATGTCTCGAAAAGGAAATTGTTATGATAATTGCATTATAGAAACGTTTTTCGCCAGAATGAAAAACGAAATGTTCTATGGTTTGGAAAAGCAATATTCTACCTTTAAGGAATTTCAAACGGCAGTTAAAGATTATATAGATTATTACAATAACAAAAGAATTCAAGAAAAAACAAAAATGGATGTCCCTGTTCAATACAGGGAAACATCCATGCGTTCAACTAATTATTAATGTGTCCAGGATTCTGGGTACATATCACCATCCAATGCTCTTTTTGAGGTATTTATTATCTACGCCTTCACTATAGCACACTTATTTATATAATCAAGTAAATTATAGTGGACCCTTCCCTACTTTTCCTAGCAATAGTATAATGAACCTGAGAAGACAGAAAGCGGTGATGAGAGATGAGAAATTATTTAAAAGCAAATCAAGACAGGTGGAATAATGTCAACAATGACTATACTGAGCCAGTAACACATGAAGAATTAGAAGAAGCTAAGAAACATCCAATTTCTGTTGCATTAACGGTTGGAAAAAAAGTTCCGAAAGAATGGTTTGAAAAAGCCAAGGGGAAAAAGATATTAGGGTTAGCTTGCGGTGGCGGGCAACAGGGTCCCGTTTTTGCCGCAAAAGGTTATGACGTCACCATAATGGATTTTTCGACATCACAATTACAAAAAGATGAGATGGTTGCTAAAAGAGAAGGTTTAACAATCAACACCGTTCAAGCCGATATGACAAAACCATTCCCGTTTGAAGATGAAACGTTTGATATTATTTTTAATCCCGTTTCGAATGTCTATATAGAAGACTTAGAAAACATGTATAAAGAAGCCTCTCGTGTATTGAAAAAAGGCGGACTGTTGATGGTCGGGTTTATGAATCCTTGGATATACATGTATGACGCCGACATTGTATGGGACCAACCCGACGAGGAATTACTGTTAAAGTTCTCCATCCCTTTTAATTCAAAAGAGCTTGAAGAACAAGGCAAAATCACCATCAATCCAGAATACGGATATGAATTTAGCCATACGCTAGAAACTCAGATTAGAGGCCAACTAAAAAACGGTCTTGCGATGATCGATTTTTATGAATCATGCGACAAAAGACATCGATTGTCACGATATGGCAATGACTATATATCGACACTCTGCATAAAACTGTAATGTGATAGAACAAATAAGAAAAGGCTAAGCGACAGTCTCGCTTAGCCTTATTTTTCTGGTTGAAAATATCAAAACACCTATTCAACACCTGCTTGTGAAGTGTTATACTTATGGTAGGCAACTAGCCTCGTAAGGAGGTGAGGCTTTAGTGGAAATGTTCATTATATATTTTCTTGCTCCCCTGCATGTGGGACTAATTTTAATATTAGTAGAGTATTTGCTGAACTCTAGCAAGAAAAAATAGTTGCCTTAGCACCAGAACGTTAGATACTATATAACGAAAAAAAGAGCATTGGATGTACGAGATCCAATGCTCTTTCTGGCTTTAGTGATTTGAAATATTCACTATTTTCTTGCTCCTTTAATATACCATAAATTTCTTTAATGTCAAGATAAGCTCCATTCAAGATAAAAGAACGGTGAGATTCCACTCATACATGAAAAAGGTGAGGCAGTTTAAAAAAGACAAAAGGCCCTCGGTTCTATAGTGTGAATGGTAAGAAGAGCAACCAATGTGAATTACTGACTCTAGGGTAAAACCCGTAGAGTCAGTTTGAAGCTTGGTAGGAGCCAAGACTTAGGCTTGGCCCGGTGCCTTACCATAAACACTATGTAGTAACCGAGGGTTACTTTGTCTTTTTGTCTATTTTTGCACTGACACAACCTCGAGCTCTCCGTTTTCGTTCTGAAGGACTGTAAACATAATCTCGTCCCCTTCTTTTGGCCCGTCTGGATGCTTCGAGTCCATCAAGAGCGTGCCGAAGCATTGGTTGCCTTCCACGCGCGAGATGCGGACCCATAAGCGCTCGGGTTCCTTCGTCTTGTCTTCGTAGTACACCGCTACGCCAAAGTCATCGGGATGCTCGCGGCGGCGGAATTGGTCGAGTCCTTGGAAGGTACGTGTCTCTTCTTTTTCCTTGCTCTTTGTGTCATACACTTCCGCAATGACGCGTCTTGCACGATCAACGATATACGGATCGACTTCAATCCATCTCATCGAACAGAACTCGCAGTCATCGAGGTTCGCAAGACGAATCAGATACATCGTCTCTTCTGGAATGAGGCGCATGTCTAGCGTCGACTCGCCTTCTTTTGCAATCCATAGCGGTTGGAACGAAACGCCAGCCTCCTCGTCGATATATCCGTAGAGGACAAGTCCCGTGTCACCAGCCTTGGGCTACTTTCTGGCATCACGTCTTCGATGAGCGCTGCGCAGCGAACGTAGACGAGTTGATGGTAGAAGCTTTCGGAAAAGAGGCATCTTTTACTTTTTGCATCTGACTTGCGATTGGGATTTCATTTGGGAAGAGTTCGCCTTTGATGTCGAGTCCAGGCGCAAAAAGCGCAGCGGTCAAGCCACTCCGGACTTGTCACCTCTGGTATCGGTTCGGCGTGGGCCTTGGAGGCGAAACGCTCTCTGCTATCGGCCACGATGTCCACCGGCAGATCCAGCGTCACATGCTCCATCCATTTCCAACGATAATCGTCCGGCAAATGCAAGAGCAGAATCTGCGTCTTGCCCTTCATGTTCGTAAATGTCCAGCACCTTGAAGTGGCTGTCGCGGTTCGCAACGTGTAGCCCCCAGTTGGTGCCGTGCTCCGCCTTCGTCAAAGTCAAAAGGGTGATTGGATAAAAATGCTGAAACGGTGCGTTGTCACCATGCCCCCCACGCGACTCGTCGCATCGGTAAAGGCCGCGTTACGCACGATCTGCCCCACCTGGAACTTCGCCGCTTCTTCCGGCGTTAGGTTGATGTCTCTAGCAAAGAGCTGCAATCCTGGCAGCATCTCATTCATTAGTTGTTCGAGTTGTTGTACTTCTGTCATTCTTCTTCTCCTGTCTTACCACAGTACGTTTGATAATGTTTCGTTCTCGTACGGCTGGAGGTTCACTACGGCAGACTTGATCGTTCCATCCGCTTTCTTAGTCGTCTGTGGCTCTGATTCGCCGATTAACAGCACATTGATTCCTTCTTTTTTGGCAAATACGATCACCGATGTCCCCGATTCAGACACATAACACTCCACGATTTCATAAGAGTCGCCTCCAGATTGGAAATTCAGCCCTGCCCACTTGAAGTTCGCCTTCTCGCCATCGACCGTTGCATATTTGAAGAGCTGGTCTGGAACGGCTAAATCATAGTACTCACGCTTTGTCGCTGGACTCGTGCGTTCATAGATTTCGCCTCTTTTACGCGCGTAAATCGCCATTGCATCCGCAACGGATTGATTCGCAGAAGCCTCCGCCGTCGCTTTCCATGTCGCATTATCGGTAAAGCCTTTTAGTAAATCAGCGTCTTTCACAACTTGAAACGCTGCTTTCGCAAGTGTCTCGCGCGTCACATTCGTCGCATGAAGAACGATTGGCTCGCCATCTTCGTACCCAAAGAGGAACGCCTCTTTCTTCGTAGCGTCCAGATACGCTTCCACCACGATCACATCGTAGTCGTTTGAGGCCACAACGCCCATCATATTCCATTTAATCTTCTCGCCATCAAGCGTCGCCCCGTCCATATGAATCGCCTCGTGCAAGGCTTCGAAATGCTGCCCAGTAGACGCATTCCACCGCTTCATGAAGTCGCTAAATCCAGTCGCATTAAAACGAACCAAGAGCTCCAAGTCCGAATAGGCATTGTCGATGTCATCCTTGTCGCTTGGATATTGCGCAAACATCTCGTCACGCACCTTCTTGGCCGCCGCTAACCCTTCTGTGATATCGGCATCCTTTGCCGCCACATTATACGCCAGTTGCAACATCTCAAAATACGTCGCATGCTCCGCCTCGGCTACCATCGTCGGTGCTACCGTTGTCGCTTGAACCGTTGTTGGTGCCTGGGTCGTCACTTCTTCTGGCTTCTTGTTGCATGCTGCAAGCGCCAATACACACAGCGCCGATGCTAGTAATTGTCTACCTTTCATACTCTCTCCTCCAATCATGAAAACCTTCTCTATTCATGCTTATTATAACATAGGTGGGGAAGAAAAAGCATTGGATGGTTAGTCCAATGCTTTGTTCAAATTTAAAACGTTATTACCACAGTGTATTTCTAGCTTTTTGTAAAAGGCGTATAGATCTCAATAATCCTGTTAATTTGTCGTCGGATTCGTATTTATCATAGAAATCATTCATAGTCATAAGTAAATAATCTAATCTCCGGACTTCTTCGTCCAGTTTTAATTTTTTATAAAACTTGTTTACTATATCATCAGAATGATATCGAGAGTGAATCTTTATCGAATAATCAGAAGCTCTATAAAATACATTTGCTATATTTCTCGAATCTACTTCAAAAACTGAAGAATACTGTTCTTCCCAACGTAAATCTCCTTTAGCCCTATTACATTTTTTACAAGATAGAACTAAATTACTCAAAACTCCTGCTTCACCCAAATTCCCTTCAAATGAAGATTCACAGATAAAATGATCAACTTCAAACAATTCCGAACTCATAATATCCTGATTAACACCGCAATACACACACTTACGATTATATATTTCTTGAAATTTCTTATTAAATTCACTATTTCTATCCTTTACTTTATTATAAATATTTTTTTAAGTCTAGGATGCTTTTAATTTTTATTCTTTGATTCAAGTCTTCTTTTTGTTTCAAAATATCATTATTATATTGATTATATATCGTATTTCTATAATCTGTCTTTTTCATAAATTTTTCTCATTTTTCTCGAATGATTCGATTAATTTATCAACATCTTTTTTTCGTTAAATTTTTCATAATCTACTTGACCACTCATAGTCGATTCTAGCTTTTCTAACAGCATTTTTGTCAACGTGATTTTCGGAAGACAATTTCTCTAAAATCTTTCGATTTTTGAACAATGTTATGACTTGCCTGGAGAATTGTTTCCTCCCAATATTGCTTGAAAAATTTATCAGGGTAACGTCCAAAAGTCTTCGAATTATACTTTTTTCAGTGAACTAAACTCTGACTTTTCCTGATACTGAGTAATCACTAATATTTCTTTATAAGGAAATATTTTTCTTTATGATAAAAGCCTAATTCTTCCCCTGAAAGTTTATTTCCATTAACTCTATTATTTTCAAAAAGCATGGAATCTAAAAAAATAAAATATTAGCTGTACGAATTTCTTCAATTGACAACATACTCTCATACGAATCTCCGTTTGAAAAATGTTATTTTCCTTCTTTTCATACAAATATTCATCCGAAGATAGTGAGGATAAATATCCCGGAGACATAGGGGTCTATTTTATCATCGACATACACTATATTTATAGTTTCCATATTATTTAATCTCCTTAATTGTAAATTCAAATAAAAATCCATTATGCCCATCAATATTGATAACACTTCCGTTTTGCATTTTTTTATAGTGTTATTTATTATCCACATTCCTAACCCATGCCCGTCATTTCTACTAGTTTCATGAGCCTCTAAAATAATTCTCGGTTTGTCTAAAAATTTTTTAGGCAATCCTCTTCCTTCATCGGAATATTTTTATAATTAAATCATCCCTTCTTTTTCTTATATTTATGGAGATTTTTTTAAGTCACTATAATCATTGTTCTGTTGAGTACTATTAAGTATTAAATTTTCAAATATAGTATACAATGTATCCTTAGATATTCTAAACATCATTGAAGGATCAATATCTGTTTCTATATTTAACCATGTATAGTCGCTTTTCCATTTTTGAATTATTCTATCCGTAGACTCTTTGACATTTAAATTCACAACTTCAAATTGATTTTTTTCTACTTTTTTTCCAATATAGCATCTATAAAATGAATAATTCTCTCCATTGCATTATTAGCATTTTCTAACAGCATCGGTACATTTTCAAATAACGCCTTTTCTTTACTCAAATTAACAATTTGATCCCAAAGTCCATAATTCTTTAGAGCTTCTATAATAAATTGATTAACCGGCTCAATCTGATTACGATTATTATTTATCTCATGAGCTATTGAAGTTGCCTTTATTCCTGAAGTAGCAAGTGCGTTTAAAATTCTTACATCATATCTATGCTTTTCTTCCAAATCTGTACTAATTTTATAGAAATTTTTTTCTTCTTTTTGAAAGCTTTTATTTCCTCAATTAGAGTATTTTCGTCTTCAGCAGCAAGATTCTTTTATAAGACGAGGGTTTTTAATTAATTTATCTGTTATTCTATCTTTTTTTCTCTTCTACGTCCTTATTTTTTTCTCATTGATACATCTTATAACTTCCTGTCTGTATCTTTCAAATTCTTTTTATTCCTGATAAAAATTATTTCTACAAATAATTTAAAGTAAATATTTTTCATCGATTCCTTGACGATTCATTAAATCTTGTAGCACTTCATTTTTCTTTTTTTATCAATCATCACATATCCAGATAATTGATTTTCTCTGACTCTCCATGACCCTGTTGGATGTGAAGCAGCCGCTGGTGATTTTCTGGACCTCTTACCAAAAGCCTAACCAATCTTTTTCTCCTTCAAGTGATGAAATACTAAACGCATTTCTATATAAAATAACTCCTTTTTCAATCTCTACTGGTACATTTAGATACTGATATAAAAACTTTTCTTTATCTGTTTTTGTGGCAGTTAAATTAAAAAATAGATTTGAAGAGAAGCTACCTAATTCTTTTAATTTAATCGTCAATTCTTCCTTAGAAAGATCTATCACTTCATTACCTTGCAACTCATCAATCATATTCCATTCACGAAAAATGATATTTAATGTCTGGATAGTATTTCTTAGCTTCATTCGAAAAACTCATCCGAGATAACTTTTACAGATAATTTTGTATCAAAGTATTCTAAAATAATATTAGACCTGCAGTTAGTTCCAGGCTTTGGTTCTGGAAAGATATATTTTACCAACTCATCATACCCATTAGCTTTGATCCTGATTTTCATCAACTGATCCTTATATGTTCTCCCAAGATACCTCGTTAGTCTTTTAATTTTATTTAGAGTCCATTTTTCTCTCAAATTTATAATTCTTATAAACGTTCCTTTTTCTTTAACCTCTGTAAATTCATCTAAAGTTGAAAAGTTCCAATCTGTTTCCCAAATCACTCCAACTTCTTTATCTTTTTTACTAATTAGTTTTACCTTTCTTCCAAGTCTAGATAAGGCAAATCTTCCGACTCCTTTTGAGCCTGCTTGAATCCTCAAGTTATCTTGTGAATCAACCACACTATACCCTTTAGAACTCTTTCCAATATGCATCCAATGATTTTTAATATCATCCGAATTCATTCCATCGCCATCATCTGTTATTTCTAAAGTATCCTCAAAGAACTCTAGTTTCACATTCATAGCATTCGCGTCATATGAATTTTTTATCAATTCTAAGACGGCTGACTCATCAGTAGAAAAATTTTGAACTCCCAACAGTTCAGCAATTGTACTATCTTCAATTACATACTTAAGCGTTTCCATATACCCTCCATTAAAATCTAAAATTTTCAATATCTTTTGATGTTATTCTATATGAATTCCCATTAATACTGATTCCTATTTTACTCACATACTCCAAAAATTTGTCGCTTTCTAATATTTCTTTGGCATAATCCAAATCATATTCATTTTGATTGTTCTTAATTGCTATAAACATTCCTGCATACGGGATACATTCTCGTGTCAGTCTATAAACTAGCGTTTGAGTAGTGATAATCGTTGACACTAATAATTTGTCGCACAAAATACTAGATAAAGCTTGTGAACGACCATACTCAAACCAATTAGACCTCTTGTCAGCTTTTCTGTTAAGTAATCTATCTTTATATTGAAGTAAGTATGAATAAACTCCTGGAAATAATGTTTTCAATTCCTTTTCTGTAATTCTAATTAACTCTTCGTTCCTATATCTGTATGGGAAAATTATCTTTTCAGATTTACCATATTGCATCGACTTTGGTGTCGCTGTCGGCATAATTAACTCTTTTTCAAGTTTAACATTTCCCAGTTTATAAAATTTATCACCCTCTACTTCAATTTGCTCATCTAAAACAAAAGCTTCATTCAACAAAGTAGCAATAACATGTGAGACTTTAAAGAAATCACCAAATCTACGATTGCCCTTGTTAAATTCATGAGAAAAAATCCACTTCTCATTCATTAAATCTTTTTTAAACGATTCTTTATGTTTGTCGCTCATATCAATGTAGCTGACTTTCTGACTACTAGTACCATTCTCAAACACTACTATTGCAGATTTTACGAGCGCGTCATTAAAAATCCTTTGTTTGGAATAATCTTTTATTTGAACAATAGATCCTAACATATAATCTCTCAACTTATTTCCAAAGACTGTTTTAAAAATACTACTTGGAATTAAATATGACATTTTGCCGTTAAAAGATAAAGCTTTCAAACTATGTTCAATAAATGCATAACAATAATCAAATTTCCCTTGCTTACATGTTTCGTAATTTTCTTTTTATAAATTTTCTTTCTTCATGAGGGCAAATCACTATACGTTATATATGGAGGATTACCAACAATATAATCGAATTTTTATTCCAATATTACTCCTTAAATAATCCTCGTTAAAAAATTCTCCATTCCACAGTTGGAATTCCGTTATTTTTCACAATTCTGTTTAATTTACTAATACATCTCAAATAATGTTCTTCATCAATTTCAAACCCATAAATATTTTTTTCTAAACCTTCTTTTTATTTCAGGTAGTGAATAATTATGTTGTTTTTGCATCATAAATATATCTTTTAACTATCTCAGCAAGAATATTCCCATCTCCACAGGAATTTTCAAGTATAGTTTTTCTTAATTATATTCTCACGATATCCTATTAAATTTAGTAGCTCTTTAACATAGTTTTTTTGGAGTAAACACTTGGCATTTCTTGTCAAATTTTTTTGTTGGTTTATTTTTGTTCATAATTAATAATACTCCATTAAATTAAATATTTATTTCATTATATAGATTCTTTCTATCCAAGTATAACATGTTTCCTGTTAAATTATGATTTAATTTCACACTTTATTAATCCAAAGAAAATTTTTGATTTTTTTACAAAAAAAGAACCTACTGACTACTTCATCAGCAAGTTCTAATTCTAACCATTATAACCCAACCATTTTTTTCAAAAAAACTATTTTTCTTTGCATGTAATTAGAGATTATTAAACTGGGCTTAGTCAATTGAAAATAGAGTATTAACTTTATCTTATAAAAAAATTATAGACGATTTACTTTTATCTAATAAACCTTCTGTTTTATAAATAACCTTCCTTTGTCACCTGAGTAGGTAGCAAAGCTATAGGAAAAATCTACTATTTTCTCTTTAGATATATTAGATTGAACTCCTAATCTTTACTTCTCTTTTTGATTTTTTTCAAGTAGAACTTCGACAGGCTTGTCCGTTATGTTTCTTACATTGCATATTGTAAAAACAGATTTTCATAATTTTTTTATAGGAAAGTCTTAGTTTTTCTCCTCTAAAGAGTTATGCAAGTATGAATATCTGTCGATTAATATCAACATTTTTTTAATTTTATCAATAATTCTATTTTTGTTCCGTAGTAGGAGGTACTGGGAATAATATATTTCGTAACTGGTTTAATGATACGAAATTCTGCACAGCTCCGGAAGACATGCTTTTCAATTTAGTAGAAAAATATACTATGAAATAATATACAAATTCCATATTTATTGTAGAAATATATTTTTAAGATAGCCACATTTTTTTACTGAAAATTGGTAATCTATTTTTGGTACCAATACAGGATTACCAATGGTCCCTATCATCGCTAATAATATATCATTCTCTTCTACTCTCGAGCGCTTATTAATTTCATTTGATTCAGCCAAACTAATGAGCTTAGAAGGTTCTTTAACAAGCTTGCCATTTATTAGATTTTTACTAGTTAATAAAGGGACTCCATCTTTAACATATTTAGGTGTTGTATGCGTTCCATCTCGTACATCTAAAATGTTATTCAATTTTACCCATTTCCAAGACTCTGGTATTTCAAAAGGAACATCAACTTGTTTAATAGTTCCATCTTGAAACTTCTCATAATGTAAACCATCATCACCCTGACAAATGATTGATTCATGTAAATCTTTCTTCTTAAGCTTACCTTCTTCAAATAATCTTTGCTTTTCTTCCCTGATTCTTTCGAGTAGAACTTCGACAGGTTCGTCTGTGGAATCTTGAGACACTAATTTCCCTTGCATTGCATATTGCAAAATGGATTGGCGTAATTTTTCTGGGAACTCTTCTTTTATTTTTTTATTACTTGAATAAAAATTTTTTTCAAATAAAACAACAAATTTATTAATTTGGTTGATTCTATTTAATATACGTGTTTGTTCATTTACAGGAGGTAAAGGTATTAAAAAAACTTTTTAATTACACTTAGTACAAGATTTTTATTTCCTACACCTCTTGTTCCGTCTTTTGATTGATTGTACACCAACGGCGATTTAATCAATTCGACTAAAAAGTCAGGGTTAAATGGATGTATGAATTTTAATAAAGCTAAACTTACAAATATACTAAATTCTTTTTCCACATCTACTTTCACTGGAATTCCCGTCGTTCCAACTTTAGATAGAATTATATCATTTTTTTCAGGTTTACATCTTTTTACTTAATTTTTAAATGTTCTTCCTCAGAAATGAATTTAGTATTTCTAAACGATAATCGCCCGCTACTCATATCTTTCACAGATAAAAACGGGATACCGCTATTTACATATTTCGGTGTTGAATGTACTCCATCATTTATAATTTTTGTTATATTTTCAAGTCTGATCCACTCCCAAGACTCGGGGATTTCATACGGAACCTCTATTTGTCTAACACTTCCATCTTGAAACTTCTCATAATGTAAACCATCATCACCTCGAAAAATCTCAGTTTCATTCTTATCGCGCTTGATTTTTCCTTCTTTAATGAGTTTTTCTTTTTCTGCTTTAATTCTTTTAAGGAGCTCGCTGGCGGGTTCGTCATTTGGATCTTGTGGAACCAATTTCCCTTCCATAGCTCGTTGTAAAATGCTAGCTTTTAATTGTTCAGGTGTCATGATTATTCATCACCTTCTAACAATTGCATAATTTCTGCTAATACAGAATCAATTTTTTCATTTAACTCTTTTCTCTCAGTATTATATTTACTAATTAGTTCCATCGGTTCTAAAATTTCTTCAATCTCTTGAAGGAAACCACATTGATCTAAGTTATAATCTAATTCTGCTAATTCTGACGGTGTAAATTTCTTTGCTTTAGGGAAATTATCAATAACTATTTCTTCTCTATTTTCCCACCACTCTCTCACCGGATTAAAATGTTCTGATTTCATTGGTTTTGTCTTAGAGAAGTTCTTATAACCTTCTGGCATATCCAAACGATAAAACCAAGTAGACTCTGTCTTCTTAGTATTATCAAAGAAAAGAATATTCGTATGAATACCTGTATACGGCGCGAAGACACTATGAGGTAATCTAATGATTGTATGCAAGTTAAATTCTTCTAATAGTTTCTTTTTAAGAGTATTCTTAACGTTATTACCAAATAAAAATCCATCTGGAAGAATCACACCCGCACGCCCATCTTCTTTTAATCGATGCATAATAACTGCCATAAACAAATCTGCAGTTTCACTACTTCGTAAATCTACTGGGAAATTATTCTTGATAATATCCAATTCACTACCACCAAATGGAGGGTTCATCATAATAATGTCAAATTGATCTTTTTCCGTATAATCACGCACGTTCATCTCTAATGTGTTCCCATGAATAATCTCTGGATCGTCAATCTCATGAAGAAATAGATTAGTGACTGCTAGTAAATGTGGGAATGCTTTTTTCTCAATCCCATATACGGACTGATTATACAATTCTGTATCTTTCGCTGTTTTTCTTTGTTCACTCAGGATATTTAACGTTGATGTTAAGAATCCACCTGTACCACATGCAAAATCGGCCATTCTTTCTCCTAATTTTGGTTGCAACATTTCTGCAATAAAGTCAGTTGCAGCACGTGGTGTGTAGAATTCACCCGCATTTCCCGCTGATTGAATATCTTTTAAAATAGTTTCATAGATATCATTAAACAAATGACGATCTTCTGGACTGTTAAAATCAACCTCATCAATTACATTAATTACCTGACGAAGAAGGATTCCATCCTTCATATAGTTGTTTGCATCTTCAAAAGCGGATTTAACTATCTGTTTTCTTATAGGCATTTGAGGAGTAATTTGAATTTCTTTAAGTTCTTTAAACAATTTATTGTTTACAAACTCTAATAACTCATCCCCTGTTAAAACTTGTTTCCCTTTTTCAGAGTGCGCCCAATTTCTCCACTTTAAATCCTCTGGAATAATGGATTCATAATTATCATCCTCAATCTCCCAAATCTCTTCACGACTATCATAAATCTTTAAAAATAGTAGCCAAGACATTTGTTCAATACGTTGAGCATCTCCATTAACACCTGCATCTTTACGGGTGATATCTTGGATTCTTTTTACAAATGAATGTGTTGCCATTTACAATCTCCTTATTAAGCAGCTGAAAATATCTCATTTTCTAACTCTTTCACTGCATCTTTGTATTTTTGCTTATCTCCAAATATTTTAATAATATTCACCGCGCCACCAAATTTGTTAAATTCTGGTAATTTGAGTATTGAAATTTCTTCAACTTGTTTCAAGCCCATATTCATATAACGTTCAAGTAAAACTTCTAATACTGCTCTTGCTTCTTCAGAATATTTATATAGATAACCTCTCTTCTTAACATTGTTTACTCGTTCTGCCTTGGTTAAAGGCTTTTGCCCATATGCTAATTTTAAGAGTAAATCAAAATCATCAATTTCATCTGCAGATATCTTTTCAATTTTTCTGATTTCTTCTAAGTAAACGCCATTTTTTTCTAATTCATCAACAATGACTTGTTTTTTCTCTGACGAAGACCACGCTGCAATAAACTCATCTAAAGTAGCGTACTGTCCGAGAATGTTTTTCTTAGTATAATCTGTCAAACTTTCTGTTACTAACTTCCCATCTTCATCAATGATTTGTACAACATCATGAAGTATCTTTACTTCTCTATCATTTATATAGTACTTCTTAGGCTCTTTAATGATATCCTCGCCATCATCACCGTCATCATCTGGGTCAATAATGTCTGGATCACCCGGAGGATATCCAGGAGTTTTAGGTCCTTTGTCTCCTCCATCATCATCGCCATCGTCAACATTGATTGGGTCTCCATCAAATTCTGGGTCTGCAAATAAATCTGTTACCCCTCTAAAATCAATAATTGTAAAATACTCTTTATGATTTGCTGGGTCCAATCGAGTTCCACGTCCAATAATTTGTTTAAATTCTGTCATGGAACCTATATTTGAATCTAAAACGATATACTTACATGTCTTTGCGTCCACTCCAGTTGTAAGTAGCTTTGAAGTTGTAACTAATGTTGGATATTTGGATTTTGGATCAATAAAGTTATCTAATTGAGCCTTCCCTTCAGAATCATCTCCTGTAATCTTCATAACATATCTAGAATCCTTAAGAATCATATCATTATTTTCATTCACAAGTGCTTGCCTCATTCTAGAAGCATGCTCTATATCTATGCAGAAGAATATTGATTTATCAAACCTACTATTAGTATCTTTTAATAAATCCGATACGTATTTAGCAACTTTTTGTGTGCGATCATCAATCACCATATTTTTATCAAAATCGATTTTATTAAAAATACGGTCAGGGACTTCAAACCCATTCGCATCCACTTTATTTTTTTCAGGACGATAACCTGTTACATCCACATCAAGATTCACTCTAATCACCTTATACGGAGCCAAGAATCCATCCTCAATACCTTGTTTTAACGAATACGTATAAATTGGTGCTCCGAAATATTTCGCATTAGATGTAACTTTATCTTCTTTAGGAGTTGCTGTCATTCCAATATGAGTAGCTGAACTAAAGTAATCTAAAATAGTTCTCCAATTACTATCCTCTTTAGCTGAACCTCTATGGGCTTCATCAATAACAATCAAATCAAAGAAATCTTTGCCAAATTTTTGATAGTGCGTCTCAGTTCCATCGTCACCTGTTAATTGTTGATATAAGCCTAGATATACTTCATAAGAGTTCAATTTTTCTGGAGAATTCAGTAAATCAGCATCAATCTTAATCATTTTATTTCCAAAAGGTTTAAAATCATTTAACATCGTTTGATCTACTAATATATTTCTATCCGCTAAGAATAAAACTCTTTTCTTTAATCCAGACTTCATTAAACGATGAATAATCTGAAAGGCTGTAAAAGTCTTCCCTGTTCCAGTAGCAAGAACAAACATAATTCTATTCTTCCCAGAAGAAACTGCATCTACCGTACGATTAATAGCAATCCGTTGATAGTATCTAGGTTCTTTTGATCCCATTGTGAAATAATATGGTTCATTAATTAGTGTTTCCTGTTCTTCTGAAAGATTCGTTGCGGCTTTAAATCTTGTCCATAATTCATCTTTCGTCGGAAAATCTTCTAAGCTTAAATTCCTTTCCTTGCCTGTTAATCTATCAAACTCTACAAAACCGTCTCCATTAGATGAATATACAAACGGAACATCCAGAATTTCCGCATAATTAATTGCTTGTTGTATACCAGCGCCAACTGAATGATTATTATCTTTTGCCTCTACAATCGCAATTGGATTATTCGAATTGTAATGCAATAGATAATCTGCAAATTTCTGTGGTTTTCTTCTCGTACGTCTTCCATGCACCTCAACTCTACCATCAGTAAAAGAATATTCATAGAGAATATCGGTTCCATCTTTCCATCCTTTTGCACGAATAGCTGGTGAAATGAATGTATTTTTGATATCTTCTTCAGACATCTTATGTTTTGCAATCAATAAATCCGTCATCTAGATTTCTCCCATCATTATTTCGTTATATATCACTTTTTTGTTCTAAATAATTATATTATTCAGAAGTCTTTACTCATTACTCAGTATATCATGTTTTAGTCTAAATTTAACTGTTTTTATCATAAAAAAGACACGAATATACTTGATGAATTTTACTCGTTCTATTTATTGAGTCGGCATATTTTTTTCTTAATCGAAAATTCTAGCCTAGTAACCAATTTTTGTATAAAATTTCCGAAAAAACAAATAGCTGTTGAAATAGGATTACTTTACTCTTCACTACTCTGTATATTTTTTTGGCATTTGTTTTTCAAATGTAACATATATGTTACTGTAGCATATATGTTACATTTTGCTTTTTAGTAGCAGTTTTTTTGCGGTAATAAAAACGCTATTCAAATAATAATTATTACCACGTTAAAAATATATAATATTAGTCATAAATAGAAGGTGGTTATAATTGTTAAAAATCTATTTTTGAATAGAATTAAGAATTACCAATTAATTCTTTACAATTTTATTTTAAGCAGCACTTCTATACTACGTTTTAAGACTACATCTTAAATTATATAAGGAAGTTTATTTTTTTATATTTCAAAAAGTTCATCCGTAGGAATTATTCCCGATTTTTATAGAAAACTTATTTTTAATTTTTTAGTATAACTATTCGTCTTTTAGCATGTTATCGTAGGAAAATCGGCCTTTTAAGCAGCAAAAAACCAGGGCCCTCGCCCTGGTTTCTCAACTTTATTATATTCGAATCTAGTTCCCCTGTTTTGGCACTACTTCTAGATAATCGAGCAGTGTCCAGACGAATTCGCAGCCTTTGATGCTGGGGAAGATTGTAAATAAAAAACTGGGCTCACAAACAAGGGGACTGACCCCCAAAAGTAAGAATTCGTTTTTTCATCCTATTTCCCTACAATAGCATCAATTTCAACAAGCGCATCCAGAGGAAGCTTTCCTACTTCAAACGCTACTCTAGCTGGCTTATGCCCATCCATAAAAATCTCGTAGACTTCATTCACACTCTTGAAGTTGTTAATATCTTTCAAATACACTGTACATTTTAAGATGCCTTTCTTCTCAAAACCCCGAACCTGTAATAATCGTGTTTAAATTTTCTAACGCCTGTTTGGTTTGATTAATGACTCCTTCTCTTAATGCATTCGTAACTGGATCTAACCCTAATTGTCCTGACACATATAACGTATTTCCGTGTTCAACTGCATGAGAGTATGGCCCAACCGCTTTTGGTGCTCCTTCAATAAAATGAACTTTCATTCTAATTTCTCCAATCTAAAATATACTCTTTTTGTTTCAATTCACTCTCCAGCACACGTGCATGGTCATTATCTTTTACTTCAATATCGATACTAGCAATACAATTTCCAATCGATACATGATCACTTCTTCGGTCATGACGAATCTCCACAATATTTCCTTTCAGACAACCGATATCAGAAATAAGTTTTGAAAGTTCTCCTGGGGAGTCTTTTATCTCTACATCAATGGTGATAATTTTTCCACGATTTCTTAAGACGTTCTCAGTAACTTTCTTAAGTAAAGACATATCCACATTTCCACCTGAAACGACACAAAGCGTCTTTCCTTGTTGTACTGGAACCTTATTAAAGAGGCAAGCCGCAACTGCTGCTACTCCAGCACCTTCCGCTAATAAGTGTTTCTTTTCAAGAAGGAAAATCATGCTTTCTGCTAACTCGTCTTCTTTTACCGTCACAATTTCATCTACATATTTTTTTACATATTCGAGCGTTAAATCACCTGGTTTTTTCACAGCAATTCCATCAGCTATTGTTCGAAGTGATACAACTTCTGTAGGTTCTCCACGCGACACCGATTCCCTCATCGATGGGACACTCTCAGCCTCTACACCATAGATTTTACATGAAGGTTTAAGAGTCTTAATTGCAAGAGCAATACCACTAATAAGACCGCCACCCCCGACTGGAACAACAACAGTTTCCACAGAAGGTAGTTGCTCGAGGATTTCAAGTCCAATTGTACCCTGACCAGCAATAATCGCATCATCATCATACGGATGGATAATTGTTAACCCTTCCTCCTTCTGGATTTCCATGGCTTCTGCTTTTGCATCTTCAAAATTTCCATTCGACAAAACGACTCTTGCTCCGTAACTTTTCGTTGCTTCAATCTTCGACATAGAGCCTAAAGAAGGAATACAAATTGTCGCTTTCACCCCTGCCTTCTTAGCTGCTAAAGCAACTCCTTGAGCATGGTTTCCTGCCGACCAAGCAATTACCCCATTCTCTTTTTCTTGCGTAGACAATTGAGACATACGATAAAGTGCACCTCTGATCTTAAAAGATCCAGCTAGTTGTAAGTTTTCGCATTTCAAAAATATATTTGTTTCTTGATTGGGTAATTCTAATTCTACTACAGGCGTATGAGCCACTGTATCTCGAATTACTTCTCTAGCTTTTTTAATTTCTTCGATTGATATCATGAATACCTCCCCTAATTAATGAGGTTTTGCATTATCTAATAACATACTTTGGAATGGTCGACTTTCTTTAAATTGGGCAAATTCCTCTTTAACTTCCTCAAGTACATCTGGTTGATTCATTAAATCCAATGCACTGAAAGCCAAAATTTGACCTGCTTTTTCAATTCCCTTATGTGCGATTTCAGATTTACCATTTGCAACCCATTGCCAAGAATGAGGTGCCGTTCCGAGAGGTTCACATCCATAGTTAAATTGTCCAGTTGGAACTACCCAGCTAACATCACCCACGTCCGTTGAAACCATCATTGTATTTCTTGCTGGGAGTTGTAGCTACCTTACTACATAACGATAGTTTAGATTGTTTTTCAACCCAGCTTGCTGATTCCGTTCCAAATTCTGAAGTTAATTTTCTCTTCATCTTTTCGACTTGTGAAGGTGTTAGCGTCATACGATATCTAGACGCATATGCTAAATCAAATTTATCGTATTCTGCATCACCATATTGTTTTAAGTTTTTCAAAATCAAATCCGTTAAGCGTTTATTCGGTACATAATTCATACATGCAGAGTCAAAATCAACACTTAATTTTGTTTCCGTCATTAAGGCTGCACCTTGAGCAATTTTTTTCACTCTTTCAAAAACATCCATTGCCACTTTAGGTTCTGTTGCACGAATAAAGTAATGTAATTTAGAAGAAGCTTGTACAACATTTGCCGATTCTCCACCTGCATCAATATATGCATAATGAAGACGGACGCCTTCTGGAATATGTTCTCTTAAATAGTTCACACCAACATTCATCAATTCTGCTGCATCAAGCGCACTTCTTCCCAACTCCGGGATTCGTCGCTGCATGTGCAGCAATCCCTTCAAAACTGAAATAAGACTGAACGACAGCTAATGTTCCTTGATACCATGGACTTGTAATATCAGAAGGATGCCAAGCAAGCATTGCATCTACTCCTTTGAACACCCCAGCTTTTGCAAGATATGCTTTCCCATATCCAGACTCTTCAGCAGGGCATCCAAACAAAATAATTGTCCCACCTGTTCTCGTTTCAATCAGATAGTCCTTCAAAGCTACTGCCGCTGCCAAACTTGCTACTCCAAGTAAATTGTGCCCACATCCGTGACCAGGTTGATTTTCTTTTTCACTTTCTTTCTGACCAAGATCCGCAATTTGATTCATATTAGAGAGAGCATCATATTCTGCCAACAACCCAATAACGGGGCCTTTGCTACCAAACGTTGCTTTAATCGCATTAGGCACTCCCGCAACATTCGTTTCAACCTTGAATCCTTCTTTGTCTAGCATATACGCAAACCGTTCTGCAGCCTTATCTGTTTGAAAACGAAGTTCTGGATTCTCCCAGATAAAATGACTCAATTCAATATATTGATTCATCTTACTAGAGATAAGATCTTTTAACTGTTCTTTACTCATGTTTTTGTCCGCCTTTCTCGTCAGTACTAATTTTTCTATCAATAAAAACTAGGACGAATGCAAGAGCACAGAATAAGAATGAAACAAAGTAAACTACATGCATTCCTTGTACAAACAATTCTGGTTTATCTGGAAGATACGTATCAACTTTAGTCCCTTCAAAATGACTCATTGCAGCAAACAAAATTTGCGATGCTACTAAACTACCCGCTGTTAAAGAAAGATTTCGAATCAAGCCAGAAACTCCACTAGCCATACCAATTTTATCTCGCGGTACAGAACTTAAAATCATGGCATTATTTGGAGTTTGAAATCCCGCTACCAATTCCTGTTAAGACAAATGTAGCAATTAATCCTGGAATATTTGCTTCTACTCCGTAGAAATAATATGTTAATTGAGAAACGGCCATTAATCCACAACCGATAAGAATCATGTTTTTCGCGCCATATTTATCACTGAGTTTTCCTGCGAAAGGAGAAACAACAGTAATCGTAATTGCAATTATAACGGTCATTAAGCCTGCGATTTGAGGTTCAATTCCTAAGGTGTTTCTTAGATAAAACGGCATCAAATATCCATTGAATCCAGAAATTGTATAAACTAATAACAAACTTACAAGATAAATAACCATGTGTTTATTTGAAATAACCGTTAAATCCAAAACTGGTTCTTCTTGACGGCGTTCATACAAAATAAATGCTACTAACGCTACAATTGATACAATGAACAACGGACCCGCTGTTGGTCCAAAGAACCCTTGATTCTTCGCTAGGTCAATTCCGAAGAAGAAACATGCGATAAATCCTGCTAGCAATATAGCCCCAATCCAGTCAATTGGTTTTCCTGTAGCAGTTCTATCTTTTGGAAAATATTTAAGTGCTAACAAATAGCAAATAACACCAACTGGAACACCTAACCATAAAATAATGTGATATCCAAAGCTCTTAAGAATCATTCCACTAAAAACAGGTCCGAAAATTCCTCCTCCAGAAAGGAATGAAGCAATTATACCAATTGCCTTTCCGCGTTCCTCACGCTTAAAGAGTTCCTCTGCAATCGCAAAGTTAATTGACATTGAGAGGACGGATCCAATCCCTTGAATCACACGAGAAATAATTAATACTTGGAAACTACTCTTGAATCCACCTAATAGTAGGCCTAATGTTAAAATAATAAGTCCAAGTTTAAACATCTTGAATTTACCAAAGGAATCCCCTAATTTTCCTGCTAAGACCATCAAACATGTACTGGTTAACATAAATGCTGTTTGCACCCATGCAACATCTAATCCTGTAATACCATAGTCTGTTACGATATTTGGTGTTGCAATCAAAATCGCATTAAAAGTGAATGCTGATAAGGCTGTTCCAACCCCTACGATGAGTAATATGATCCATCTCTTTGCCTGAATCGACTGATCTTCAATATAACTTAACATTTTTATTCCTCCTTTATTCTGATTAAGAATAGAAATTTACAACCCATTTTATTGCCGAAGATAATTTTTCGGGAATACGATCACGATGATCTCCTTCATGCGTTACGAAAGTTACAAAATCTTCACCTAGAGTATTCTCGTAATGCTTTTTAGCTTCCAAAGTATATGGAACTTGCATTTGATTAATCAGAGGTGAGGTTTTCCCTTCAGCATCACCCACACTCATATATAAATGTACTTGTTTTTTTAATGAATGATTTAGTATATAGTCTAAGAATTTTGGATACCAAAAAGAAGTTGAGCAACTAAGAATCGCCCCAAAATCATCGTTAATGTATCCTGAATATAAACTAACTAAACCTCCAAAGAGTATCCGCCAATCACTCTACGGGTTACCTCCCTAGAAGCAGGGTAATTCTCTTCAACATAAGGAACCGCACGACTTACTAACCATTGAATATAATCTGAAGCTTTTCCACCGAAGTCAAAAGGCATTCCCTCTGGCGCCTTCTCCTCCCATGGTGAATACTCATCCCAACGATTTTTAGGTTCTATGAATACAATCACTAATTGTGGAACTTCTTCTTTTAACCACTCTTCTAGATCGTTTAAGACTTGCTTTCCATCTTGTAAATAAACGGTCGGTAATTGTTCTGAACCTATTTCCTTTGGATGATATGCGACACATTCATAACCATCTAGCTGAAATGGTTGAAATACTCCTTCTTGATTCATACATTTTTCTCCTTTCTATTTTTTATCTCAAGAACAGTTTAACAATTTTGTTTGCGTTTTTCATATTTTGTTTTTTTCTACATTTTTTTTATCTGATTTTCCATCTAAATGTATTTTTTTAATATAAAAATATCTCTTTTTAAAAAAATGTTTTATTGACTGCGCTTACATTTCTTCTTATACTAATAGTAAGATTATTAAAAGGAGTTTTAGCATGCCTACTCAAGAATCCCATATGTTCCATAATATCTCATGTATCGATTTATATCCGATTCAATTCGGTAAAGAAACTTGTTCCCCATTGCAACGATACGGTCCTGTTAAAGCAAATCATTTTTTGTTTCACTTCGTAATTGATGGAAAAGGTGAATACTGGAATTTAGATACTAAGAAAAAATATACAATCGATAAAAACAAAGGATTCTTTATGACTCCAGACACTATCGGTACCTATACAGCAGATTCTGAAGAACCCTGGTCCTATTTATGGATTGAATTCGATGGTATTAAAGGCAGCTCCCTTTTTTTAAAAGAGGCCGGTATAAATACTAAAAAAACCCTGTTTTTCAATTAAAAAAATCAATTATTCTTACCAAATATTGTTGAACCTTTAGAAACAATGATTCAGTATTCACACAAACATGAAACATTTATTCTCGCCCAACTTTATTTGTTAATGGATCATATCATCTCTTTTTCTTCAAGCGCTACTTCTATTCGACAAAGTGATTTAACTAATTTTTATATTCGGGAAGCAATTCAATTAATTCAAAATCACCCTCAACACAATCCTACTGTCGAAGAATTAGCAAATGTTTGTCATTTAAATAAGAATTACTTAACTCGACTTTTCAGCCAAGAACTAGGAGTCACTCCTATTAAATTTATTATCAATTATCGACTTAACGATGCTTGCCAACAGTTAGCATCGACAACAAAATCTATAGCGGAAATTGCACAATCAGTTGGATATACAAATCAATTCAACTTTTCAACAGCTTTTAAAAAGGAAAAAGGCCTCACTCCATTCGAATGGCGTTCTTTATACCGTTAGAAAAATACGATTAAAAGCAAATTACATATATTACTTCTTATACAACAATAACCACCGCTAAGCCGGTGGTTTTTGATTCAATTCATACAAAAAACCGAGGCACTCGCCCCGGTTTCTCCTGTTTGTTGTATTTAATTTTCTATGTCGCCTTACTTCATCCCATTATAAATCTCATCCGCGATTTCAAAACCGATTTGTGCTTGTTGTTCAGGCGTCAAGGCGTGGCCGGTGTCCTCCAGCGTTGTGAGGCCTGCGTCTTTGAGGCGCTTCACTGCTTTTTGGGAGGCGGTAAGTGGTACGATGTAGTCGTCTTTGCCGTGATAAATATGCACAGGGATCCCTAGCTTATCTAGTTCGCGTAAGCGTCCATGTTGTAGATGTCCGTGATATATTTCTTCCCGATTTTCGTGCCGAGTAAGTTAAAGGTTTCGGGTACTTCATCCAGTTTCGGGAAGCTACTTCGAATATCATCCGGCAGTGAAAATGCAGGATAGAACAAGAAGAGGCCTTGGATATTGGTCACTTCTTCTGCCGTCAGTGCTGTGACGAGTCCGCCTTGGCTACTTCCCATCAGATAAATTTTCTGCGGATCGACATATTCCAACCCACTTGCGATACGGATGGCGTCCTTCAAGTTTTGCACTTCGGTTAGAACCGACATCTCAGTCGTCAACCCTTCACTCATCGGAGCCGATGACGACGAGCCTCCTGCGAATTCGAAGCTGAAGACCGCAATACCGGCCTTGGCCAATGTTTTCTGCACTTCTTCCTCGTGTTCGACGTTGGCGCCCAGTCCGTGGCTAAAGATGACGAGCGGCACCCGTCCTTTTCCGTCTGGCACAAAGGCACGCGCATAGAGATTCTTGCCATTACTTTCGAAGTCATATTCTTTTACGGTATACGTGCCGTCTGTCTTCACTTCGACATGCACTGCTTGTGTGGTTTGTGGCGTCTGCGCGGTCGCATTCGTCGTGTTCGTACTGTTTGTACTAGCGGTCGTTCCACACGCTGCAAGCAATAACGCCACGAAGGTTCCCATGAGTCCTTTTTTCATTTAATTCCAACTTTCATTTTTGGTGGGGCCTTTGCCCTTTTAAGTAGTCTACCCGCTAAGTCTTGGAACCTCAACTTTTTTGCATAAAAAAAGACTGCAAGTCTCCCTGCAGTCAGTTCATTTTACACTAAAAATTCTAATAATTCCGCGTAGCTTCGCACTTCCACGGTCGGCTTGATGGCGGTTCTGTTTTCTTTTGCCGCTAGGTTCATCCAAATCGTGTCGATGCCCGCATTAATACCGCCTTGGATATCGGCTGTCAGTGAATCCCCGATGATCACGGCTTTGTCCTTATCGTAGTCTGGAATCGCACTAGCCACTCGTTCAAAGAAGGCTTCACTTGGTTTTTGTGCCCCGACTTCTTCTGAGATAAACACTTTTTGAAGTATTTCGCAATCGGTGAGTTTGACAAGCGCCCTTTTTGAATCGTCGTGATGCCGTTTGTGGCAGCGTATAAGTCATATCCTGCGTCCCGTAACGCTTGGAGCAACTCCTCTGCCCCTTCGTACGTTTGGCCTTGCGTTCCGAGAAGGGCTTCGTAATCTGCCGCGAGTTCCTTTCCGTCTTTTTCAAAACCGAAGTGGTCGAATAACTTAGCAAATCGCGTTTCGACGAGTTCCTCACGCGTGATTTCGTCCTTTTCCAACGAACGCCACATGGCACGATTCATCGGCACGTAGACGTCGATATACGCCTCGACATCCTCCACACCTTGCTGTTCCAAGAGCTTTGTCAGCGCGTAATTCTCCGCCGAATGAAAGTCCCAGAGCGTTGAATCCAGGTCGAATAATAGTGTTTTGTAAATCATGTTCCTAACCTCTTTACATTGTTACCTTATTCTTTGTTCAAATTGATATTCCGTTTGCAATGATTTTAGAAAGCCTTCTAGCCCTTTTACAAGGGTGCGATTTGTCTCGAGTGGTTTCTTTTTCCCGAGAGTAATCTCTTCCTTTGCTCGTTCCACTAAAGCATTGAATTCCTTCTTGAAGGAATAACTTCTCCAGAAAAAGACAGCTCCTAGAACGATAAAAGGAACACTCCACGTCAAGAAATGGAAACTCGTGACGGTTACCAAGAATTCGAACGTTTCCCAAACGCCAACCTCAAAAATAGTTGCAAATGCACCCCCTATAATCGAAAAAGCGTGCGCATTTTGTAAATAGACACCTGCGAAACAAAGAGCGAATACTGGCAATAGTAACCGCGATAACTGATGATCTTTCGGTAAAGGTGCTGCATCTCCTCTTTCCGAAATCACCTTTTCCAATAATTCTCGGAGTCGGTTGGCTGTTTCTTGTGTGACTTCCTTCTTCATTCTTGCTCCTTCTAATGTCTAAACTCCTTTTTAAACAGCTGCTGTTTAGATTATAACCCGTACGTTTTGTATTTTTAACAAGCAATTTAGCGCGTCTCACATGGTCGTTTTCGTTTCCGCTAAGTGCCTCGAGTGCTTCCTGGGCAACCGGCAAGAGTGCGCGGATGTCTTTTTGGATGAAGAGCTGGTTACGTGCGTCTAATGCCTTTAAAAAGAACATCCCGAACATCCACACGATTACGAGCGGGAAGAACACGAGCATTTCTTCATTGCTCAGCGTAATCATAAAGTTCTCTGATTTTCCACCGTTGACATAGAAAATAAAGGCCACGAGCCCAATCGTAAGCAGCACGAGGATTCCCACGAGGACGTAAAAATACTTCATAAGGTGCTGCACTCCCGGACTTTCATACGGCAGCTCGATGTCAAGACCGCTCTCCCCGACAAGGCGTTCTGTCAATGCGCGAAACTCCTGCGCTTCATTTTTTCTGTATCGAATTCTTTGTAGATCCATGATTTTCTCTCCCTAATGATAGATATGCGTTTAGAGGCCGTAGCGTCTGTATTTCTTCACTAATGTTTCCGCACGCTTGATGTCTACGGCTAAGTCTTTCCGATTTTGCTCATGTAAAACAATCGTTGCTTCGTCAACAATATCCAACAGCTCTTCCATTTCCGCCCAACGTTTATCTTGTTCACGACGGTATAAAAGGGCTACAAAAAGGACACCCACCAGCCAAACGATGAGCCCCACAAAACATGCGAAAAACATAATACCAAGGATGAGAAGCGGATCGTCAGTATTTCCTCCAATAACAAACCACAAATACCCCAATCCACCAAGCATCAAAGCCATGAAAATTCCTAATATCCAGATTAATACTTTCAAGAATGGAGAACGTTTCGTCACAAAGGGAAATTCTGCTTCAATCCCGCTTTCATCCACTAGTCGTTCTGCGACAGCTCGAAACTCTTGTACTTCTTTTTCTTTTAATTCTTTTCGTCTTGGTGCTACATAAATATACATATCCTTTACTCCTTAAACACGTTCCACCAATGTCACGACGCGACGGACGTCATTGTAGCGGTCCACGAGTCGTTCGGCGCGTTTTAATTCCAATGCTAAATAACTGCGGTCTTCTTCGCGTAACACGATGATGGCTTCATCGATGATATCCAGCAGCGCAGACAGTTCCTTCCAGCGCTTGTTTTGCTCCCGGCGATATAAAATCGCTGTGATAATGAGTAACACCGACCAAATCAAGAGCAGTGCGGAAAAACCAAACGCCAAAATCCCAACGACTTGTACGAATCCGACAATGTTACCACCGATTTCAACAAATAGATAGACCAGTCCTGCCACTAGGAGTGCTGCGATAATCGATACGACTCCGAGTAAGAGCGATAAGAACACTCCACGTTTCGTTTCTTCTGGAAATTCAGCAGGAATGCCGCTTTCCGTTACGAGTCGCTCGGCAACGGTGCGAACTTCCTTCACTTCTTTTTGATTCACTACGAGTCTTCTTGGATATCCTAAAATAAGCATCTACTTCCTCCTTAGAACCGGTAATTCCGTTGTAAGTCGTCGACGTAATTTTCTAAATTGATGACTTCTTGTGAAACAACGCCATTGCCTGCTTCATATTGACGCGCGATTTCGTCTTTCGCGTGTTCGAGTAAGAAGAGTGTTTCTTTTACAAGGGAACGACGCGCCAGCCAGAGAATGAGGATGAAAATCGCAATCAACGCCACCCATAAAATCGGCATCCACCAGTACTGTGACATTCGGTCCATGACGGGTGAGGATTTCCTTGAAAAGAGCATATAGATTGAGCCAAGGATGGCCGCCAGGAAGCCTGTGGCCATAATCGTATAGAGCGTGATGATTCCAAAGAAGAGCATACAAAAGAGGCGAACCTGACGATTATCTCTTGGCAGGACGCGCGGTTGTTTGCTTCTACGGTTTACAATGCGAATGAGTTCACGCAGTCTTGTCGTTTGAGACTGCCAAATCGTTTTTTTATAGTTCATAATGTCCTCCTAATAGTACTTATGTGCTTTTTTCAAAAATTTTTGTAACTCTGCTACTTCATCTGGTACAGCTGTGGTTTGACTCCACTCTTCGACTTCACGGTCTGCCAGTGCTAGCAGTTCTTTCCATTCCTTAAACGTTTCTCTGCGGTGCCAATTGAAGACGGCAACGAAGGCGGCAATCGGTATGCACCAGATAACGACAAATGGCCAAATGAAGGCAAGATATCCAAACGCGAAGTTCCATTGCAACGTCACTAGGCAGGCGATGAAAAGTTTCAAATACGTAAAGAATCCAGAAACTAGTCCAATGACGATGCCCGCAATTGCGACTGTAATCAGAACGTAGATGCGTAGCCAATACGAGCTTTTTGGAAGCTGTTCTCCTCGTCCGTTTATCTTCAAGACAAGCTTCAATAGTCTTCTTAAGGCGCGAACTCGTGAAGCTTCGACGCTGGTTAGGCGTTTTGCTACTTCGTGTTCTTTGCTCACTTTCTCCATCGCAGTGCCGACACTCGTAGCGGCGGCTTGTACTGTTTCCTTCAATTTAGAAGGTTTGCCAAGCGCTGCATTTTCTTGTAAATACGCCTCTAGCGCTTCAACGGCTTCACGGCTGGCTTCTTTTGGAGAGGATTTCCACGTTGCCACTTCTTCATTTCCACGAGCCACGAGCTTTTTCCATTCCCAGCGAGCGGATCTGTGGCAGCAGTAGAGAACAACGGCTAGGGCGGCAAACATGATACCAAAGTGAATCGCCAGGCCGAAGATGACCCTGACTACCTGTTCGACTAGTACTGGATTCCACGTTTCAAACATCAAGGCTAGTGTATGAAAAAAGCCCGCTTCGATCATAAACATGCTTCCAAACACCACCACTCCGCACACCACTGCAGCGACACTAAGGATTGTTATCACTATGCGTAGTGGGAAAAAGCTCATCGGCAGTGTGCCTTCTTCCCCATTTTGCTCGGTCACTGCTTCAATCAACTGGCGCAGTTGTCTTACATTGCGTTCCTTCACTTTCTGTTTCTTTTTCATTGTCATTCCTCCTGACGTTCAAAGGTCGTATCTTCTATCCCCAAAGATTCTTTTTAAACCGTCATTCCGTATGATTCCCTTAATCATCTTGATGCGCTTTGTCCTCAACCTTGGATGGACTCTTCTCAATCATCGTTGTATGTTCGCATAAATACGCCTCTAGTACTTCAACAGCTTCGCGGCTGGCTTCTCTTGGTGTAACTTTCCACGTCACCACTTCTTCATTTCCGCGAACAACCAGCTTGTTCCATTCCCAGTAAACGGATTTGTAGCAGCAATAGAGAACAAAGGCTATAAAGGCAAACATGATGAGCCAGTCAAGCATCATACTGTTGGTGAGGCTATCTTGATACCCTTTCCCCTGGCTGCTGCATCGTAAGCTCTGTAAAGAATATTGTAGATATTGTGACAATAAACGTAGCCACAACTCCGTATGCTAACCCTGCGAGACTAATGGCCATTATAATGCCACGAAACGGTAAAAAGCTGATCGGCAATTTAGCTTCTTCGCCATTTTGCTCAGCGACTACTTGAATTAATTGACGCAGTTGCTGTACATCCTGTTTCTTAATTTTCTGTTTCGATTCCATATATCCCCCTAATCCCAGATGCGTTTATATAATTCTTTTAACTCCCGAGCTTCTTCCGTTAAATCTATATCTTCAATATAGTTTCGTACAAATAGTTCTTCGTCAATCAGTTGTTTTATCTGAATTACTTCATCAGAATATGTCTTTTTTTGAATGAAACGAAAAACAAAGAATAAAATAATAGGAAGCAACCAGAAGATTAGCACGAGTGGCCATGCCATAAGGTTAATGTAAACAAGAGCCATTGCCCCATCGATATTTCCTAACAATAAACCCACTAGAAAAGCTACCGCTACTAGTGGAAATAATGTGCAACAAAGTATGACAATCATTGCCCACTCTCCAATAGAGAAAAGTCTTCTTAACTTTCCATTTGCAGTAGGTAACGATTGAGGGCTACCATTCTCCATAGAGACTTTCTCTAGTAGGTCCCTTAATTGAGTAATTTCTTCTTCACTAATCCTTTTTCCCAAGTCTATTCCTCCCTAAAACCCGAATCGCTTCTTATAATCCTCAATCAGAAACTCTGCGTCTTCGATGTCCTCTTCTAAATCGTCGCGTCCAGCTGCTTTAAGCGAAGCAATCGCACGTTCCGCAAAGGGGATCAGTTCGCCAAGTTTACGTGTCAGTACTTTTTTAGACCAGATTCGGTATAGAAGAAAAAAGAATCCTAAAAACAAGTACAAAGAAACAAATGGTAAGAGTAGAAAAATCACATTCCCTTCTCCGGCAATCTTGTTTACCATAAACTCAAGTGGTCTCCATAAAATCCCCGTACGCATCACTATGATGAATAAAAACATCCCCGCAATCATTTTGATGGTTGCCGTTTTGTCGACTAGTTCCGGCAGTTCCTCATCCATTCCCGCCTCTTTCATTAAGTAGCTTGTCAACTCTCGGAAGTTCACTAACATTTTTTTCGTCGCAACGTCTTTCAATAGAAGTCTAAACATGATTTCTCCTTCCAGGATAATTCCTTTTTGTGCTAAATTTTCAATACATTCTTTGTAATACGCATCATCGTGCTCTTTGTATAACGGACTCGTCCACGCACACGCTTCCACTTCGGTATACGGCGGACAAATCTTTCCACGATACGAAGCCTCTTTCCACTCGGGCGTCACATTATACCCACGGCGCTCCATTTCATCCATAATCAACGTATGGTACTGATACAACACATACGGGCTAACAGTAAACACATAGTCCACCGTCGCATGCTTCTTGCCCCAGCCATTACCTCTGAGCGCACAACATTCGCGGTGCTGCCCCAACAGTTGCGGACGCGGAAGATGCCCAATCAAGTCCTCATGCCATAATCTCATCCTTGGCCTCCTATAAGCCGTATCGCTCGGTGTATTCGTTGATGACCACTTCTGCGTCAACCACGTCATCTAAATTGTCATAGTCATATTCTTTTAAAACGGCCACCGCACGTTTGGCAATCGCCATTAACTCCTGTAGGTCCCGTTTTCTCTGCGGTTGTTTCCATAACTCATCTAGCCCATTTAAAATCGGAAGGTAGACAAAGAGAAACGCTAACGGCCATAGCGCAAGTAGTGGGAATTGATCAATCAGCGGTTGCGTCACGCTTTTGAGCCAATCACTAGAAGAAAGCCATAATATGAAAATTAATCCTAGGATTGACGGAACCCAAGGCACACTTTCATCCTCTTCAGGCACCGCTTCATCGGTCCCCGCCATCTTCACGACCGTCTTCGTCAACTCACGAAAACTATTCACTCGCTCTTTTGAAATAAAATTTCTAAACAGTTGATTCATTCTTTACCTCTAAACAATTACTTTATTCCCATATTATACCATTTCTTGCGCCCCCCGCCTATTCCCTCACGAATTTATCCGTTATCAAGGACGCTCTCCCCAGCACACACTCCGTGGTCGCAGTTCCAAGACCGAAAGGCAAGCACCGCGATGGCCTGTCACCTCATAAGCCTCAGAGAGTAACACCCTGCTCATCCCTAGCTCCGCACCCCATCGAAACGCACTCTCTCCCGTGCCGTTGAAGCAAAAAATAAAATCTATTGAGTTAAAAGCAGTTTCGTTGGCTTAAAAAAGCCCTCGGGGACTCTATAGTGAGAATAGTAAAGAGAAAGTAACCAATGCGAAATAGAGCCACAAGAGAATTTATTCTCCTGCGGCTCTTTGAGGCTTGGTAGGATTGAGACCTTGGCTCAATCCGATGCCTTTACTATCATCACTATGAAGATGTCCCCAGAGGGCGATTTAAGACAACGGCTTAACCGTCATTTTCATTGAATCAATAAATTTTATTACAGATTTCCTCGTCCTTCGATGGCAAGGAATGGTTGACTTATCTGAGTCAAGAGGATATTCTTTTTTCAAAGACAAAGAAATAACTATTTGCCATGAAAATAGTAGTTATTTGGAAGAATTAATGGTTGATTCTATAAAGAATATTACTAAAGTTTAACTTAAGAAAGTGCGAATGGTTAATTCAAGATCCTACAGATACAACAAATGCAGAAAAAAGGCGAAGAAGGAAATTTTGGGGATTTTAATGTTATTTTACCTATATTTACAATAGAGAGGTTTATTATGTTAGATGATGATTTTAAGGAGTATCTTAATGACGAATTTGGTAGAATATTCCCAGAAAGTCAGGAGGAATATCGTAAATTATTCAAAGGGTTAGGTTTTGGGGAGATAAATCATGACTTTGTTGAATTTTGGTCAACATATAGTGATGAAATTTATGGGAAAATTGGATATTTGGTTGATTTAGCAATGGACTTAGAGGATTTTTCAAGTAGCCAAACAGAAATTTTGAGAAAAAATATTGGCTTACCTGATAATTATTTTTCCCTGTTGAATAATGAGTTGGATGATTATATCCTGTATGATAAAAATACCGATGAGGTTTTTTATGTAGAGGCTCCCACTATTCAAAAGTTTATAGAAAATAAACAATTTAGCAAACATTGGGATAACTTTGAGTATTTTATTAAAGATTATCTAAATTATAATGCTTAAGATGTTTGAGCAGCCGTAGCCTGTATGAAACCTCCAATCCCGATGTAAAGAGTGCGCGGTAGGCACGAACGCGGCTTCTTCTCAGACGGCCTCGAAGAAGAAACCGGATTCGTTTGGGACGGTAGCCACCTCTTGCAAGAAGTCCAACCGGACGGCAGGTATACCTATATCTACACCAATCCCGACAGCTACAACCCTTGGCACAGGTACACAACCGGACCAACATAGTAATAAATACTCTTTAAAGAATGCACATAAGAAGGAGAAATTATGTATTTAGATCAAGTAAATTATGAATTAAACAAACAAATCAATGATTTTGTATGTAACTCAAATGATGCTACTACGCCGGAGGAACGCATTGATATCCTGAATCAAGCATGGGAACTTTTACCTAAACCAGCCACTCAATTCGTTGAGCCTACTTCGGCAATCGCCTGTGGTATTTCAGGAAGCTATAAAAAATTAGGTGATTATCCCAAAGCTCTTGAGTGGATGTTAATTGCACTTGAGGCACGAAAAGATGAACCTGCAGCAGGTGTGTTTATATGGACAGGAATCGTTTATTACGAATTGGGTGATATGGAAAATGCCTATAAATATTTTGACCTAACTTATAATGAGCTACGTTACACACCTTTCTCTATGGAAGACAAAAAATATTGGCAATTTTATAAGCAACGTAAAGAAGAATTAAATCCTAAGAAAAAAACCAAAAAGTAAGATTCGATATTTTCAGACGACCTTTTTTGTACCGTACTTAACCGCCGCTACGCCTACGACCCGGATGTAGTATAACTAGAGGGGAATATACTATGAAATATCATATTGAAGATTTAAGAGACCAATTACATAACCATAACTGGATTGTTTTGAAAGAATCAGAAGGAAATGATTTAGATATATCAGAATATTGGACTATTCGTCATAGATACCAACCAAACAAAACTTGTACTCTAGCTTTTGAAGGAATGGATGACTTGGAAGTTTTACCAATCGAAAAAAGTTATGCATGTTTTTTATCTGAAGAGCCAGCTATATCATTATACTTTTCTAAGAGCATTAAGTTATGGAAGAGAGATTTAAATACATTGGTTCTGTTGCGAAGTTTGAAAATCAAACTCGCCCTTTCTGAACTCCAAATATCTTAGGCTGGTATTCCCATTAATACCTTGATTTCAGTAGAGACCGAAAAGCCGAAGAGCGTTCCGTTTCTTCGGTTCTTTTTATATATTCCTCGAATGGTCTCCATGCCCTTAATCGTGGAAGAGGCTGTACGGAGACTTTGATAAAATTTATTTCGTCGTTTAATAGGTCGATGGTCTTGTTCTATTAAATTGTTAAGATACTTCACAGTTCTGTGCTCTGTTTTGGTGTATAATCCGTTTCTCTGTAACTTTCTAAATGCAGATCCTATAGAGGGTGCTTTATCTGTTACGATGACTCTAGGTTGTCCAAATTGTTTATGGAGTCGCTTTAAGAAAGCATACGCCGCCTGAGTATCTCTTTTCTTTCGTAACCAGATATCTAAGGTTAGGCCGTCCGCATCAATTGCACGATAAAGATAATGCCAACGTCCCTTAATTTTGATATAGGTTTCGTCCATTTTCCATGAATAGAAGGACTGTCTATTTTTCTTCTTCCAAAGATAATAGAGGACTTTGCTGTACTCTTGCACCCAACGATAAATCGTAGTATGACAAACATTTATTCCACGATCATATAACAATTCCTGAACTTCACGATAGCTTAGATTGTAACGCAGGTAGTAACCAACAGCGACAATAATGACGTCTTTTTTGAATTGTTTGCCTTTAAAATGATTCATTACTCTGTCCTCTCTGTCTTTTTTCTCAATTTTACACTAAAATAGATTTTTTGGAAAACTTTGCAACAGAACCAATACATTCATTTTAAATCTGAATTCTTTTATAATTTGCTAATTTAAAATCCTTCAAACTATATAAAGCTAATCAAAATCCAAATAACTGTAAATGTTTCTAGCAAGCGTAGGTTGGGTCAAAACCCAACAAAATATCAAGGTCGTCTGAAAAAGAATGAGCGGCTTTACAAGACTGCGCATACCAGCCCTTTCGATTGCCAAAAATTCTTGTCCGCACTGGCATGTCGCTACTGCCAAAATGGATGGAAATCTTAGTCAAAAAAGAAATAATGGGAATGGTACATTTTCTTGGTAGTACTACAAAGATAATGTAACCAAACAACATAGGAAATAGTATCATGACAACTTTAGAAAAATAAGATCTTTACTTTAAAACAGAATCATTTAATGAAAAATGAAAGAAATTCATTTTTAAATAATTTAATTTCAGATTCTGAAAAAAATGATTCCATATCCACTCTCATGTGAAATAATAAATCGTACTTTTTACCCCCTATAGAAATATAGAATTATCAAAAAGAAAATTTTATTTTATCGATAAAAAAATGACATATTAAATCTTTTTTTGCACCAGAGGAAAATGATATTGCTTATGTATACTTTTTATGGAGGAATAAATGATTCGGCTGAAATACCAATAGAATTATTCCCCTTGTTTATTATCAAAATAAAAAAATATTAGCAATTGGCTAGAATTAATAAACAAACCTAATTTTTTTATTGTTTAAAAATTCTTTAGTCATAAAAATAGATAAAGTTATCGATATATCTCTACTCGACAATGAGGAAGATGTGTTATCTATTTCTATCGGAGTAAACGCAAATAAATAAACTATTCCTGCAGAAGCAATCCTTTGCTTTGTATAACTTTAAGGAGTTTAGCATGCTCAATTTTTATGATTGTGATAAAAATTTATCTGAAAATGATTTTAATGAAGTTGAAAAAAACTAGAAGTATCTTTTCCATCTTCATTCAAGTCACATTACTTCAAATGGAATGGAGGTACGCCCAATCTTTCTTGTTTTGTCAATGATAATATTGATTATGACTATATTGAAATTCGCGACTTCATTCCAATGAAATATTCTAAGCAGTTTGAGGATGATTCAGATTTCACATTAGAAGGAAGATCAATAAATGAATGGGAACTTAATGAGTTACCTAGGAATTTAATTCCTTTTGCTTTTGATTGGGGAGGTAATTATCTCTGTTTAGAAAAAATAGTTGGCAAATTATTTATTATGTAAGGGACGTATGGAGTGAAAATATATCAAGGGAAGCTAATTTTAAAAGAAATTCAATTATTATTGCGAAATCATTTGAGGCGTTTTTAAATTGTTTAGAAGAAAATCCTGATGATTAATAAACTGGTGTAGCGTCGTGTATATATAGTAAGCGTTGCAAGCCATAGCTCGTATGAAGCCTTCAATCTCGAAGTAGCAAGCCGTAGCCCGGACAAAACTTTCAGTCCTGACCTAGGGTGTGTGCGGTACGCACGCACGCGTTTTCTGTTTTTCAGATGACCACTGTAATGAAATAAAATTTAAATTAAATTTTAAATAATGGAGAAAATAAGATGGATATACCAATTATTGTAATTGATAGTGGAGACGTTAGTCTATTTGCCGATATCAAAGATGCTGAATTATATTTAGAACCAGACGATGTCAAACAAAATGCTTATGAAATATTTAATAGAAATGGAGATTTATTAAATCCGATTATATTAAAGAAGAGTAAAAAATTTCTTTTTGGTACCTTTGTAAAGGAGAGTATACAAATAATGCCATATATCCCTAATATAAATAATAAGGAATACCTCTTGGAATTATTATTCAAATTTTGTGATAATGTTAAAATTGAAGTACCAAAAGGAATTAATTTAAATAATTTAGTCGATAGGTTAATAAAAGAAATTGGTTTTACTCAATAATCGTAGTATCAACTTTTAGAAGAGCAAGTGTAGCAAACTGTAGCCCGCATGTAGGGTGCGTGCCCCAAGGTACGCACCCAGTTTCTTCTTTCAATGGCTTACCAGGCCGTCTGAAAAGCTTGTTAGACGGCGTAAGTAATCATATTCTTTAATAACCCGATTTCCACGGCTACTGCAGCGACGGCTATTAGGAAAAACTATATTGAAGGTAAAGCTGCACCTAAAGGTTTGGGTTTTCTTGGCGGATAAACACAAATATAATAACGACTTAGAAAGGTTAATAAGACAATGAATCAGGAGCAATTTATAAAAAGATTAATATAGTTTTTAGTCGAAATTGATAAAATGATTAATAATTGCGATGAATATAGTTATACAAATAAACAGCAGTTGATTTCTATAAAAAATGAACTATACGACATGATTAATTATCTAAATTCAGAAAGTACTTTTCAACAAAAAAAAGGAAAAGAATTTTTATTGTCTCGGATAGTAATTGATTCTTGGCCATTTAATAATGAAGTTGGTAAACTCCTTGTAGAATTAGAAGAAGATTTCAATTCTTTGACAAAAAAATATAGAAATGTCTAAGTTAAAAATTTTGAATGAAACTCCTTTTGAATTTCAAGAAAAAAATTTTTTTGATCAATGGGAAGTCAGTTACCTTGATTTGATGGAAGTAAATCAAGGTTCTCCCCTAGTTGGAAGTCTGTCCATTAACGGTCAAGTTATTATTCAAGAACAGGGTTTTGGAGGGCCTTTGTTGTATTTCAATAGAAAAATATATATTCCAGTTTTCATTAGACGATTTTTCGTTGTTGGATTTAGGCTTGCAACATTAAATTTAGATGATCTATCAATTGAGTATATTGGAGGTATCGAAGACTTGATTTATCTGAAAGAGATAAAAGATAATAGAATTTATTTCTATACAGATATATAAAAGCACAGAAAAGAATTTAACTTTATATTAAAAATCTCAAGAATATGCTCTGCAAAGTATGGATAAAGCAACCGATGTAAATTAGAGGGCGATTTAAGACAATCGCATTGTTCCCTTTCTAAGACTGGAAGGCAAGCACTGCCATGACTCGTCCCTCTCACAAGCCTCAGAGAGTAACGCCCTGCTCATCCCTAGCTCCGCACCCCATCGAAACGCACTCTCCCCCGTGCCGTTGAAGCAAATAAATAAAATCTATTGATTCAAAGCAGTTTCGTTGGCTTAAAAAAGCCCTCGGGGACTCTATAGTGAGAATAGTAAAGCTAAAGCAACCAATGCGAAATAGAGCCACAAGAGAATTTATTCTCCTGTGGCTCTTTGAGGCTTGGTAGGATTGAGACCTAGGCTCAATCCGATGCCTTTACTATCATCACTATGAAGATGTCCCCAGAGGGCGATTTAAGACAACGTCTTAACCATCATTTTCATTGAATCTATAGATTTTATTACAGTTCTCTTCGTCCTTCGATAGCACGGAAGAGAGTCATTTCGTCTGCGTATTCGATGTCGCTGCCGACCGCTAGCCCATGAGCCAGACGCGTTACTTTAATGCCAGCTGGCTTGATGAGACGTGACAAGTACATGGCCGTTGCTTCACCTTCCGCTGTCGCATTAGTAGCGATTATAACCTCCTGGACTTCCGGATCCTGCAACCTCGTAATCAACGACGTAATATTAATATCATCCGGCCCCGTCCCTTCCAGCGGAGACAATACCCCGTGAAGCACATGATAGAGCCCTTTATATTCCTTCATCCGCTCCATACTCATCACATCTCGGGCATCTTCCACCACAAGAATCTTCGTACGGTCACGCGTAGTATCCGCACAAATTTCGCACGGATCTTCTTGCGTCACATTTCCACAAACGGAACACATATGCAGGTCACGCTTGCAGCTGATGAGCGAATTCGCAAAATTTAAGACGTCTTCTTCACGCATATCCATGCAGAAGAAGGCAAGTCGTGGCAGCCGTCTTCGCACCAATTCCCGGCAGCTTCATAAAGCTATCCATCAATCGTGCAATCGGTTCTGGATAATGCATGTTCAAACCTCCATCGATTAGAATCCTGGGATATTTAATCCTCTAGTGAATTGACCCATTGTTTGGTCGTTGGCTTTTTCTGCTTGCGTTAACGCATCGTTTGTCGCCATTAACACTAAGTCTTGTAATAATTCTACATCATCTGGATCCACCGCTTCTGGTTTGATTTCCACGTTTAAGACTTGGCGTTTCCCGTTCACAGTCACTTTTACTAAATCACTTTGAGAAGTTCCTGTGTATTCTGTTTGGTTTAACTCTTCTTGAGCTTGCGCCATTTGTTTTTGCAATTTTTGCATTTGTTTCATCATGCCTTGCATATTTCCCATTCCACGCATCTTTAATTCCTCCGTCTCTATTCTTCGATTTGCACGATGTCTTCCCCGAAGAGTTCAATCGTGTCGTTTACTTTTTGTTCAAATGCTTGTTGTTCTGGTGTGAGGGAATCCTCCACGGCCGGTTCTTCCGTCACGATGGATACAGCTTCCTCTTCTTGGTTTTTCTTGCGTTCTTGTAAGAAATCCGCACGAATTTGTGGCCATTGATGTTGTGTCACTGCCACGAACGTCCCACTGTAGCCACCGAGGCGTTCCAGATGTTCTTGGATGATCTCACGGAATCCTGGTCTCGTTTCTGAAATGTCACACAAGTGGTCGTACGCAAATCCGAGGACGAATCCATTTGGCCCCGCCGCGTTCACCGTTGATTGGCTCAACAGCGCTTGTTCTTGCGGGTTCAAGCAACTGAGTAAGTCGCCCCACAACTCACGTACCTTCAACAAGTCTTCGCGAGTCGCTTCCGTCAAGATTTTTTGGATGGCCGTCGTGTTTGGCTTAAAGGCCGCACGCGTTGGTCTTGGCGCCTGCGCTTTTGGTGCTTGTTGCGCTTGAGGTGCTCCCCCTTGCAATAACGCGTTCATTTGCTGTTGCATTTGCGCGATTTGTTGTTGCAACTGCTGCACTTCTTCGCTACTTGGCATTGCCGGTGCACCAGAACTTGTTCTTGGCGTCAATGTGTAAGGTTGCGCCATTTTAATCGTCAACACTTCCAGCGAAATCGTTGGTTTTGTCGTGAAGCGCATTTCTTGTTGCGTTTGATTTAACGCCTCTACAAAGCGGTATAAGAATTCCGGTTCCACTTCGTCTTTGAACTGAAGGAATCGCTCGCTACGACCGATTGCCTCGCCACTTTGTTTCGCGATGAGTAGGTCTCTAGCAAATTCCAACCATTCTTCAACCAAACGGCTGGCTTCTTTCCCGATTTTGAAGAGCTGTTGTAATTTTTCAAGAGCTTCTTCAGCCTTGGTTTCTTGTAAGTCTTTCACGAAATCAATCATCAAGTCGTCCGTTAGACTTCCCGACACTTGAATCGCTTCGTCTAGCGTCACCTTGCCGTCGCCAAATGAAATCATCTGGTCGAGCAGACTCAAGGCGTCACGCATTCCTCCGTTGGCACATCTAGCCACCACGCTTAAGGCATCCGCTTCGTATTCGATTCCTTCTTGGTCTAGGATATACGCCAAGCGGTCGATAATTTCTTGCGACGTAATGCGTCTAAAGTCAAACGTTGCGTCCGCGAAATAATCGTCGCTGGAATCTTATGCGGTTCCGTCGTTGCGAGAATGAAGATGACCTTTTGAGGCGGTTCTTCTAAGGTTTTTAAGAGTGCGTTGAACGCTCCTGTTGAGAGCATATGCACTTCGTCGATAATATAAATTTTGTATTCGGCTTGCGTTGGTGCATAACGCGCCTTGTCACGAATATCACGGATTTCTTCGACACCATTGTTGCTGGCAGCATCGATTTCGATGACATCGCCAATCGTTCCGTTCGTGATTCCTTTACAGATCTCACATTCGTTACATGGCTCGCCGTTTGTTTGGTTTGGACAGTTAATGGCCTTTGCAAACACCTTCGCGGCACTCGTTTTCCCTGTCCCACGAGGTCCTGTAAATAAGTAAGCATGACTCGTTTTGTGATTGCTAATCGCGTTCTTCAATGTATGCGTGACCGCACTTTGCCCGACCATATCATCGAACGTTTGAGGACGCCATTTTCGATATAATGCTTGATAAGCCATTTTACTTCCCTGCCTTTTTCAAAATTTTACAGTTCTATTCTAGTATAGATTTGCCAAAAATTCTACTGCCCGATTCGTTTCATCGGTGCTTTCGAATTCTTGATAAAGCGGCTCTCTTTGCCTGCTTGAGAGATGAGTGAGAGCTGATGTTTTGCACGTGTACATGTTGTATACAGCATCATTTGTTCTTTCATCGTATGGTACGCTTCGTCTGTCGTATTCCAAATGATGACTTCGTCGAACTCCATCCCTTTAGCGACTTGAATCGTCGTTAACACGAAGCGGCTGCCAAGCGACTCACTGCTGTCTTCTAGAAGTGCAATGTCGTCTTGGTCGAGTTGTTGGTACAACGCTTTGGCCTCGTCCATCGTACGGCAAAGGATTGCAGTCGTATGGTAGCCTTTTGGACTTTCTTCCAGTAACGTGTTTAAGCACGCCATTTCTTGGCCTTCTTGTTCTAAGTATACAGACACATCTGCCCCTGAACGTGGGAACACATTTTTATCAAGATCCCACCCGAGAATACCATTTGCAAAACGTGAAATTTGCGCCGTACAACGGTAACTGATTGCTAAGTTGCGGTGCGTTAACGTGCGGTTTGCAAAAATCAAGTCCACGAGTTCTGGGTGTCGTTTTTCCAATGTGAAAATCGTTGTAGCCGTTGAGAACGATTGGAAGGTATCTCCCACTACCGTGAATTTCGCACGGAAATAATAGTTGGATAATGTGCCAAGCCACAGCAGTGACACGTCTTGCACTTCGTCGATGAAGAGGTGGCTGAAGCCTGTGTAGTCACGAACCGGCGTCACGCGTGTTGCGACATATTGCAACAGACGGATTCCTTCTGCAGTGACTTGCATGCGGCTGCCTTCAATCTTCTTCAATGGAAGAGGCGCGTTGTCCGTCTTACCAAGTTCTTGGCGACGAATTTTAGCTTCGGACATCCATTTCACCACAAGTGCAGCAATATCCACGAAATGCGAACATTTCCACTTGTTGCGTTACCTCTTGTACTTCCTTCTCGAACACTTTTTTTGTCCAAGCGCCTGGTAGTACTCTGTCTCGCTCTTTTGTCTCCACGTCTTTCATCAACACTTCGATTTGCATCGCATTCATTGATTCATAGACCGCTTTTGCCTTTTCAGACATAAAGAACTTCGTGAGACGGCGTTTCAACGTACGCTCGAGCACGGTTTGCATTTGCGTTAATTGTTGTTGCAACGGTAGTGCTGTATTCACGCTTTCGACGAGTTTTTGATAGTCTTTCATCGTAAATACGGCTTGCCCTTTAATTCCGATAGCACGGTATGGCAAATCTTTCGCCGATAAGCCTTTGATATTACGGTGTACAAGCGCAATCCACTCGCTGTCTGTTAAGTACACTTTGCGCGTTGGCACTTGGCTGAGCGCTGTTGTTTTATGCAAATACATTTTTGCGATAGAGCTCGATGGTATGTTGCGCTAATGTTTGTTGGTACAATTCACTTCCCGTTAAGCTTGGGATTACGTGTGAAACGTATTTGGCAAACAATTGGTTACGCGACAACAGAAGCATGTCGCTCATACGCTTGTCTTTTGCTTGGTACATTAAGTACGCAATGCGTTGTAGTAAAATCGTTGTCTTCCCACTTCCGCACATCCATTCACGATGAACCAGTCTTTTTGGATTTAAAACGAATAATTTCATTTTGTTCTTTTTGAATCGTCGCCGTGATTCCTTCTAGGTGTCCGTCACGGTTTGTTGGTGCGCTTAAGGCATCCATCAATAATGACTCTTCATTTTTCAATGTCATAAACAGATTTTAATTCACCCTTACGGATGACGATATCGCGTTTTAAGAAGGCCTGAGCTTTCTCGAAGCCATTTGGTGTTTCGTATTGAAGCTCTCCTAATGTTCCTTCGTAAAATAGGCTTGCGATTGGAGCACGCCAGTCATACACTTGCACATTGTCGTCTTCGTCAAAGAAAGTTGCAGGTCCGATGTACATCTTCTCAATTCTCTCGTCTTTTTCAAATTGAACGTCAATTCTTCCAAAGTATGGAGATTCCAATTGGTTTTCTAATTGTTGTACTCCATACTGAATGGTATCTTGTCTAGCGATATCCAGGTCGCGCTCTTGCAATCGGTTTTTCTCGATCGCCACTTTTTGTTCCATTAAGTCCTGCACGATTTCTAAGTGCTGCACTTCTTCTTGGAAACTCATGATTTTTCATGCGACTATTCTCCCTCCACTGGATACTCTTTTCATAAAAACAGGCTGAACCGTTGGTCCAGCCTGATTCTTCTTCTATGTACATACAGCACATAGCGAACGTTACTTATAGCTGCTTCCTTCCGGACCTGACTCGATTCATAAGTTCGCTATTGCCATACGGCCTAACGGCACGTACTATTATACAAAACTTCTCCTCGAAAAGCAAGCAGATTTTGCTTGAAAAAGAAATTAAACGGAAACGCTCCACATAGAGAGTGCGGATGGGGCTATCCCATGGGGGTTGGTGGTAGGATTTAGTGGAGGAATCCATACATAGTTTTCTCTTCTGAAAAGCGCACCCTTGCGGGTGTTGATTTCTTCGAATGCTTGCGGATTTCTTCATAGTAGCTGTAACGTTGCACCGTTTCGAGCCTCTTTCGAGTCTCTCACCTTTAAAGCCTCAAAGGAGGTGTACGGAATGAATTCCTACACCTCCTAATTCGCATTTAATGCGTAACACGTTACTGCTACTATAGAATCCGCAAGCTTCTCCGAAATCAACGTGAAGAGATAATATGTCTGCTCCCTACCGCCAACGATGGGGTTTCGTGCTTTGCTATGGGATGTTTCTTTTTCAAGTGAAGCTGCTTTGTTTTCTAAAATCAATACGTGCCGAGGGAATGGCAAAAGAGACACTAAAAAAGATAGTCTCTCCAGAAGGAAAAGCTATTCTAACATTCACTATGTGCCTCGGGAGTTGGGGATTTTTCTTTAATGAAAAAACCACTCTATTCAGAGTGGTTTTTGTATTTTAATTTTTTAAAAATAACCATCAAGATAGCTGAAGCCACAGCTATAAAGAAGAATACTGAAAGTACATTCGGATAAATCGGATATAAATCAGGTGCAAAGAAATAAACTACAATTGACAAAAACAAACCTAAAATTGAACCTAAGAAAATTCCATAAGTTAATTTTGACATATCATATTCCACCCCTTAAACAACGTTGCAAAATTCCATAATTTATTATTTATCTATACACCAATTATACTCCTCAAAATCATCTGTGAATAGTCCTTATTAGCAATTTAATGGTTGTCGGCTTTTTTATTTTTCTTAGCATCCTCTGCTAGGTACATAATTGGGAGAAGGATAAAGATCAATTGGCTTGTGAGTGCAGGGATTAATGCATGGCCTATAAAAATGTTTAGAACTAGCTGCATGACAAGGGCTAATGCATTGACGACAAACGCTATAACCATTAGGTCTTTTGTAAGTTGGTTTGTGTCTTGTTTTTTGATGTTGATTTTCATGTGAATCGCTCCTTAACTGTTTTCCTTATCTTTATTAAACCACTTTAAAGGAGTCGTGCAATAGGCACTTTTGGTCATTGCTTTAGCATTACTAAAGTCATGCTCTATTGATTTCGAAAGAACTGAGGAGAAATAAAAAACAGCAAACCAGATTGATTTGCTGTTTGTTCTCTAAAATAAGTTTATGCTTTGGATGGTTTTAGATAAAAAGAATAGGTAAACTCCAAAGGCTAATTTAATAAAGGCATCGATATAGGCGATGGTCACGAGAGAGCTTTGAGGAGAAAGATATCCGACCGCTGCATTGATCACGCATGCCAACCCTAGGAAAATCATTGATTTCCCATGAACGAAATAGTACGGGAAGAAATGAATTCCTGTTGCTAGGAGCGCGCCTAACCAGATGAGTCTCCAGTTTTCTGTTTCGAAGAATGGGCCACCTAATAACACTAATAAGATAAATAAAAGAATTACTGAGTATAAGGACACTTTTCGTTGGAAAGGTGTTGAAGGGCCGTCCGAAAACTTATGAAGGACTTTTTTGTTCAGAATGATAGAAAAGAAGCTCACCATATAGCCGATACTAAAAACCTGCATATTAATGATTTGTTCTCCACCTACAACTGTCGCAAGTGCAATCACGAATGCGACTGCGATGAGCCATAAGCCACACGCCTTTTTGTAGTTGAAATTCTAATGTTTTCTCCTTTGTTATAACCTAAAAAAATGACATACGTATTCCTCCAGTTAACTTTGAAACTTTTAACAACATCCTCTATTCTACTCCTGTAAATATCGGATTTCAATCATCGCACTTTGTCGTTGCTTTGCATTTTTAAAGTCATGATTGTATCGATTTCGAAGGGGGTGCTATTATGAAGAAATCCGCAAAGTTCCGTAGAAATCAAAAAAAGCACAACCTCGTAATCGAAGCTGTGCTAGTCATTATTATAATAATGCTGTTAAAGCAGATGCTAGACCGAAGAAGATTCCTGGTGCGTTTGCAGCTGCTAGCGGGATATCACGGTCTGGCTTGAAGATTCCGTAGTACACCCATAATGAGCAGTTCAATGCGGCAACGAGTGGTTGAATGAAGTCTCCTTTGTTTCCGGCTAAGTTATTCATAATTTGCGGAATATATGCTACATACATCGCCACAGACATACATGTTGCGATCCAACCTAAGACTTGTGTTTGTTTTTCTGATAATTTCATACTATCTGCTCCATTCCTTTTTCGAACTATGTAAAATAATATATAAAAAGAAAATATTTTTCAAGAGTAGATAACCGTTTACAAGTATAAGTTTTTGTTAAGAACATTAAAAAAAGCACAGCCCCTATTCGGAAAGCTGTGCTTGTTTTCGTTGTTTGTTGCGTTCGCGAAGGCCTTTGAAGAAGGTTTGCAAGAGGGTTTTGCATTCGTCTTCCAAGATACCTTGCTCGACTTCGACTTGATGGTTGAACCGCTCGTCTTGAAGCAGATTCATAAAGGTGCCTGCTGTCCCAGCTTTCGGGTCAAAAGCGCCGAACGTAACCTTTTTAAGACGCGCGAGAATCATCGCTCCGCTACACATTGGGCAAGGTTCCAAGGTGACGAAGAGTTCGCAGTCTTCGAGTCGCCAGCTTCCAAGGTGCTGGTTGGCTTGGCGAATCGCTTTAATTTCAGCGTGTAGCGTGGCGTCTTGTTCCTTTTCGCGTAAGTTATGGCCACGCCCAATGATTTCACCATTCAAGACTACGACAGCTCCGATTGGTACTTCCGCTTGGTCATAGGCTTTCTGGGCTTCTTTCAACGCTTCCCTCATAAAGAATTCTTTTTCCTGAAGTTCCATGTTCTTACTGATAGACGCGCTTCGTCACGACTAGACTATGCGGTCTCTCAAACTCCTTATCTAAGTAGTCTTGGTACGTCCCTGGGGAAATAAATCCTCGGGCGCTTAAAATATCGGTTCCTGCTGTTCCGACAATTGTGTCTGCTAGCAATACGCAGTTGGTACTCATCACAAAATACGTCTTGAATTTTGAAGAGGTAAATTTATACAAGCGGCCATCTGCTTCTTGTTTTAGCTTGTAGGCATACATCGGTTCTTCTTTGTCGATTCCAGGACGCTTAGGTTTCACGGTTTTTGGTGGATCCCAAGGCACTGTCAGCGACATCAGTTTGGCGATTTCCTTATCGACAGCTGCGAGTTGTTCCGGAGACAAGGCGAGACCATATCCCAGTAAGGTCTTATGGTTTTCGCGTTTACAAAATTCAATGTATTTTTCACGGTCGGCACTAAAAAGAACCCCATCCCCCATCGCTCCAAAGAGGCGTTCTGAATTCGTATCGTAGTTCCCAAATGAAATAATGCGTCCCTTATAACAAATATCGACATGCCCCATCGCACCGAACCCATCTTTTGTGACGTGAATAAACATTTCTAAGTTTGGTTCGGCATTTTCTTTGGAACGATCGTAAATTTCAGAAGCCGTTTCGCCTTCGCCAAGTTCCAACGCATCATTGATTTTCTGCAAGGTTACTCGTGGAATAATCGCAGCTAACACAAGCGGTAATCCTTGGCGAAAATGCCTGCGCAAAACTTTCTTTCCAACTTCGGCCTCGAAGAACCATCCGTCACGAATGTTACTAGTCCCAAGCCCGATGAAATAAAGCGCAAGGAAGAACATTTGTAAGTTGCCGTCGCCCCCAAGAGCCAGTAAAGTCGCTACCCCGACAACTGAGAGCCAAATGGTATCAATGAGCAAGCGCAGTCGCGGACGGATACCGTCTTTGACATAAATATAGTACGTTACGCCACTAGTGGCCGCTTTCATCACTTCGTTAAGCCCCATCAAGATACTGACAATCGCAATCGGAAGCGAGATAAAAAATTGATTTCCTGCTAAAAATCCGTAAAGGAAAAATTTAGCAACATTCAGCCATAATGGATCTTTTGCCGCCGCCTTACTAAACCAACGGAACAAGAAATTCCATAGTTCACGAGCCCATAAGAATGTTAAAAACAGACGTAACATCAATTCTGGGAAGCTTGGTCCGTAGATTAGGAGCAACACCCCAGCAATAAGGAATGCAATCCCTTCAATTAGGAGCTTTTTCCCTGTAATCCCTAGTTCACTAATTTCTTCATAACTACACCTCTATTGATTTAATTCCTGCTTCAATTGCTCTAGAAGCGCCTTACAACCGAGCGTCACATCGCGGTACGTCGCATCGAAGTCCCCTGTATACCACGGATCGGCGATATCGCGCTGCACTCCAGCTACTTCTAGCAAGCGAGCCACCGTCGCATCCGATTTTCCATCGACAAAAGCGTGGATATTACGCACATTCGACGCATCCATTCCGAGAATGTAGTCCGCGTCCAGGTCCGTTGCATCCAACGTCCGTGACACAAGTCCTTTTGCGGAAATGCCGTTCTCCTCGAGCTTCTTCCGAGTGCCGTGATGCACCGGATTCCCATGCTCCCACGTACTTGTCGCAGCGGAATCAATCGTAATTTTATCTTCCAATCCTTCTTCATGAACCATTTTTCTAAATACAGCTTCTGCCATCGGCGAACGACAAATGTTCCCCAGGCAGACGAATACAACCTTCATGAGCGTCCATCCTTTCAACTCTTTGCCTTCATTGTAACAGACGAGCCACCCCCTTCGCAAAAAAATGTCTGTGTGCTGCTCGAACTAATTAACTGCCTAAAAACTCCCCTAAGAAACACAAAAACAAGATTACTCCAAATCCTTGCGGATTTCTTTATAATCGCTGTAATGGGGCACCGGCTTGAGCCTACGTCTCAAGCACTTTCGAGATTCAAACGGACTCTAAAAGAGTCCGTAATTCACTTCGAATGCTATCCCCCATCACTTCGATTATAAAAATCCGCATGATTTTCCGTAATCTTGTCTGCACTCTTTATCCAATTTTTTTGCTAGCAGAATTTTTGTTCGAGTAAGCACATCCGCAAACTTTTTTTGCAAAGCGCCCTCATCTGTTACAGTGCGAGAAACACTTGAACGCATGTCACGCCCTTCATCACCGCACCCCTGCAGCGACTATGTTATCTGCCCAATTTTTCTTTCATTTTATCTAGAAACTGATTTAATTCCTTCTGAACTTTCTGTAATAACTCTTTTTCTTGAGAGTCAGTTAATTTAACTTTTTTCCTTGTATTGTCTTTTTCAACAACCTCATAGTCTGTAATGACGTTCCATTCTTTATCCAAGAAGAATGAACCGTTTACTTCTTTACCGTCCTCTACCGTTGAAAACAGAACAAGCATTTTTTCAAAATTTGAACTTGGATCGTTTACTGTTAATTTCACCTCTCCGTCAATCTCAAGATAATCAATCCACCCTAAACGTCTAATGGATGAGTCTGATGGGATTCCATATCCTGCTTCTCTAATTTTGTCCGCATTACGATTTCTTAGCACGTTGGCAAGCAATTCAATTTTATTATTAGATGAAAAGTCTGGAACTACTTCATCCTCATGAAATAACCAATAGCCAAATCCTATCACTGCGATGATTAGCAGTATCCCTCCTGCTTTTTTTTTAAGAACCGACATTCTTGTTTTCTCCCCTCTTCAAATATTCATAGAAATCGTCTTTTGCTTTACGATGGGTATCTGTATCGTTTTGCCAAAAAAGGTCCCACCTTAGTCCATGCTTAATATATTTACCACCGAAGGTATCATGTTCAATAAGATAATTAAGAACAGCTGCTCCATTTTCTTGGTTTCCCTCACCTAAACTCTTATAAAACTCGTTAACCCTATTCACCTCATTATTAAATATTTGGCGGTTATACTCAGGTTGAATTAAAAAAACATTATCAACATTTCCATTCTTAACAATTCTATCATACACGTTCATAGCGTCTAAATCCGAATTAAAATCAGTATCATCATATCGCCCAGAATCAACATCCCCCTTGAAGGAACTTTCATATTTTTCTGTGTTAATATACACATCTTCAACTCTCATAGAATTTATATAAGTACTAATGATGTGAGCAGATAACTCTAGCCATCCACTTTTTTTTTGACAAATCTCTATCGCTCCACGCCTGACCAGTAAAGGTAGACAATTGAACTGTTTCATGAGAATAATCTTTGGCACTGGTAGCAGTTATATGTTGCTTTTTAATTTCTTCATAAAATTTTTCTACTTGAGCATCTGAAAAACCATATGCTTCAATCAACACTTTTCTCAAATCTTCTTTCTTTAGAGTACCCCCTAAGCCAGACCAAGTTACTCTCCCTAACTCCCCTGCATAGACAGGTGAAGCTACCAATCTATTAAATTCATATAACATTTGTTCTTTCGACCAATTCTTCTTTTTTTAGATATTTTTGATAATTGATTGCTGTAGTTGGTATAATATGTTTTGCCATTTCACTATCAAAAACCATACGAATTTATAAAAATCGGTTGTTATTAATTTTTGCTTCTATTTCCTTTTTTTGTAACTGGAGTATTTTTTTATCTAATTCCTCAGTTATAATTTGCTGAGCGTTAAGTTTTTTTCAAACCAACTCATATCTATACTTTCTAAATTGTAATTTCCGTTACTATCGGCAAACAGCTTGTTAAGTTGCTTTGCTCCCTCCATTGCTAAGTTTAAAATTTGCAAACTATCGTTAAAATATTTAGAAACTTGTCTAACAAACCATTCTAATTTTGTAATTTTTTTCTTCTATCTCCGTAATATCTAATTCTAGTTGATATTCCATTTCAGATAAACTCTTACTTAATTCTATATAATCTCCAAGATTCAAGTTAAACAAAACTTTTATCTGAGTTAGAAACTCTTGATTTTTTCTTATTTGTTTTTTTATTTCAAACAACTGTCTTCTTCTAACTTCCTCTTGAATTTTCAACTCATCTAAGTCTAAATTCTCAAATTTAGACACTATACCATCAGCATTTTTATATGATTCCAACTCCCTTTGAATATCATATACTGCTAACTGAATTTTTTTTATAGAAGGAACAATGATTTCAGAAAATAAAGTTTTACCTGCATTATATGCAGCGCCTTTTAACTTTCCTGATTCAAGCGCCTCCAACAAGTGATTACTCCCTCTAGAAAGTCTATTTGTAATCTCATTAGCAATTTTAATATTATCATTCAATACTTCAATTAATAAATTCGATTCTATAGCCGAATACCTTATTCCCATGGCAAGCTATTCCTTTCATGTATCATTTGCGACTTTTTTTAGACTCCAAATTTTTTTACGTGCCTTTTTTTGTCTCAATTTCTAATATTTCTAAATGATTATCTACATATCTTTCGATTTTCAACTCGAATTCTTTAGTGTTATCTTTAAATTTACGAGTCGTCGGCGTTTCAGATAATTTGGGCTCCAAACTTCTAGAAACACTTCGGAAATTTTCAACAAAGTTTTCTAAAGATTCTTTCTGTCGATTTTTTTGATTTTTATTGAGAAGTTCCTCTTCTTGCTCCACATTAATTATTTGAGAATATAACTCATCTCGCTCTTTTCTACTAATATCTTTCATTCTATATCTATTTCCTCCACCTTTGTGCAAGGTCGACATCTTTTTCCTCTAAGACTGCTGCGATTTGAGGAAATTTATTAGCTTGGTCCAGAACTACTTCACTAAAATTAATTAGCGAGTCGAGCATTTGGTTCTGCAACTAGTTTTTCCATATTCCATTCCAAAAATACCCGACGAATATTTGAAATCTACTTGTTTGTTATCTTTTTGCGACAAATCCAAACTTGTTAATTCTCCAATTGCAGCTATTGCTTCACTATTACTTGATTTAATTTCTATATTCTCCATGATTATCTCCTAAAGCTCTAATTATTAAGATCATTTTTATCATATTAATTGCGCTCGCTCATGCATATTAACAAATAGTTGAATAAATTTAGAATATGGTAAACTATTCTTTTTTTAAATAGATGAATAATCTAAAAAGTAGATTGTAATATATTTAATAACTCTCACCCCAATAATAATGTTTTTTTCACGACACAATGTTCCTTTTTTTGTCTCTAAATAATCTATTTTTTTAAAAATTTTATAAAAAAATAATACCTTAATCTTTTTATTTATTTTCTCCCTTTCTTTCGAAAGAAACAAAATCCATTTGAAATAAGGTTCAAATGGCGAAGAATAAACGAAAGGCCAAGGGATTCCATAGTAGCAACAATAAGGGAGTGCAACCAATGTGAATTACTGACTCTGGAAATTTATTTCCTAGAGTCAGTTTGAAGCTTGGTAGGAACTGAGACTACAGGCTCAGTCCGGTGCCCTTATTGTAGCAACTATAGAGACATCCCTTCGGTCTGAAGTTTATTCGTAAGCCCTTTGGGCTATATTTTCTCTTCTTTTCAAATGGATTTTGCGTCCTTCGAAAACAAAAAATGGTGGACAGCCGTCCACCATTTTTTCTATTCCACTGTTACTGACTTGGCAAGATTACGCGGTTTATCCACGTCTAAGCCTTTACCTAGAGAAGTGTAGTACGCGATTAATTGCGTTACCACTACAGATACGATTGGTGCAAGTAGGATTGGCACCGCTGGAACGATGATATCGTCGCCTTCTTGTTCAACGCCTTCCATCGCAATTGTTGTTACGACAGCGCCACGAGCTTTCACTTCTTGGATATTTCCGCGAGTGTGGCTCGCTACAACTGGTTCGCTTAATAATGCGATAACTGGAGTGCCTTCTTCGATAAGGGCGATTGTTCCGTGTTTTAATTCCCCTGCGGCAAAGCTTTCAGTTTGCACGTATGAGATTTCTTTTAATTTCAATGCTGCTTCCATTGCTACATAGTAGTCTAAGTGACGACCGATGTAGAAAGCATTGCGAGTTTCTAATAAGCGCTCGTTCACTAAGTCTTGAACGGCTTGTTTGTCTGATAATACGCTCTCGATTGAAGCGGCAACGACACCTAAGTCATGCTTCATGTCGAATGGAGCTTCTAACCCTTTAGAAGCGCGTAATGCGTCTGCTAAAACGGCCATTACTGCGATTTGTGCAGTGTAAGCTTTTGTTGAAGCTACGGCAATTTCAGGACCTGCGTGTAATAGTAAAGTATAGCTTGCTTCACGAGAAAGAGTTGAACCTTTCACGTTTGTGATTGTTAATGATGGGAAGTTTTGCTCGTTTACTTTTACTAACGCTTGACGGCTGTCCGCTGTTTCTCCACTTTGTGATAAGAAAATGAAGAATGGTTTTTGTGATAATAATGGTTGGTGGTAAGCAAATTCGCTTGCTAAGTGAACTTCTACTGGAATTCCAGCAAGTTGTTCTAATAAAGCTTTCCCAACCCATCCTGCATGGTAGCTTGTTCCGCAGGCAATCACGTAAATGCGGTCACTTGCTAAAATGCTATCTTGGATTTCTTTATCGACTTGTAATTGACCATTTTCGTCTTGGTAGTTTTGGATGATTTTACGTAATACGGCTGGTTGCTCATCCATTTCTTTAAGCATGTAGTGAGCGTAAGCCCCTTTTTCTAAATCGTCTGCGTCTAATTCTGCAACGAATGGCGCACGTTCTACTGGTTCGCCGTCGATTGTTTCGATTTCTACAGAGTCAGCCGTTAAAGTGATTAACTCTTCGTCTTTGATTTCGATGTAACGGTCTGTTTCAGCGATTGTTGCCATTGCGTCTGAACAGATTACGTTGAAGCCTTCGCCAACCCCTACTAATAATGGGCTCTTATGTTTTGCTGCGTATAGAACGCCTGGTTTTTCGCTATCTAATAAACCGAAAGCGAATGATCCGCGGATTTCTTTCAACGCGCGACGGAACGCTTCTTTTCCTGATAAGTTTTCTTTTTTCGCAAAGTATTCTACTAAGTTTACGGCAACTTCAGTATCTGTTTGAGATTTGAAGTCAACGTCGCTTAAGAATTCTTTTTTCAATTCGTCATAGTTTTCAATTACGCCGTTGTGCACTAATGTGAAACGACCTGATTGTGATTGGTGAGGGTGAGCGTTGTTTTCTGTCGCTGGTCCGTGTGTTGCCCAACGAGTATGCCCAATCCCTGCAAATGCTGGAATAGCTTCATCCACTGCATCACGAAGATTTTGAATACGTCCAACACGTTTCACTAATTGTGTTGATCCATCTTCGTCCATAATAAATAATCCTGCTGAGTCATATCCACGATACTCAAGCTTTTCTAATCCGTTTAACACTACAGTTTGAATTCTGTCGTGTCCAATACATCCTACGATTCCGCACATAATTTTTAACTCCTTTTATAAGAGGTCCTATTGGCGCCTCTTCTTATTGTAATTTTGATTATGTTTCTGGTGCCGTTTCAATTTTGTCATTCCCTTGCGAAAATGGTTTGTATGAAACTGTAGACTGCACTGCCTTGAGTCATCCGCCGAGTATTTCGATAAACTCATTCCTCGTCACCTGTTTTTTCAAACAGGCCTGGCGCTATCCTTGTCGCTTCCTTCCAAAGCTTTCATAAATTTTCAGAAACATGTACATCATACCCGATGACCACTCCAAAAACAACTAATTTTCCTTTTTCCTAACCTTTTCCATACCAAAACTTACCGCCACCCCCTCCTCAAACCGCACCCTTATCACGTTTCTTGGCACCAATCCCATAAGTACCACTTCCCCAAACTTTCCGAACTCTTCATTATTAAAGCTTTGAAACTTTTGTGTTTTTCTCTCCCTGCACGAATGAAGTTGTTAGCCGTGAAAAACACACATGACGTCTTTTCCCTCCCGGCCTTTCAAAGAGACTACCAGTTTGTCATATGTGTGAAAGGCTCACATGATGTCAGTTTCGTTTCTAGCTGAACTATTCAATTTAAAAAAGCTATTAACCAAGGTTTGGATTCTATAATAGCAATAATAGCGAGTGTACTCGAAACGAATTACTGCCTCTGGGGATTTTATTTCCTAGAGGCAGTTTGAGAGTCGAGAGGAACTGAGACCTTAGGCTCAGTCCGGTACAGCTATTATCGCTATTATGAAGATATCCAAAAACCTTCGGTTAATAGCTTTTTTTCTTATGAAATTGAATAGTTTGGTGCTTCTTTCGTGATCTGAACATCATGCGGATGGCTTTCTCTTAGTCCCGCACCACTCATACGCACAAACTGCGTATTCTCGCGAAGCTCTTCTAAATTATGCGCCCCAACATACCCCATACCAGAACGCAACCCTCCAACCATTTGGAAGATAATATCCGCGGCAGAACCTTTGTAGGCTACACGCCCTTCGATTCCTTCTGGTACGCGTTTATTGGCTTCGTTTTTCGCTTGGAAGTAACGGTCACCTGAACCATTTTCCATCGCTGCTAGACTTCCCATTCCGCGGTATGTCTTGAAGCGACGTCCTTGGAAGATTTCGAATTCACCCGGAGATTCATCCGTTCCGGCAAGCATGCTTCCTAACATCACCACATGTCCACCTGCTGCGATAGCTTTAGCGATATCTCCTGAATACTTAATTCCACCGTCTGCGATGATCGCTTTGCCAAATTCTTTCGCAACCGTTGCGGCATCGTAAATCGCTGTAATTTGCGGAACTCCTACACCGGCAACGACACGAGTTGTACAGATAGAACCAGGTCCGATTCCGACTTTTACAACGTCCACGCCTACTTCGAATAAAGCACGTGTGCCTTCGCCTGTCGCTACGTTTCCGGCAATCAATGTTGCGTCAGGGAACGTTTCGCGGATTTCTTTAATTTTGCGAATCACACCGGCACTATGTCCGTGTGCAGTATCGATGACGATGGCATCCGCACCTGCGTCGAGTAATGCTTTTGCGCGTTCAAATGTATCTGAAGTAATCCCCACTGCGGCAGCCACGAGTAAACGTCCGTGTTCGTCTTTAGCAGAGTTCGGGAATTCAATCACTTTCTCGATGTCTTTAATCGTAATTAATCCAGCGAGGCAACCTTTGTCGTCTACTAAAGGTAGTTTTTCGATTTTATGTTTGAAGAATGGCTTCGGCATCTTTGAGGGATGTTCCCACTGGAGCCGTTACGAGGTTCTCTTTTGTCATTACTTCGTCAATTAAAATGGAATAATCTGAGATAAAACGTAAGTCACGGTTTGTCAAAATCCCAACGAGATGACGTGTTTCTAGGTCGTCTACGATTGGAACACCGCTAATACGGTATTTTGCCATGAGGTCTTCGGCATCTTGTACTTTATGGGATGGAGTTAAGAAAAATGGATTGATGATAACGCCACTTTCTGAACGTTTTACTTTATGAACTTCTTCTGCTTGTTCTGCAATAGACATGTTTTTATGAATGACGCCTAATCCACCTTGACGCGCAATCGCAATTGCCATTGTTGAATCTGTAACGGTATCCATACTTGCACTCATTAAAGGAATATTGAGACGAATGTTTTTGGCTAATTGCACGCGTAAATCCACGTCATTTGGCAAGACATGACTCTCCGCTGGAATTAGTAAAACATCATCGAATGTGTACCCTTCTTTTTGAAATTTTGTTTCCCATTTTGACATAGCTCAAACCTCCAGTGATTGAATTTATTAACGAATAATATACCACTTTTAAAAGAAAAAGCAAGCTTTTCTACAGAAAATCCTGTTAATTCATGGAAGTTTCATCTTTCATTGTTCGTTTTTTTAATGAGAGTTTAATTTTTTTCACAAAAAAATTCCGCCCAAAGCTTCGGAATTATGCTACACTTATAGTGACAAAGAAAGGATGATTCATGTGAAAAAACAACTCTTACCAGCAGTTGCACTAAGCTTCATTCTCCTTGGCTGTTCGAGCAAGAACACTCCCGCTGAAACAACCACGAGTTCAAAGGCGACTACTGTAGAAACAACGAGCACGACGACAAGTACAACAACAACGGTTCAAAGTACAGAGGCTTCTTCTGAAGCGACTTCTGCGACTGAAGCCACTACGCAAGCAAAGGCTGCAAGTGGCAACGCCGACCTTTCCCTTGGATATGACATCATCGTTAATAAAAAACACGCGTTACCGTCGACTTACGCGCCCGGCGAAGATCCAACGGCTGGCCAACAAGTCCGTGCGTTAATCCACCGCATGCAAGAACTCGGCTATCCAATTAGCGACTCGTACAGCGGATATCGTTCCTACGACTATCAAACCGAACTCTATAACGACTATGTAGCCCGTGAAGGACAAGCCGCCGCTGACACGTACTCTGCCCGTCCAGGATATAGCGAACACCAAACAGGGCTCGCCTTCGATATCCTCGACTCTCACGGAAATCTACTCGATGGCCCAGAGTATAGCGACGCCATCCACTGGCTTCATACACATGCCCACGAGTACGGATTCATCGTCCGATTCCAACCCGGCAAGGAAGCTATTACAGGTTACCAAGCCGAAGCATGGCACCTAAGATACGTCGGTAACAAAGCCACTGCCATTTACCAATCTGGATTGAGTCTGGAAGAGTACTTTGGAGTTGAAGGCGGCGGATACGAATAGGATACGAGGCAGAAAGACAGAAGCCAAAAATGGATTCACAGTGTGAATCCATTTTGCTTCGTAGTCTTTCGCCCGCAAAGTTTATTAGACTTTCTTGAATCACGAGTGATGAAAAGAAAGTCAATAAACCACTGCGAAGAACTCTCAAGGCTGAGCCACTGCTCTGAGTTGACAGAAATCCCTATTCAACTCTACACAACAAACAACAAAAGCTACCTTGTTTTTCTACAAGGTAGCTTCTTTTAATACACTTCATAATTTGTAATCAGCTGAAACAAAAATAAAAAGCAAGGTGAATTCACCTTGCTTTTTATTTTATTATTGAATATACGTCAAACTCTTACCGATAATGAACGTTGTGGTCACATTATGCAATACCGCTAATAGACTAGGAGAAACAATATCAATCAAACCTAATCCCATTAAGAACGAATTAATACCTACTGTATGTTTTAAATTGGAATCTAACTGGCGATTCAGTTGTTCGGTTATATTTTCCAAAACCTCTAATCCCGTTAACTGTTCATTTAAGAATAAGATGTCGCTGGCTTGACGAGCAATATCTGAAGCACCTGCCATAACAATACCTACATTTGCAAGAGAGAGTGCAGCAGAATCATTAATTCCGTCCCCAATCATCAAAACATGATGCCCTTCTTCTTGAAGCTGCTCAATTACTTGATGCTTTTCTTCTGGCTTCACTTGTGTATAAACTCTGTCAAATGGAATCAGCGAGCAAATTGTTTCTGTACGTTTTTGTGTATCCCCTGTAAGAAGTACAATCTGTTTTCCTTTTTCTTTTAACTCTTTCAATAATACAACCGCTTCTCCTCTTAACGGAGTATCAATAAGGAAAATCGCAATTAATTTTCCGTCATAACTTAAATAAAGTAAGTTGTATTTTTGGCTATATTCTTCAATTACTGCTTTTTGCTCATTGGAAATAGTCGTCTTCTCATCTTCTAATAATTCCAAACTTCCGATGACGACTCTTTTTCCATCAATCGATGATACGATTCCTTTTGAAGCTACGTGAGTTAATTTCCCATGCATTTCCTCATGTTCAATCCCCTCATCTTCTGCCTTCTTAACAACAGCCGTCGCAATCGGGTGGTAAATATGTTCCTCCAAACAAGCTGCAATTCGTAAAACTTCCTCATCATCATATCCTTCATACGCAATAATTCGTTGAATTTTTGGAACTCCAGTTGTCAATGTCCCCGTTTTATCAAACAAAAGTATCAACTTGTGCATATTCATCTAAAGAATTAGATCCTTTAATGACAATCCCCTGATTAGAAGCTGCTTTAATGGCTGTTAAATAAGTAGCTGGTGAAGATAATTTTAGCGCACATGAATAATCTACTAATAGGAAAGTGAGTGCTTTAGAGACTGAGCGTGTGAATAAATACGTCAGCGCCATCCCTATGAAATTATATTTCACTAACCCATCTGCTTTTTCCATTAATTGTTTTTGCTGTTTCGATTGATGAAATTCACTCGATTTAATCAGCTGAACAATTTGCTGCAAGCGTAAGTTTTGTTGCTTATTCGTCACTTCTACTAATAGTTCGCCATGCTCTACAACCGTATTAGCGTAGACCATATCCCCAATCTTCTTAGCAACAGGGAAAGACTCACCTGTTAATGAACTTTCATTTAAGTAGCCTCTTCCATTGACAACTCTTCCGTCAAAGTAAATTTCTTGACCTTCCGTAGCAACAAAAACATCCCCTACTTCAACATGATTGCTCATTTTTTTGAAGCGCTCGCCTTCTTTTTCAATCCATATTTCATAAATATTATTTGTTAAGTTCTTTTCGAGCTCTTCAATCGATTTCTTTTGGGACCAGTCATCTAAATCGTCTCCTAAATTTAATAGGAACATAATCATATCTGCAGTCTTATGATCTCCCATCGCCATAGAAGTTGATATCGCCACAAAATCGAGTAAACTCATAGAAAGTTTTTTCTCACAAATTGATTGGAAAGCAGCCTTTCCAAATTTCACCATTTTCATAAGTATCCATCCCATACGAATAGGTGTGGGAAGAAAGGCTTTTGAAAGCATTCTTCTATAGAGATGCATTGAAATAATATCATATGGTGAAGAAGCTACTAGCCACTGGACTTCTTTTTGTTTTTCAATTACGTTCTCCATTTGAATCAAAGATAAAAACCTTTGAACTTGTTGAACTTTCCCTTGAGTAAAATAAACTCCTACATGTTTTAAATCTTTATAAAAGTGCAGTTTTTCAATACCTGAGACTGTGCAAGCTAGTTCCTCTAAATACATTTGAACTGGATGCGGACATGTAAAAGGGAGCTCTAAACGTACTCTAGAGTTTGATTGATGTTTAATAACAAACTTCATTATTTTTCACTAGTTTCTACTACTAATTCTGCACTTTTTTCTTCAGCATATAAGTCTTTTGCTTCTTCTAAGACATCATCTGCATGTTGTTTTACAGTAGAAACAGTTGCGTCAATACCATCTTTTAATTTATAAGAAGTAGCAACCGCTTTAGCATATACATGTTTTGCGTCTTTGCTCGCTAATAGTTTTAATCCTAACGATCCAAATAAAACTCCTCCCGCAAATACACTTGATTTTAGCAAATTTTCCTAAACTAATAAGTTCTTTAATCATTATGATTACCTCCATTTTTTCTAATTAGAATTATTCAATTCTTACTATAGTATACAGATTTAAACTCCGACTTTCAATAATGAAAAACTTAAGATTCTCTTGCTCTCTTTGCCTTTCTAACTAAAAGAATGCCTGTGGTAATTTTTCCTCAGCATTTCCAATAAAACATTTTCCATGTGCAAATAGAACATTGACAGGATTCCACGCTTTTATTTGTTGATAACACTTTTGCGCTGTTTCCTTATTAAAAAAGAATGTCATTCTTAAATCTCTTGGAGTATGCCCGTTTGGATATGTATTATCCCCTATTTTAAACAAGAAACGGTGCAAACATGAACACTCTTCTCCAACTTCAATATTCTCAATCAAGTCCGTTAGAATTAACGTTTTACTCTTTTTATGGAAAAATACTGACTCTTCTATAACAGCACTTCCTTCAAACGGAAGATAATCAATTTCATCTAACCAACTAATGTCGATTGTTTTATCTAAGATTGTATAACTTTGGATATATGGAGAGTTGTCAAAAATTTTCTCCAATCCTTTTGTCGCCCAAAGTTTCGCATCCGGATAGGCTTGACTCCACTCTTCCATATATACGTAATGCAATTTATTTGGAGCAACTATATGTTTCACATGACCCAGCGCATCGATTTCACTTCGCAACTGCGGTGTTAAATGAATAGGAGAATGAATCCATAAGTCATTATTTTCCAATCGCACCACTGTCATTCGAGTGCTAAATGGTACTTGAGTGATTTTAAAATTCATCTCAACAATTTCACCATCAACAATCCAGATATCTTCATCGATAGCCTTCAACGCATACAATGGCTCATATAGTTTCACTGAACATTTCATATAAATCCACCAATTTTTATAGACTAATACACTTCATAATTTGTAATCAGCGGGGAGTTTTTCTTTAGGAGTTTTTGGAGACGTTTATGGTATTGCGCTGGGAAGACCATATTTTTGGCACGCAACTCTCTTTCATGCAGCACTTTTGCCACATGATCCGCAAAGCTAACGCAGTTTCTCGTCCAACCATTATACGTCATGAATTTCGAACGATTGAATTTATAAAACACGGTATCCATCTGTTGCGCCATAAAGTACACGTACATTTCCTCAAAGCGGTCAAAGGTCGGGTTATAGTACACCGCCTCGCTCGTTGGTTGCCACAGCGTCGTCGGCTCTAAAATCTTCGCCAAATACGCATGAATCTTATCCATCTGCTCATCCGTCACATCAATCGTATAAATATGCAACGCTTTTTGGTAGTGGTTTTTACAAAAGAGCATATACTCCTCGCGCGGTGCCTTAATCAGAACGCCTTCTGCAATCCAGCCACCGAGCTTCAAGTCGCGCTCATCATAGTTCCCATAAGAATAGACATAGCCATCGATACATAAATCCACGTGCCCAAGCGGACCATTGCCACGCTCAGCCACATGCACGAAAATCTCGAAACGACTCTTAGCAAGCGGCGGATACGGAATCGGATAAGGGACAAACGGGTCCGGCATATTCACTTTTGGAAATGAGTGTAGTACTTTTCGTACAACCTTCTCCATTAATTTCTTCTCTGCCATCACAAACTCCTCACACTGTCAATAGGCCTATTGTAGCATAAATTCACGGTGTGTTCAGTTACTTTTTAAGAAAAAAAGTCCTTTCTTAATAACTTTTTCATATTTTATATTGAACAGGTATTTTTTTAATTCAGCAATACAGGTAAAAATAAAATGAGCGAAAAAGTAGTAGGAATATTAAATGATAAAATTATAAACCTTTTAAATCTCGATCCTGATTTGGAAGGAAAAGAAATTTTTTTCTTTCTTCTAAGCGGAAAAAAAGCATATGAAAAAAACATAAGAGAGAATTTTTTTGGATTTTGAAAAGAGTTTTTAATGAAATAAATCTGGTTATTAACGAGCCTAACTACGTTGGTTTACACCCAGATGGTCAATCAATTCAGTTCATTAAAGTGACAAACGAAAATGTTCTGTTAGCTGTTAAATTAGATAAATATCTAGACGTAAGAACAATGTACGTTATTACCGATAATAAACTGCAAAACTATTTGAATAGTGGACGAATTAAAAAGTTTTAAGTATAATATATTTACAAAGAACATTGAGGATAGAACAGGCAGCTATCGCACCCTTGTGGTCTGAAAGAGATGTGGAAAGGTCACTCCACCAATGTTCACTTTGATAAAGCGGTCTTCGGACTGCTTTTTTTTATTTTATACAACAAAAAACCTCCCGTCAGAAACGGGAGGAAAAAAGGATAGAGTTTTATTTACTTGGGAGTAAATAATTCTTATTTGGGAATACAATTACTATAAACAAGTTTTGTGAAGAAATTGTGACGTTTAATCCCAATTTTCTAGAAATTTAATACCCCAAAGATGCATGCATACCGGCAACGTAACCCGTTACAAAGGCTGCGGTGATATTGTACCCACCAGTGTACCCGTGGATGTCTAACAGCTCTCCGCAGAAATACAGTCCTTGGGTTAATTTTGACTCTAAAGTTTTCGGGTTCACTTCTTTCAAATGAACTCCTCCACCTGTCACAAACCCCTTCTCAATCGGCAATGAGCCATTGACGGTAAAGCGGAAATTCGTAAGGGCTTCTTTAATCTGTGCCCAGTTGGCTTCACTCATACGATTGACAGCAGTTTGGTCACTAATCCCCACTTTCGCTAGTAAAAACTCTACATATCGTTCAGGAAGCAACCCTTTTAAGTGGTTTTTAATCGATTTTAGAGGTGCTTCCTCCACAAATGCACGAAACTGTGCATCGAGTTCGGCGTCGCTCATGTCAGGCAAAGCATTCAGACTCATCACGACGTCCTTCTTGCCTTCTTTCTCCTGCACTTGATGCACGAAGCTTGAACAACGTAAAACAGCCGGACCGCTCACTCCAAAATGCGTGAAAATCATATCCATCTTATGTGTCACAACAGGCTTTCCTTTGCCGTTTAAGACACTAAACGCAACATTGCGAAGCGACAACGCACGAAGCTCGCCCTTCTTGATGAACTCCTCGCCACTCGTTAGCGGAACTTCTGTTGCAAAGAGCGGTGTAATCGTATGACCCGCTACTTTCGCGATGCCATACCCGTCTCCTGTCGAACCCGTCTTCGGATAAGATTTCCCTCCTGTTGCTAGGATGACCGCATCGGCTTCAAGCTGCTCGCCATTATCCAACTCCACCACTCGCACGGCTCCATCGCTCACACGAATCGTCTTCACTTTCACATTCGTACGCACCTGCACGCCTAATTTCTTAATCTCTTGAATAAACGTCTCTAAAATCGTCTTAGCCGAATCCGTCACAGGAAACATTCTCCCGTGATCTTCTTCCTTCAATCGTACGCCGCGGCTCTCGAAGAACTGAATAATATCCTGATTATCAAATTGCGAAAAGGCACTATATAAGAAGCGGCCATTTCCCGGGATGTGCTTCACGATTTCTTCTGGGGTACGACGGTTTGTCACATTACAACGCGTTCCACCCGTATGCAATAATTTCTTTCCAAGGGTGGGATTCTTCTCAAGCAACACGACTTCAGCGCCATGCATCGCCGCGCTAACCGACGCCATTAACCCGCTCGTCCCGCCACCAATAACAATAACTTTCATACTTGCCTCCAATTTTCTTTGTCCCAATCATTATAAAGCATGCAAAATAAAAAAGCCTAGAGAAACTCTCTAAGCTTAAAGTTATCTATCACTCTTTAAAGTTTTTCGCGCATAGGAAGTAAGAAACGCCTGAAAGAACCGACAAACATCCACCTATCATAAGCGGGCCAAAATACATTTCTAACCCTCTACTGAAAGTACTGATGATTTTTATAACAAATGCGTTGATGGCTTCTAAACCTGGAACTGTTGCTAGAAGTGTGAGTATTACCGGAATAAGCAGCACTGTCCCTGCTAAAACAAATAAGTTTGAAACCTTATCAGGAACTCGTTCGTCATCTTTATAGTAGAGCGCACTTTTTATAGCGACAATGAATACGAGAGGATTCAATATCCACAACCCATATTGAACGGTATCCTGTATAAACTGACTTTTCGCAATTGCTGCAAAGGTTAATAGAAATGGTGATAGGGCTGAAAAACCACCACCAATAAACCCTGCCAAAGCACTAATCATTGCCCATTTTTTATCTTTCATCAACTATAACCCTCTTTTCATCGGTTTTACCAAATTTTATATACCCTATATTCCACCATTATTCTTCAAAGTTTTTCAAGCAGACCGCATATCTAATGCCACTCAGAATCGATAGAAGGGCGGCAAATACTAACACTAGAAATAAGAGAGAGAAGGCATCCTGTACAGCAGGAATCGCACTAAACAACCAATATAACAAGTCATTTAAGAAGGGAATACGGCCTACAATCAAAATGAAGATTGGAGTACAGCCGATAGCCCCTGATATGACAAACGTATTAGCTACGAATGTAGAAACTCTGTCATCGCCTTTATAGTAAAGTTTACTCTTCAAAGCCACACAGAAAATCGCCAAATACGTACACAACATTAGAATTGCTATGAAACCCATTGCCGATCCGTTTGCTCCGATTCCTGCAGCGAGTAATACCAAGGGAGACACCATTAAAAATGCCCCTCCAATAATGCCCACATACGCACTCCAGATTGCCCATTTTTTACTTTGCATATTTGTCTCCTTTCAGTCTTAATCTCAAATTCCTTTAATAAAGCCACAAAACGAGCTTTATTTCACACTATTCTTTAAAATTTTGAATACAGTCAGCGTACCCAATGCCTCCAATAATCGACAGGATTCCAAAACTCCGTATCCATAGAAATATATTCGCAAAAGGCTCATTTCCAGACTGAATAAATTCGTCATACCCAGGTAAAAACATCGCTTAAAAAAAGGAATGTGCCCTAGCAATCGGATGAGGATTGGGACAAACGCTAAAAATACCGCCAGTAAAAATAAATCAGTCACCCACTTGTGTACTCGAGGGTCTCCTTTTAAAGTGTTTTTTTGCTTTCATAAGCAGTAATTAAAAATCATTACAACCGTATATAACACTAAAAAAAGGCTGTCACCATTAACAATGGGATACTCAACCCCATCAATGAGATGAATAACACGGTTGGGGCTACCGCTAAAAAAACAACCCGCCAAGAATTCCGACCTTAACGCACTTTAGCACCAACTTTTTGTCTTCCATATTCGAATTTCCTCTCTATTTGTAATTTTTCGAATTCCTTTCAATAAAAACCCATCAAATGAGCATCGTTCCACACTATTCATTAAAGTTCTTCAGAGAAGAAGCGTAACCGAGGCCACTAATAATCGACAGAACCCCAACGACTACGATAGGCGGAAAGAGAATCAGAAAAATATCCACTTCTTCCTCAACCAAATCAAAGAATTGAAGTATGGCTTGATCTAAGAAGAGAACTTTACTGAGTATCACGATAAGAATTGGGGCACACCCTAAAAATCCCTGCCAGTAAAAAAACAAGTTCGAGGCCCACTTCTTAACTCTGGAATCTCCTTTATAGTAAATAGCACTTTTAAGAGCGACTACAAAGATTGTCACATAAGTAGCCACAATCAATAGGGCTGCTACCGTAAATAAGAACCCATCTGCTCCAAGGCCTGCCGCAAATAATACAACAGTAGCTACTAGCAAAAGTGCTCCTCCCTTAATGCCGACATTAGCACATCGTACCGCCCATGTTACCTCTTCCATCATACACCTCTCCCTTAGTTCGAATCTTTAAATTTCCTGAGACACATTGCATAATAAATACCCCAGACAACGGATAAAATCGATGACAGAAACATTAGACCAAGTACACGTTCAAAGCCCTCACTTCCGTCGAATAACGCGTCCATTATCCAATCAACGAGTCCGCTAAACATTGGAATATTTACCAAAGAAAGCAGTAAAGTGACAACGAACCCTACTCCGCTTGAGGCCACAAATAAATTGGCTCCCACCTGATTCACACGTTCATCCTCTTTATAATAGTGCGCGCTTTTCAACGCTACGAAAAAAATAATTCCAAATGTCGTCACTAATAACGCAAGGGCCACCATCGCTCCATCACGACTGGCGCCAATTCCGGCCGCCAATAACACCAATGCGAAAAAGAGCGCTAAAGGCCCACCTAGAACCCCCACAAACGCACTGATTTTGGCCCATCTTTTATCTTTCATCTTCTCAACTCCTCTAACTGTCAAATCGATTTAACGAAATTAAATATCCAGCTCCAGAAATTAACCCCAATAGTCCAGAAACTCCGCCCGTGATAATGAGAACGGATCCCATTCCACCGATTTGAAGTGTTACATCATTGATACCTGTTAATCCTGGAATATAGGAAACGAGAACCGGCAGCGTCGCAATAACTCCTAAACTGGCTGCCAGTAAAAAGATTTTTGTAATCCAATACGGAATTTCGCCCGTCTTTTTATAATAGCGATGACTAATTCTAGCGACAATAAACATCACCCAAATAAACACAACGAGATAAATAAACATCATCTGCGTTTGGTGCAGAATTTGAAGTGTTTCTTCTGAGGGTGCGGTAAATGGAAAAACAATACTAAAAATGACAATCGAAAAAATATTCGGCAAGATATAAGATGGAGCCACAAAGATGAGTCCACCCCATACAATTCCTAGTATTCCGCTTAACAGCGCCCATAGTTTTGATTTTTTTGGTTGTTCTACAGCCTGCACTCACAACGCCTCTTTTCTTCTTGTTTCCCTTATTTTATCACAACCGATTGCCCCTTAGAAGAAAACCACCAACAAAAAAACACCTGCGCCAGATGACGCAAGTGCCTAATTCATTTATCCTTTTACAGCAATCGCTTGGATTTCCACAAGAGCATTCTTTGGTAAGGCTGCTGCTTGGAACGCCATACGCGCTGGATAAGGAGCCGCAAAATACTCTCCATATACTTCATTCATGTTCGCAAAGTCGTTGATGTCCGCTAGTAGCACGGTTGTCGATACGACCGCATCCATTCCTACCCCTGCGCTTTCTAAAATCGCACGGATATTTTTCAATGATTGATGCGTTTGGCTAGCGATATCACTTCCTGCGAACTCCCCTGTTTCAGGAACGATTGGCAACTGTCCAGAGACGACGATTGTTTCTCCTGTGTAAGCTACCCCTTGTGAGTAAGGTCCGATTGCTTTTGGAGCCTGTTCTGTTTGAATTACTTTCTTTGTCATGGAAATCCTCCTAGTCTAATGGTGGCACAGTGTCCACAAATACATATTTTTTCATACGGTCAAATGCTTCTACAAGACGCGCATACGGCAACGCGAGGTTGATACGAATACATCCTTCGCCGAAGAACATCTTGCCGTCTTGCCAAAGCCACGCCGACATCCCAGCCGCGTTTTTTTCGAGCTGTTCCAGAGTTAGATTGTGTTTTTTTCTAAAAAAACTTCGAACAGTCGATAAAGAGCATATACGTGCCTTCAGGTTTGGTGACTTCCACGCCGTCAAACTCACGGTGAATAAAGTCGCACGCATAGTCCGCATTCTTCTCGATCACCTCACGCAACTCTTCTAGCCACTCATATCCTTCTTCTTGATACGCCCCGATTAACGCGTGCATTGACATCACATTCATCGCGTTATAATGCGGCTTCATCCTTTTGATTCCACGCGGTCTCTTAACGCATCATTGTAAATCACATGATAACTACCCACGAGCCCTGCCAAGTTAAACGTCTTACTTGGCGCATACATAGCTACTGTACGATTCTTTGCATCTTCCGAAATCGACTGTGTTGGGATATGCTTATGGCCTTTAAAAATAATGTCCGACCAAATTTCATCCGACACGACAATCACATCGTACTTGCGATAAATCTCCATCGCACGTTCGATTTCTTCTTTCTCCCATACACGACCACTAGGGTTATGCGGTGAACAGAAAATCGCCACGTGAATCTTATGCGCTTTGATTTTTCGTTCCATATCCTCAAAGTCCATACGATAAACGCCCTGTTCATCTTTCACAAGCGGGCTATGCACGGCCTTCAATCCATTATCGTTTAATGACTGCGTAAATCCGACATAGGTTGGACTATGCACTAACACCGCATCCCCAGGCGCAGCGTATGATGTTAAAGTCGATACGACTCCCCCAAGTACGCCATTTTCATGACCGATATGCTTGCGCGTTAATCCTGTCACTTGATGGTGGCGCGCATGCCACTGGATAATGCTCTCGTAGTACTCTTTAGAAGGCATGAAATACCCGAAAATCGGATGTTCCAATCGTTTTTGCATTGCCGAAATCACCGTCGGCACCGTTGAAAAACTCATGTCCGCGATCCACATCGGAATCACATCGAAGCCTTTCTTCGGTCTATCTGGCGACTTCCCTAGAATCAACCCCAGGCCATCCACAGCCAGTGCGTCCATTCCACGTCTGTCATATTCCGTAGTAAAATCAAATTTCATCCGCAAAACCTCCTTGAATCTCCCCACCATTATACACCGTCCCCCGCCTCCACTCAACGCCCTCCGCGAACCCCGCCAAACAACATCACGTGATAAGCACCGTTCAGAAAATAGATAAAAAAACGAAGTCTCCCTAGGACTCTATAGTATGAACAATAGAGAGAAGCAACCGATGTGAATTACTGTCGCTGTGAAATTTATTTCCATGCGGCAGTTTGCAGCTCGGTAGAAGCCAAGACGTAGGATTGGCCCGGTGCCTCTATTGTCAATACTATGAAGATGTCCTAGGGAGACGCAGTTTTAACTTATTTATCTCTGAATCACGCTATACTCTTCGTTTTTTAAGAAAGAAAACAATCACTCCGATAGCACAGACTCCCACTCCGATTGCCGGATAGAGTAAATTCTCTGCTGCTCCTGACATTTGTCCGGCGAAAGTTTTCTGGTCATTTCATGATATTTCTGAATCATTTCCTGTATTTCCTTTAAAGAATACCATCCCTTACTTGCTTGAATGGTTTGCTTTTCGACGTCGTATAACAATCCGATTTTTACATCTCCATTCGGAAATACTTTTGCAACAGTAATCCCACCAAAAGGAGTATCATAATCCACATTGAAAACTAGTATTCCTTTGATATCACTGCTATATTCCTCTCCTAACAGTTCAGAAATTTTGTGATATTCAAAATCCTGTGGTTTATCTGCATAGCTGCCCGACTTCGTTTGTAAACGACCGTCAACTTCAGAAATCCAAAACTCCTTATTCATCCCATTTAATAAAGTTTGCGCACTTAACCACCCGCTGTTTTTAGTAGTGATTGTCCCATCATCAGCTTGTTGGATTAACTGTTTTAATTCCTCTTCGAACTTAACATCTTTTAGCTTCTTATCACCAAACACAAAGATTGTATGTTTTGTATCGAAAGGAACCTCATTCTCGGAAGAGCGTTCTTTCTCCTTGACCTGTTGATTACTCTTCTCCATCGGCTCATCTAACACCTGATGCAATTCCTCTGTCGACAGTTGTGGTGCTGCATAAACCGTTGAGAAAATTGAAGATACTACAAACAATCCACTGACTACGAATAAAAAAATATTTTTCTTTAATTTGAAAACCATTTTTAAGATCTCCTTCCGTTCAAAAGACGGCTCCATCAAAACGAAAAAAATATTCTACATAACCAACATACAAATAGGACGTTCTCACTACTCTGTTTTCACCTATATAATACCACTCAACACTGTATTTAATCTACATGATTTTAATCAAATCCTTGGACTCTATAGTCATAGAAATGGGAGCAAGACAGAAGAAACTTGTTTCTTCGTTGTCTTGCCCCCGCAAAGACAAATAGGATTGACCTAGCCTAAAAAGGCGAAGGTCAATCCATTTGTCTACTGCGTCTAACTCTATGCAGTTTTTTTTCATAATGTTCACCAGTCCGTGCAGTTGTTTCTATCACTTATTAAATACTAGTCCCGTTCCTTGCCAAAGATGAAGTGTGGACTCCGCCAAACGATATCACGTGATTAGCGCCGTTCACAAAATAGGTTAAAAAAAGAAGTCTCCCTAGGACTCTATAGTATGAACAATAGAGAGATGCAACCGATGTGAATTACTGCCGCTGTGAAATTTATTTCTAAGTGGCAGTTTGAAGCTCGGTAGGAGCCAAGACGTAGGCTTGGCCCGGTGCCTCTATTGTCAAT